>Ga0114996_10003596_pt1 | contig 19117 bp, 19 predicted proteins | sample ArcticOcean_MG_C_4_FD_87039 | JGI IMG/M metagenome (GOLD analysis project Ga0114996, IMG submission 87039) | Marine microbial communities from western Arctic Ocean - ArcticOcean_MG_CB4_134 | ecosystem: Environmental > Aquatic > Marine > Oceanic | place: Arctic Ocean: Canada Basin | collected...
CTCAACCGACCAAGTCCCCAAGCAGCTGCCGCTCTCACTACAGAAGATCGATCCTCTAGATGGGAGTAGAGCTCGACAGCGGTCTCCGAAGTGTTCGCCAGAGCGACGAGCAGGTTGCGACGTAGGTATTTCCCGTCTCTCTTCGGGAGATAGAAATGTGGGAATCTCTCGACCAGTTGCTCATCGGTAAGCCGCAACATCTCACTGATGTTGACACGGGCATCGCCTGCATCGACGGGCCGATACCCCTTCGGATCGTGCTCGCCTTCAAGGTATCTGATGCCGGGTGGACAGGCCGTGAGACAGTCATCGCAGCCGTACACCCGACCACCGATAAGCGGTCTCAGGTGCAACGGCGTGGGCTGAGGCGACTGTAACCAGGTGGCTAAACATCGGCGTCCATCGAGGATGCCGGGCGTATCGAGGGCGCCCGTTGGGCAGGCCGGTGTACAAGCAAAACAGGTCCCGCAAGTGCGAGCCATAGGAGATGTGAAGGTAATAGGGGCATCGGTCACCACGCTCCCAAGCAGCATCCAAGGACCCACTCCGGGGGTGATGATCATGGTGTTGCGTCCCCACCAGCCAAGACCGGCGCGGCTTGCTGCCGCTCTATCAACCAGCTGGTTGTCGTCGTAGACAGGTACCGCTTTAAAGCCAGCCAGCCGTAGCTCCTCTTCCACGGCTCCGAGCGCAAGCTGCAGTGCTCGGTAGTGATCTTCAGTAGCGAACCGAGCAACTTCACCAAGCCCACCGGGCCTGGATTCTCCTTGAGACAGATACGGCATACCGAGCACGACGATGGACGCCGCCCAAGGGAAGGACACACGGATGTCAGTAGCCACCGCCGGGTTGGCGTACGTGAACTTGAGCGGCCCGTTCAAGCCGGCGGCCACCCGTTGCTCAATGGCAGCTTTGGCCTCAACGAACGGATCGGCCGAGCACACGCCCAACTCGGTAGCCCCGTTGGAGAGAGCGACCGCCCGAAGCCTCGGAAGAAGACCTTCGCCCCCTCCCAAGGGAATCACCTGACTTCCGCTCGTTCCTGTCACTCAGACAAATCTACACGCACATCTTCTCCGTCAACGGTCTCTTGGTCCGTGCCCTCTTCCTCAGTAGCACCCGAGGTGCGTTTGTCTGAACCTTGCGCGGGGGTCTCAAACCTTCCAAGTACCCATTTCAGGGGGCGCCAGACGAGAACATAAGCAACAACGGCGAGGATCAAGAGGATTGGCCCGTTCAGGATGACCAGCCGGATGACAAAGTCACCGAGTTGTTTCAGCCACACGCCAAGATCCGTCAACGCCGACTTCGCTACTTGGAGTGGCTCCCACTCGTCGACAAACGGAATGAACTCAGACTTTGGTTCAATGCTGATCTGGATGGTTGCCAGATCCACTCGATCGTTGAGCAGTCGTTGGCGACCCTCCAGCACCTCAAGATCTCCACGCACTCGGGAAATCTCGTTGAACACGCGGATCAGATCTTCTGTTTCGCTGCTTCCAGCTTGCCTCACATCGGCCAGGAGCTCCTGGAGTTCAGTCTCAAGGAGCTGCAGATTCTCGATGCGGGCCTCGAGATCGAAGTATTCCTCGGTCACATCGTCGGTGAAGATGGAACGCTCCACTACCCGGTCAGCCAACCCTTCAATCTTTTCAAGCGTGGTTTCCACGTCGCTCGATGGGATTCTGAGGGTAAACGAAACGAATGGATCGGACTCGGTGTCTCCGTAGGGATAACTGAGTTGGGCGTTTGATACGAAGCCGCCGGCGGCAGTTGCCAGCGCGACCGCCCGGTCATACAGATCTTCCGGGTCTTCAGCTACCAAGGACAGATTGACGTTGGTGATGATCTTTCTGATGGTTTTGGGGCTCTGGGTGATGCCTTGGTCTAAGTCGATTCCATCGGGTTGAGAGATAGTCGCCAGACGATTAGCCCTTTGGGACTCTCCATCGAGGGCCGCTTCCTCATTCTCAAAGCCCTCGGACACACTCTCGACCGTCGCAGAGTCCGAGGCGCCGCAGGCGCCGGCCACCAGAGTCAGCGCCGCAAGTGCAACGATCAGTCGTTTTATTTTCATGGTTCGCCTCCAACAGAATTGTAATGAAGGTGGGACGCCTCGACGCCATCTTGGGTTCCCGTTGGGTTCCGAACGGTGGAAGCGGCGAAACTCGTTCGGTTAGCGGAGCAGTCCACTAACCGAACGAGGCCCTCACCCCACTCGCCTATCGGGCGACCCACCAGAACCGTCTACGACAAGACGGAGCGGCGGCAAGAGCCCCTCCGCAGCGAGATTGTTCAGCGCAACCATCTCCTCGACGTCTACCTCGACGCGGGACGCTGTTTGGAGTATCAGAGGAACGATGCAGTCATAGCAAGCGCTCGTTTCCCTCATCTGGCATTCATCGCAATCAATGGTCATTCTGAATCACCTCCTTGTCTGCTTGGGTTCACTACAAACGTATCAAGACCGTGTGACAGAAAACCGCCGCGTCTGCATCAGCATCAGCATCAGCATCAGCCAACCTCGAGAGGCCGCTCTACGGCGGTGAGGCTGTCCCCTTTAGATGCCCGATCTAAGAACGAACCCAAAACAGAACCAGGATCACGGGTTCGAACGCCCCGTTGAGCATTGGGTTTGGGTTGGCTGACGCTGACGCGGTCCTGCATTGACATACGGACCCTCAGTAGACATACTGTCGCCCATACGTAGGAGCGGAAGCCGGACATGGCCCCGATCCCAAGGCTCCACAACAGGAGCAATACGCTGCCTAAACCTGGCAACACATAGGAGAACCATCCCATGGCAACCAAGCTCACCGGCGCTCAAGCGCTCATCAAAGCCCTCGAGCGAGAGGGCGTTACTACGGTCTTCGGTGTGCCAGGCGGAGCGATTCTTCCTGCCTACGACCCCCTCTTAGACTCTCCCATCCGCCATATCTTGGCCCGGCACGAACAGGGCGCCGGTCACATGGCATCTGGTTACGCCTGGGCAACTGGCGAAGTCGGGGTGTGCATCGCTACCTCAGGACCGGGCGCTACCAACCTCGTGACCCCGCTAGCCGACGCTCTTATCGACTCGGTTCCCATGGTGGCCATCACCGGCCAAGTTGCAACAACCTCTATCGGCATGGACGCGTTTCAAGAAGCCCACACCACTGGCATCACCATGGGCGCCACAAAGCACAACTATCTGATCACGGATGCTGAGGCCATTCCTGATGTTGTCCACGAGGCGTTCCATATTGCGAAGACAGGCCGACCCGGACCCGTCCTGATCGATGTCCCCAAGGACATGCTTAACGCAACCGTCACTTGGCGTGACCCCGCGCCGCTTGACCTCCCCGGCTACAAACCAACTACCAATCCTCATCCCCGCCGCATCGCCCAAGCAATCAAACTGTTACAGAGCGCCAAACAGCCAATGCTGTATCTAGGTGGTGGCATCATCCACGCTGGAGCTGCCGCTGAAGCCTTTGAGTTTGCCAACAAGGCCAACCTGCCAACTGTCACCTCCCTCATGGGACGTGGGTCGATCCCCGACTCGAGTCCGCTCGCTCTAGGCATGTCAGGAATGCACGGCACCTACGCGGCAACCACCGCCTTCCAAAAGGCAGATGTAATCCTCGGAATCGGCGTGCGCTGGGACGACCGGGTCACCGGAAACCCAGAGTTCTTTGCCCCCAACGCCAAGATCGTCCACGCCGACATTGACCCGGCCGAGATCGGGAAGGTAGTCGAAACAGAGATCCCCATAGTGGGCGATGCCAAGGCTGTCCTCACTGCCCTCAACAAGGAGTGGGGCGACGACCCGACCCCGGCCCGAACCGACTGGACGACAATCGTCGAAGGTTGGAAAGAAACCTTCCCTCTGTCTTATGATCAGCAGCCCGACGGCATGATCAAACAACAGTTCGTCATCGAAGAACTACATCGCATCACGGGCGGCGACGCGATCATTGTCTCAGGCGTAGGACAGCACCAAATGTGGGCATCCCAGTTCTGGAAATTTGAAGACCCCAACCGATGGATCAACTCAGGCGGTCTCGGAACCATGGGGTACGCCGTCCCAGCCGCCATCGGTGCCAAGGCCGGAAAGCCCGATGAACTCGTGTACGCGATCGACGGCGACGGCTGCTTCCAGATGACGTTCCAAGAAATGATCACAGCCGCTGTGGACAAGATTCCCGTCAAGATCGCAGTCATGAACAATGGTTCTTACGGCATGGTGGCTCAGTGGCAAAAGCTGTTTTACGAAGGCCGCATGTCCTCTTCCGTCCTTGGTGACGACATCCTGGACTACGTGAAACTGGCTGAGGCTATGGGTTGTGTTGGCCTACGAGCCACCACCATGGACGAGGTTGCGCCAGTGATCCAGCAGTCATTGGAGATCAACGACAGACCGGTCATAGTCGAGTTCCTAGTGGATCCCGATGAAATGGTGTTCCCCATGGTCGTCGCGGGAGGCAGCAACGACGAGGTCATCATGACGATGGAGGACCTGGCATGAGAGAACTACACACGCTCTCAGTCCTCGTAGAGGACAAGCCAGGCGTCCTCGCACGAGTGGCTTCATTGTTCGCTCGGCGTGGCTTCAATATTCATTCGCTTGCGGTGGGACCCACCGCTGAGGAGGGCCGCTCGAGAATGACCGTTGCTGTCGAGATCGACGAGCTGGAACAGGTCAAGAAGCAGCTGCACAAGCTGGTCAACGTCATCAAGATCACCGAGTTCAACCCGGAAACGTCGGTGGAAAAGGAAACCGTCATGGTCCGGGTCTCGATGCCTGTTGGGAAACGGGGTGACGTTCTAGAACTTGTGGGGATCTTCGGCGCTACCGTGGTGGACGTATCCCCCGGCTCTCTCATGTTTTCCCTGACAGGAAACCCCCGTAGAGTCAATGACTTCTTGGACTTAGTCCGGCCGTTTGGCATAGTGGACTTGGTCAAATCAGGGCGCATCGCCTTGGCGAGAGAATCCAAAACACGTAAACCCAAAAAGCACTGAAAGCGAGCAGCATCACATGGCAACCGTTTACTACGAGAAGGACGCTGACCGTTCACTCATTCAGGCGAAGAAGGTAGCCATCATTGGCTACGGCAGCCAGGGGCACGCCCACTCGCTCAACCTGAGGGATTCGGGTGTAAACGTGGTTGTTGGCCTCCGTGACGGGTCGCCCAGTCGAGCCGAGGCAGAGGCGGAGGGACTTACCGTAATGAGCCCGGGCGCCGCCACGCAGTGGGCCGATGTGATCATGATGCTCGTTCCCGATCAGACCATGGGCCCGATCTACGACGAGTCGATAGCCCCACATCTGTCGCCGGGCGATGCCCTGTTCTTCGCTCACGGTTTCAACATTCACTTCGGAGCCATCGAAGCTTCAGGTGATGTGGACGTTGTGATGGTGGCACCAAAGGGTCCTGGACACCTTGTCCGCCGCACCTACACCGAAGACTCCGGAGTACCTGCCCTTCTAGCGGTTCACCAGGATGCAACCGGGACCGCTCACGACCTCGGTCTTTCGTACGCTGACGCCATAGGCGGGACCCGTGGTGGGGTGCTAGAAACTACCTTCAAGGAAGAGACCGAGACCGATCTATTCGGTGAGCAGGCCGTCCTGTGCGGTGGCGTGTCTGAGCTGGTCAAAGCAGGCTTCCAAACCCTCGTGGACGCCGGCTACCAAGAAGAATCGGCGTACTTCGAAACCTTGCACGAACTCAAACTCATCGTGGACCTCATGTATGAAGGTGGCCTTTCCTACATGCGGTACTCCATCTCTGAGACTGCCGAGTACGGGGACTACACGCGCGGTCCACGCATAGTCACCGACGAGACGCGCGAAGAAATGAAGAAGATTTTGGGCGAGATTCAGTCTGGGGCTTTCGCTCACGAATGGCTGGCTCAGGCAAGAGAGGGAGCTCCGTTCTTACACGAAACTCGGGCAAAGAATCAGGGCCTCCAAATCGAAGATGTCGGCAGTCGGTTGCGAGACCAGATGCCGTTCATCGACGCGAAGAAACCACCAGAGGGCAAGTGAGCCACTATCGGCTCGCCGTTCTCCCTGGCGACGGGGTTGGTCAAGAGGTAACCCCTCAGGCCGTCAAAGCTATTTCGGCGGCGGCCGACAAGTTCGGCTTCGCTCTGGAGCTACAAGAGTATGACTTAGGTGGGGCGCGCTACCTTGCCACCGGTGAGGTGCTTCCGGATTCTGTACGCGATGAGTTGAAGGAGTTCGATTCGATTCTCTTGGGGGCTGTTGGGCTTCCGGAGGTCCCCCCTGGTGTCTTGGAGCGTGGTCTCCTCTTGAACATCAGGTTCGCCTTCGATCAATACGTGAACCTGCGCCCTATCAAGCTGTACGAGGGAGTTCCCTGCCCGATCGTCGACATGACTCCGGACCGTCTCGACATCGTGGTGGTGCGAGAGAACACTGAAGGAGCCTACGTCGGTACTGGGGGCGTTCTCAGGAAGGGCACCGCCCAAGAAGTCGCCACCCAGAACTCTGTGAACACACGGTTTGGCGTCGAACGGGTGATACGCGATGCCTTCCACCGCGCTGCGAACCGTTCCAACCATCTCACGGTGGCTCACAAGACCAACGTGTTGGGCTTCGCTGGCGATCTCTGGATGCGTACCGCAGAAGACGTGGCTCGAGAGTTCCCCACCGTCGAGTGGGACTACGTACACGTCGACGCCCTGTGCCTCTACCTCATCAACTCACCAGAACGCTTCGACGTCATCGTGACCGACAACCTCTTCGGCGATATCGTGACCGATCTCGGTGCTGCCATCCAGGGCGGTCTCGGGCTTGCCTCTTCTGGCAACCTCAATCCCTCCCGAGCAGCACCCTCGATGTTCGAGCCGGTACATGGCTCAGCCCCAGACATCGCCGGCCAGGGGCTTGCCAATCCGGTCGCCGCTGTACTTTCAGGAGCCATGCTCTTGGAGCATCTAGGCGAGTCAGCCGCCGCCAAAGCCGTCGAAGACGCCGCCAAAGAAGAGTTGGCGATCCTCGGTGCCATGGCCGGACCCGATATGGGTGCCTCCACGCACGAGATCGGCGACCGCATCGCAGGGCGAATCGCTTAGCGTTCTAGGATTAGGGGGTGCATATCCACCCTTACCTCACGTCATCAGTTGCTGACGGGTACGTTGAGCTTGCGATAGCTGGTCTCGAGCGAGAGTATCCCAACGCACCCCAGCTTCTGCTCAGCAGCCCAGCCGATCTCAGTACCAATCGTGAGTTGCACCCAGCCTTCTACGGGTGTTTCGACTGGCACTCTTCAGTGCACTCACATTGGCTGCTCGTCCGACTGCTGAGGACAGGTCTACTCAGCATCTCGGTTGTCGACGAAGCCACCCGTGTACTTGATGCCCACCTCACGGTTGAGCACATTGCGACCGAGCTCTTGTACTTCAGTCAGCCCGCCCGCGCTGGATTCGAGTTCCCCTACGGCTGGGCCTGGCTGCTCCGGCTGTGGCACGAATGCGGAACACTCAGGGGCGGCGACCGATGGCGAGAGGCGCTCAAGCCTCTCGCAACCCATCTCTTTCGACAGTTCCTCGAGCGCACCGAAGGCCTCGTGGCTCCGCTGAGAAGTGGGGCACATAGTGACCTCGGGTTCTCAGCGGCCATGGTCCTTGATGTGTTGGCTCTGGAAGGTCTCAAGCTTCAAGAAGCGGCGCTGAAGAGCAACGCGAAAGCCCTCTACGGGACCGACACCAACTACCCGTGGGCGTTCGAACCGTCCGGCTATGATTTCACCTCCAGCGGCCTAAACGAAGTAGCTCTCATGAAACGGGCTCTTAGTGGCCTGGAGTTTCACGATTGGCTGGCCGGGTTCTGGCCAAGCCTTTCAACCGAAGGCCTGGGCCAAGTCGCTACACCGGTGCTCTCCTCAGACATCTTGGATGGGCAAGGCTCTCACGTCTGCGGCCTCTCGCTCTCGAGAGCATGGGTCTTCTCCGAACTCGCCAACTCTGTTTCTGGTCAAACGGCCAGGGACTTCGCAGACGCGGCTGAGGCGCACCTCGAGATCGGCCTCAGCACTGTTCATTCAGGCGGGTACATGGGCGAGCATTGGCTCGCGTCGTTCGCAACCTTCGCTCTCACCACCGCCAACCAAGACGTTAGCTAGATGTTCCGAGCGCTCACCATGGTGCAGGACCCGTCGTCGAGAACCGCAATTCCAAGCTCCCTTGCCAATGCCGAAGCAGCGCCAGACTCGGCGCCCGGCTGGAACCAAATGTTGTCCCAGCCAAGGTCGGCGACCTGTTGCACGATCTTTGCTCCCTGATCTGGAGGAACCACTACGTTCACGATGTCAGGTCGTTCAGGGAGATCAGCGAGCTCGGCGAACGCCTCAACTCCCTCGATGGTGGAGCGACCTAGGTTGATCGGCAGTACCGAGATCCCTTTCCCTGACAGGTTCCGGAAGATTCGGTTTCCATACTTCATTGGGTTGTCAGTTGCGCCGACCAAAGCAACGACCGCACCGCGCTTATTGAGTAGTTCATACATAGACATGCGAGCTACAACCTACCTACTCGACAGGTATTCCTCCGCCGCATTCACCACCGTCAGCTCGCCAGTTTCGATCCGACCCACTAGAAGGCGGAGCTCCGCAAGCGTCAACTCAAGCAAGGATGTCTCAACTACCCGCTGTCGAGCATCATCCATGGTGAGCGCCACCATAGGAACAAGTGCCTCAGTTGCCATCAAGTCTCGATCATCTACCAGGACTTTCAATTCATCTCCCGCAAGCGCTGAGTCACTGTTGAAGAGCACTGCAACGTTGACCTCCCTCTCCTTAAGCGCCCGGACGGAAAGCGGTCCACCAGCGTCGAGCGGCACGAAGGACCGAAACGTCAGCCCGTACGTCCGATACAAGCCCAGCAGACACTGCTCGTCAATCGGGCAATCCTGTTTGGCGCCGATGTCGAAGGACTCCGCTAGGTCATGGAGATCAGAAATCGTTTCTAACCCGAGTGCCTCGGCCGTTGAGCGAAGCACCACAACCGCTGGGGCAGTGTCAATGGAGGCGGGTGTCAGGAGCTTCACGCCGGCCACTTCGGCAGCATCCCTTACCCCGTCCATCGTCCCCGATACGTCCTCGGTGGGGGGCTGACCCAAGTGGGTGGAGAGGCTTCCGAGGTACTCCACCATCACATCCGATTCCCCTGCCTCGAACGCATCCAATGCTTCAGCTCGAGTCTGGAAGGAGGGCAGTCTGACCACGGCATAGCCAGCGGATTCGAGTGATTGTGCGGCGATTTCGGCGAGTAACTGATTCTCAGCAAAGTCGTAGGATCCGACGGCGATTGGCTCCGAGGCCTCGGGTGAGCAAGAGGCGATCAGGAGGAACGCGGTTACCAAACCCGCCATCAGCTTCATCGGGGGGCGTCTCGACTCAACTCTGTAACGGTTGCCTCATATACGCCGTGCACCGCCAAAAGGGTGTTGACATCGGAGATCCCAGCTTCTTCAAACAACCTCTCAAACGTCGCCAAGCTCAAGAGAGTAGGTGATGAGACCCGACCGGAAAGCTCCGCCTTCACTACCCCAGCCAACTCGTCAAACCGCCGGACTGTTGTTATCGAACCCTGCGTTTCAGGCCTACGACTCCACAACTCGACAATGGCAACCGTCGCCGCCTTGCGACGAATCTCCGAAGTATGCATGAAGGTATCTAACCACCCCACAGCCCCAATCGTCGTCGGTAAGATCTGTCCATGGAATTCAACGATGTACTTGACCAACGCAGAATGGTGCGGAACTTCAGCTCTGAGTCCGTCGGCCACGAGACCATCAATAGGATCGTCGAAGCAGGCAGAAGAGCTCCTTCAGCCGGGAATACCCAAGGCCAGTCCTTCATTGTCGTCACTGATGCCGATCAGAGGAAACGCCTTGCAGACCTAGCGGGCGAAGCGTCCTACGTTGAGCAGGGCTTCGATCCCTGGATCAGCCGGGCGCCGGTTCATATCCTTGTCTGCGTCTCCGAGCAGGCCTACCGAGATCGCTACTCAGAGGGCGATAAAACCGGAACGGATGATCAATACTGGGACGTTCCTTACTGGTGGGTTGACGCCGGGGCCTCCATGCAGAACATCCTCCTGGCTGTCGTCAATGAGGGCCTCGCGGCGGGGTTTCTAGGGATTCATGCCCTCCACGGGGTGAAGGAACAGCTAGGGATACCAACTGAGGTGTCGCCGGTCGGTCTGGTGACGGTGGGCCACCCGCTGAAGGACCGTCCGTCGGGCTCGCTCAAACGTGCCCGCGTTGGCCAGGCTGTCCACTGGGGAAAGTGGTCCGGCGCAGAGCTATCAGATTGACCGTCGGTAACCTCCTGACATGGCCCCTCCGATTGCAGACGCGTTCTTCGTGACCGATGACGGTGACAACTTCGTCGCGACCTCTTACTCACGCGGTCCATGGTCACCCGACGCCTGCCACGGCGGTCCGCCCACCGCCCTCGTTGTGCGGGCCGCAGAATTGGCCGTTCCCGACATGCAATTGGCGCGGATCAATCACGATATTCACAGACCAATCCCCTTAGACGGCTTCAAAGTCGAGTCAGAAATCCTGCGGATGGGCCGATCCGTAGCAAAAGTGGGGATTCGTTTGACCGTAGACGGTACATTGCACTCAATCGCCGATGCACTCCTACTGAGAAAGGCGTCAGATCGCCCGGAGATCAAGACCGCTGATGTGCCGTCCCCCCAAATATCGGAAGCTGTCGCTGGTGGGTTCCCGGTCAAGAAGAGGCCAAACGGGCACGCCTTCTTCGGTGATGCACTGGACATCAGATACGCGCCAGGATCAGACGACGAATCTTCGGGTCAGACGACCCTGTGGATGCGTACGACCGTCCCGATCCTCGAAGATGAAGAACCAAGCGGTTTCCAAAGCATTTCGCCGCTCTCGGACTGCGCCAACGGTATATCTCCAAACCAACCGTTCACCGAAGTAGCCGCCCTGAACCCCGATCTTACGCTGGCTTTTCATCGAGAGCCGAGAGGGGACTGGTTCGCCATGGATGCGGTAACCCATGCTCATCCAAACGGCATCGGCTCTACCGAGGCTCGCCTGTTCGACGTCGACGGCCCTGTAGGAGTGGCGTCACAAACACTCTTGCTGAATCCCGGCTGGTAACCACTAACCTCCCTCGAATGGCCGAATACCTCTCCTCCCCGCAAAACTCACGGATAAAGCGCGTGGCCAAACTCCGGAAGCGCCGCAACCGGCTCGCCGAGGGCGTCACGATCGTAGAGGGGATCGAAGAACTTCAGCGAGCGGCAAGCGCTCCCGGTGGTTTCACCGAGATCTACACAATGGAGCGACTGGTCTCCCCGGCGGGGCAAGATCTCATTAATGCAGCCGAGGCAAAAGGGGCGCCGGTCTTTGACGTCTCCCCGGAGCTCTTCCACAAGATCGCGATACGAGAGAACGCAGACGGCATCGTGGCGATCGCTCCCTCTCCCGTTGTGAGCCTCGGTGAGCTTGAACTGTCGGACTCCCCCTTGATCCTCGTTGCCGAAGCCATCGAGAAACCCGGCAACCTGGGGGCCATGCTGCGCACAGGCGACGCGGCCGGAGTCGATGCCGTGATTCTGTGCGACCCAACGACTGATGCGACCAACCCCAACGTGGTGCGCGCATCACTCGGTTGCCTCTTTACGGTGCCCGTAGCCGAAGCAACTCTCGCTGACACGACAGAGTTTCTTGGGTCCAATGGCATCATCCCTTTCATCACGACCCCAGCCGCAACGCAAGCACACTATGAAGCCGATCTCACGGGCCCTACCGCTCTGGTAGTTGGCTCGGAGCATGATGGCGTGTCTTCGGACTGGATCGAAGGCGCCCATGAGAAACTACTCATCCCCATGGCAGGCGACGCCGACTCCCTGAACACAGCAATGTCAGCCGGCATCGTCCTGTACGAAGCCGTGCGCCAGCGTTCTCTCTAGACCCTGTTCCCTGAAGCTCGCATCTCGAACGTTTGTTCGATATAGTCACTTCAATGACTTTGGGAGTACAGACGAGCTTTGACGACATGGGAACGCCGCTGCACCAGGTGCCCTTCGTCATCCTGGACCTAGAGACGACAGGCGGATCGGCCAACTTCGAAGAGATCACCGAAATCGGTGCCGTCAAGATGCTCGGCGGCGAGGTACTCGGCGAGTTTCAGACCTTGGTGAACCCTCGCCGTGGTATCCCTCCCATGATCACTGTCCTCACGGGCATCACTCAGTCTATGGTGATCGAAGCCCCGCCAATCGAAGCGGCTCTTCCAGCGTTCCTCGAGTTCTGTGGCGACGCCATCGTGGTGGGTCACAACGTCCGGTTCGATCTGAGCTTTCTCAACGCTGCCTGCGAACGACTTGGGTATCAGCGCTTCTCCAAGCAATTCCTCGACACCTTGAGCCTCAGCCGACGCCTCATCCGTTCGGAAGTCCGGAACCTGAAACTGTCGACGCTCGCAGGGTACTTCTCTGCGCCAGTTCAGCCGACCCACCGAGCCCTCGACGACGCCAAGGCCACTGCACACGTCTTCCACAAACTCCTTGAGCGGGTGGGCACCCTTGGTGTCACCGGCTTAGAAGACCTCTTTGACCTTCCGAGCGCCAAGGGTTCACCCAACTACGGGAAGATCAAGTTGGCCGATGAACTCCCCCGCAGACCTGGCGTTTATCTGTTCAAGGATCGGCACGACGAGGTGATCTATGTGGGCAAAGCGACCAACCTCCGAAGCCGTGTGCGCTCCTACTTCTACGGAGACAACCGCCGGACAATCACCAACATGCTGAATGAACTGGTGGAAATTGATCATGTTCCCTGCCTAACCGAACTTGAGGCTTCGATCATCGAGCTGAGATTGATTCACGCCCACATCCCCCGTCACAACCGCAAGTCCAAGCCCTCAAAGACGTCTCAGTACCTCCGACTCACCGCCGACGCGTTCCCGCGGCTGAGCGTCGTGCGAACTCTTCGAGACGATGGCAGTTCCTATCTCGGTCCGTTCAGAAGCCGGAAAGCGGCCGAACAGGTGATGCACGCAATCTGGGACGCCACCATGATTCGACGCTGCACAGGAAAGCCCAACTCGGCCAACACTCTGTGCAAATACGCCCAACTGGGCAAATCCTATTGCCCCTGCGACGGAACTCTGACCGAGGCCGAGTACGCACTCACCGTCCGCCAGGTGCGGTCGGCGTTCGATCATTCGCCCGAGGTTCTCCTTCGGCCCTTGGCTGACCACATGCAAGAGCTGTCCGCTGCCCACCGATTCGAGGACGCCGGGCGTATCAAGGACCGTCACGACGCTCTCCGGCGCGCCCTTGAGCGACGGCAGGAATGGGCGATTCTCCAGCGAGCTGGCCAAGTTATCGCTGCCTCGGAGGCCGGAGACGGCGTGGTGATTGACGGCGGCTACTTCTACACCTCGTTCAAAGGGAGCACCACTCCCCTGGTCCCTCGAGAGCCGACGGCTGCGCCGGATGCGGTGCCCTCCTCGGTGGCTGTCGCAGCTGAAGCGGATCTGATGTGGAAGTTCCTAAACAAGCCAACAACCCACATCATCGACCACGGCGGCCTGAGCCCAGACTCCTTCACTGCCAACGCCGCCATCTGGCACCAAGCCGAGCAATACCTAAGGGCTGGCTAGGACCAACCAGAACCAGAAACCAGAATTAGAAGAGCTAACTTGCTAGCGCGCTCCCTTACTCGTTTACGGTGAGCTGTCGGCGGAGCCGACGGATGGGCCAGCCCGAGTGAACCACCAGTCGCGAGAAGCTGCGGGACCAGGGGCCCGAAGGGGTTGGGTTGGTGGGAGCTGATGCCGGTGGGGACACGGATACGCGTAGGATGGCGTTGGGTTCGTCCTGAGCAGCCCGAAAGGACTCGACGACGTGGACGGATTGGCGTTGCCAGGCGTCTGCGCCACTTCAGGGCTGGCGCCCACAAGGCGGGCATCAACACCGCTGCTCATACGCCGTGAAGCCGCTCGATGCTGGGCCTGACATGACAGCCAGAAAGCTGATCGAGGAATCAACCGAAGAGCTGATTTCGGCGAAGAACCACTTAGCCGGAACCGACGATGATGAACGATTTACTCAGGAACTCGGCGATGTGATGTATCACTTTCTAGTCACGATGTGCGAACGCGGCATCAAGCCCGACTCCTTGATGGACGGACTCCGAAGGCGATAACGTCTGCCATCCTCTGAGTAGCTTCTAGGGGTATCCTTCACCGATGGCCTCTCAGTTTTCGATTCCAGACTCCCGCCCGTGACAGACAGGAACCATATAGCCGGACTCCTAGCTGGATCCATTGCCGTGATTGTTTGGTCAGTTGGAAACGTAATTGTCAAAGGGGCTCCCATGCTGGGACTCCGACTCGCTTTCTGGCGCGTCGGGGCAGCGTTAGTCTTATATCTGATCCTGCTTAGCTTTGCCCGAAGACGACTCACCGTCCAACACCTAGTCAAGAGCGCACCCGCTGGAGTCGCGCTCGGGCTATATACGGCGCTCTTCTTCTCCGCTATCAAGCTCACCACCATCGCAAACGCCGCAGTCATTGGGTCAATGCAACCACTGATCCTCCTCTGGATCAGCTCCAGATACTTTGGGGAGAAAATCGGCAAGTGGCTGATAGGGATGACGCTCGTCGCTGTGGCTGGTGCGGCTGCCGTCGTTTTTGGATCCTCAGGACAGCCGCAGTGGTCGCTCGAAGGAGACGCTCTTGCCGTCGTAGCGATGCTGGTGTTTGCCGCATACTTTGCTCTAGCTAAGCGAGGGCGAAGATCTGTACCAGCGTTCGAGTTTCAGACTTCAGTATGGATTACTGGCTGGCTCGCCTTGCTGCCGGTCGCCTTGTTTGACCGCTCAACTCTGGTCGTACCCGACGCAGTTCAATGGCGCTGGGTTTTCCTGATGGTCCTAGTGCCTGGCACGGGTCACCTGCTGATGAACTGGGCGCACTCGCACATCCGCCTCTCCACCTCTTCGATCCTCACGCTGGCAACGCCTGCCATCTCGGTCGTGGTCGCGGCTCTATGGCTAGGAGAAACCATCGGCGGACTTCAGATCATCGGTATCTCGATCGTGATGGTCTCGCTCGGACTCATCATCGAGCGCCAATCCTCAAAGGGATCGGTGGCGGAGGCCTAGCCCATCGTGCCAGAGCGAAACCGAACCGGACGGGACTCACTCCTGAGACCGATTCGGAATATCTCACCTCCTAGGGTCAAGTGTGCAGGTGTGCCCTATCTCGCTCACTGTGCTCGCCTGTCTCCCCCGCTAAAGCGCTCGATAGCCCCAAGTTGGAGAGTCCCACGCTTCCTTCCCCGTTTACGAGGAAGGTGGCTGCCGAGCGAACCGACCGGGCAGCCCGAGAGGACCACCAGGCTCTACCTGTGCAAGGCCTTGGGCCTAGTCCTAGTTCCTTATTCAGCTGACGGTCTGAGCCCTTCGAGGCACTTTCCCGCAATCTAGACAGGTGACCCCGGGCTCAACTGCTCGGTTGCAGTGTTCGCAGAAATCTAGGCCTCCCGGTTCCAACCCATGGCCAACCGAGATGCGCCAATCGAAGACGAAACACTGCCCATCCCACGAGCTCTTCTCCTCAGGGACTTCCTCAAGGTATCGCAGCACACCGCCGCGTAGCTGATAGACCTCGTCATAGCCTTCGCCCTTGAGGTAGGCGGATGCCTTCTCGCAGCGGATCCCTCCGGTGCAGAACATGGCGATCTTCGTATCAGGGTTGATGGCCTCTTGTTCCTTGATCCACTCAGGAAACTCCCCAAACGAAGCGGTTTGAGGGTTGGTAGCTCCCTTGAATGTGCCGATGGCGTACTCGTAGTCATTTCTGACATCGATGAGGACTACATCCGGGTCGCTGATGAGCGCGTTCCAGTCCTTGGGCTCCACGAGATGTCCGGTCTCTCTAGGAACGTCCAACGTCCCAGCGTTCAGCGTGACAATCTCCTCCTTCAGACGGATCTTCAACCGAGGAAAGGGAGTAAACTCTGCACTTGACCACTTAGCTTCCAGATCGCTGAACCTCGCGTCAGCGCGCAGGAATTTGAGGACGGTTTTCACACTTTCTTGGCGACCCGCGATCGTTCCGTTCACGCCTTCTGGCGCCAACAGAATCGTGCCTCGAACGTCCTGCTCCTCGCATAGCTCTCGTAGCGGATTCTGCCAATCAGTGAAATCGGGGAAAGAAGCAAACTTGTAGAACGCAGCCACATGGAACATAGGCGACGATTCTAGCTATCCCAGACGTTGACTAGAACTAGGGCTGGAGCCAAGCCCCAGGCCTAGTTCTAGTTTGAGTGTGGGTTACAACATCGTGTAGAGAGCTATGTCTCCTCCGCCGGTTACCAATATCACCGAGGCCATCGTGAAGAGCATGAGGTCGTACTCCCAACCTCCCGAAGCTGCCCAGTACTTGGACTTCCACTTCACAATATGGAAGTACATTGATCCAGACATGAGTCCCATAATGATGAGGGCCGCCACCTGGGGCAGGATGCCGAGAGCGATGCCCACACCGCCCGCGATCTCAGCGAAGATAGAAAGCCATGCAATAGGGACGGGCAGACCGTTGCCCTTCGCAAACTCTGCAACGTCTTTCAGCTTGTTTCTCGCAGCTACAACGAAGACGAGGCCAACTACGACTCGCATCAGAAGCAGTGGGATGTCTGGAAAGTCTTGAACCGTTTCAAAGAACGATCGGATTGAGTCGAGCATGTGTTTAGTGCCTTTCGATTACCGGCCACAACGCCCAGGCTGTCCATTCCATTACACGGGTATCATCCATAGCGTGTCGCCCGCCCTCATCCTCGCTCTCGTTTTCACCGGTCTCGCCATCACTTGGTGGCGGCTGCGAGAGAAGTACATCAGTGCCCTGACGGGGTTCGCCAAAAGCCGAAAAGGAGCAGCGCGAATATTCCGCTTCAACTTCGTTGCCATGACCATCCTGCTTGGCGCCCTGTGGTGGGCTGTCCTAACCCGTTAGTTACCAGCCTCTCGCTGCCCACTCTTCCAAGTGGGGTCGCTCGGTACCGATGGTGGTCATCGTGTCTCCGTGCCCCGGATACACCCCAACAGCGCCGTCAAGCGAGAAGAGACGAGTGCGGATAGCCTCAATCACGGCGTCAAAGTCTCCGTAATCGAAGTCAGTACGTCCTGGACCGCCAGGGAAGAGCGTGTCACCGGTGATCGCGTGATCTCCCACCAGAAAGCAAACAGATCCTGGCGTATGCCCGGGTGTGAGCACCACTCGGATCTCAATCTCACCAACTTGGATTTTCTCCCCGTCGACCAAGTTTTGATCTACGGGCAGTTCACAAATATCGCCCCGTTGGTCCGCAGCATGGAGCCTGAAAGGGATGTCCAGTTTCCTCTTCAGATCCATCGCGGCGCTTACGTGGTCCCAATGCCCGTGCGTGCTAAGGATCGCTCGCAGGTGAACATCCGCCGCCCGGGCAAACAAAGAGTCAGCTTCAAACGAAGCATCAACAAGCACTGCCTCGCCAGTTGCCTTACATGCCACCACGTACGAGTTGTTCTCCAACTGTCCAACCCGCGTCCTGCGGATCAGAATCCCTCGATCATCAATGTCCCAATCCATGCGAGCGAGCCTAGCTCTCTCTCCCCCCGTTTCCACCGAAGTTATCCCCCAAAGGCGCGTATATCTGTCTGCCAACCCTGGGTTGGGGAGCACATATGCGCGCCTTTGGGGGAGGGAGCGCGAGATGAGGCCTTCTGTGGGAGCGTTAGCATGTGACGATGAACACAATTACGAAGACCGTACGAGTAAGCGGGGCCTCTTCTCGATCCATTGAGGACGCTGTTAAGACCGTGTTGGCTCGGGCATCGGTGACGATCGAGAAAATTGTCGCCTTCGAGCTGGTGAAAGTGGGTGGGCAGGTCGACTCGTCAGGCGTCCCTGAGTCCTACGAGGTCACCCTCGATATCACGTTCACCGTCAAAGAGTCTCCCCACAACTGATGCGTGCGTCAGCAAACCTTCTCGGAAACGATATTGCGCGCATTCCACTCCCTATCCCCTTCAAGGGCCTTGAATGGATCAACGCCTACGCCATAAAGAGCGCTGATGGAATCACGCTCATCGACTGCGGCATTGGAACTACCGAAGGCCACGAGGCACTGACAAACGGATTCAAGGACATCGGTTGGGATATCTCGTCGGTCCACACACTCGTCGTAAGCCATCTCCATCCCGATCACGTAGGGCTTGCCCCGCGCATTATCGAAGAACTCGGCTGCAACTTCGTGATGCACGATCAGGCGAAGAGGGCTATCGAGCTGTACAACGATGTCGATGCCTGGGGACGGACATTCGCAGATCTGTCTCGATCGAATGGAGCTCCTAAGGATTTCGTTGACTTCTTCCTGCACGATGAGCAGACACCCGACTGGTTCAACATCATCGACCAGCCAACACAGTTTGTTTCTGACGGCGACAGCATTCGCATCGACGACGACCGTTCTATTGACGTGCTGTACACACCAGGGCATGAGATCGCCCACATATGCCTGAAGGATTCAGCGACAGGCATCCTTTTCTCCGGGGATCACATCCTGCCGCGGATCACGCCGTTCGTCGGGTACCTCAGCGAAGATCACGATCCCAACCCACTCAAGAAGTTTGTCGACTCCCTTGCGCGAATCAGAGACGACGGGTTCGGACTCACCTATCCGGCGCACGGCGACATTGTCGAGCGCGGCTCAGCCCGAGCTGATCAGATCTTCCTACACCATGAGAGAAGACTGAACGAGACACTCGACGAGATCACGACTCCAAGAAGCGGATGGACTGTGATGGGCGAACTGTTCCCCAGGAATCTCGACATCTTCTCCAAACGTCTCGCGCTGCGAGAGACCGTATCGCATCTCGAGTATCTTCGCCTCGACAATCTCGCCACTAGGGAGATGTCTACGGACGAATGGTTGTATCGCCGGGTGATGGCCCAGAGCCGAGTCCGGCTCTAGCAAAACGCCTCCTAACGGAGCGCCAGAGGCAGAATTCCTTCCGGGATACTCGGATCGAGAGCGGGGTAGCCCGCCAAGTACTCGTTCCTCTCCTCCTTGA
>Ga0114996_10003599_pt1 | contig 19100 bp, 14 predicted proteins | sample ArcticOcean_MG_C_4_FD_87039 | JGI IMG/M metagenome (GOLD analysis project Ga0114996, IMG submission 87039) | Marine microbial communities from western Arctic Ocean - ArcticOcean_MG_CB4_134 | ecosystem: Environmental > Aquatic > Marine > Oceanic | place: Arctic Ocean: Canada Basin | collected...
GACGGCGACGCCTGCACCACGAGCGATACCTGCACCGCGGGTGCCTGCCTGGGTGGTGTGGCCCCGGACTGCGAAGACGACAACGGCTGCACTGATGACAGCTGTGATTCGGCCTCGGGCTGCGTCAACGCCGACAACACAGCCTCCTGCGAGGACGGCGACGCCTGCACCACGAGCGACAGCTGCAGCGCGGGTGCCTGCCTGGGTGGAGTGGCTCCGGACTGTGAAGACGACAACGGCTGCACTGATGACAGCTGTGACTCGGCCTCGGGCTGCGCGAACACTGACAACACGGCCTCTTGTGACGACGGCGACGCCTGCACCACGAGCGACGCCTGCAGCGCGGGTGCCTGCCTGGGTGGTGTGGCCCCGGACTGCGAAGACGACAACGGCTGCACCGACGACAGCTGTGATTCGGCTTCGGGCTGTGCGAACACTGACAACATGGCTTCCTGCGACGACGGCGACGCCTGCACCACGAGCGATACCTGTAGCGCGGGTGCCTGCCTGGGCGGCACGGCTCCGGACTGCGACGATGTTAACGGCTGCACTGATGACAGCTGTGATTCGGCCTCAGGCTGCGTCAACGCCGACAACACGGCCTCTTGTGACGACGGCGACGCCTGCACCACGAGCGACACCTGCGCCGCGGGTGCCTGCCTGGGCGGCACGGCTCCTGACTGTGACGATGCCAACGCCTGTACCGACGACAGCTGCGAATCGACCCTGGGCTGCCACAGCATGGACAACAGCCTGCCCTGCGATGATGGCGACTTCTGTACCACGAGCGATATTTGCTCCAACGGTGCCTGCCTGGGCGGTGCGGCGCTCAATTGCGATGATACCAATGGCTGTACGGACGACTCATGCGACCCATCAAGTGGTTGTGTGACCGTGGACAACGAGGAGCCCTGTGACGATGGCGACCCCTGCACTGGCACTGATTCCTGTGTGGTCGGGGCCTGCGTGGGTGATTACCTGGTCGACGAGTGCTGCGGCGATCCCGATTCCAGTGGCTGGGTGGGCGTGTCCGATGCGCTGCGGATTCTCCAGAACGCTGTCGGCATGGACGTGGTCTGTCCCCTGGCCCTCTGCGATGTGAACGGCAGCGGCGTAGTTACTGCGAGCGACGCGCTGATGACGCTCATCGTGGCGGTGGGTGGCGAGATGGAGATGGAGTGCTCGATTCTCGAGCCGCTGCCGGAGCTAGATACACTGCCCTGACGGCTAAGGGGACGGTCGCCTGTGCTGGCTATGTTCTAGTACCGGCCTGCAGCTCCGCGCCGACCGGTTGACGAGGCAGCACCTTTTTACCGCTGCCATGCGGGCCTCGCCCTCGAGCGCACTGGACCTGGTTCGGACACCGGGTAAGTCTGGCACGCGCCGTTTACTACCGGCCGAGGGGGACGTGTGAAATTCGGACTGCTGCAGATATTTCAGAACTTCAGGAACCAGGTAAGCGACGAGCGTTTGTGGCAGGAGGAACTCGAGCTGGCCCTGCTGGCCGAAGACCTGGGCTTCGATTCGGTATGGGTGGTGGAGCACCACTCCAACGACTACTCGGCCTGCCCCGACAACCTTCAATACCTGGCTTACCTGGCTGGACGCACCGAGCGCATCCAGCTGGCCACCGGCGCAGTCATCGTGCCTTGGAATGACCCGTTGCGGGTTGCCGAGAAGGTCTCGGTACTCGACCATCTGTCGGGTGGCAGGGTTCACCTGGGGTTGGGGCGTGGCCTGGCCAGGCGTGAGTACAAAAACTTCGGCATAGACATGGACACCTCGCGCGAACGCTTTGACGAGGCTGCCGCGATGATACTGGACGCTCTCGATACCGGGTTCATAGAGGGCGACGGACCGTACTACCCACAAGCTCGCACCGAAATACGTCCGCGGCCGAGCAGGGGATTCAGGGATCGGCTGGCCTGCATCGCCATGTCGCCCGATTCGGTTGACGCCGCGGCCAGGCTGGGCGGGGCCATGGCGGTGTTCTCACAGACGCCGTGGGAGATGATGGCCGAGGAGCTGGAGCGTTGGCGGGGCATGTACCGCGAGCAACACGGCAGCGATCCGCCCCCGCCGGTGACGGCCGACATCGCAGTCTGCCACGCCGACCTGGCCAGCGCCGCCCAGCTCGCCGAGCGTCACCTGGTTGGCTACCTGACCACGGTGTTGGAGCACTACGAGCTGATGGGCGAGCACTTCAAACGCGCCAAGGGCTACGAGATGTACGCGACAGCCGGCGAGATGATGCGCGAGATCGGCCTCGAGACCATCAAGGAACAGTATCTCGAGGTGCAGGCCTGGGGCGACCCCGCCCAGGTGATCGACCGACTGCACGCCCGCCACGAACTCATCGGTGATTTCGACCTCAACATGTGTTTTCGCCACGCGGGCATTCCGCTGGAGGACGCCGCCAATGGCATGAAGCTCTTCGCCGAGAAAGTTATGCCCGAGTTCCGCTGAGGTGCGCCTGCTGGTGTGCCTACTGGGGGAGAGTGCAGGGGCGCGTGTGCTGACGCCGGGCGGTGCCGTCAGTCGGCGAGTTTGAGCTGGCCGGCCAGCAGGTCGGCCACGAGCTCGAGGTCGTAGGGCCAGCTGTAATCAATGCTTACCCCGGGGTGGCGCTTGCACGCGCGCTCCACCAGCTCGGGGATATCTTTTTCCGAGTGCGAACCGCCGCGCGTAAACATGGTGGTCAGCAGGCTGAGCTTCTCGACTCCCTCGGCCACAAGGCGGTCTATCACCTCGTCTGGTGAAGGCGCGCAGAACTCGTTGTAGGCGACTTCGAGCCTTTGCTCACCCAGCCTCAGCGCCAACGCCCGACCCACGGCTTCGAGCCCGGACTTGTAAGGGTCGCTGTCGTCGGTTCGCTCCCACGTCCTGACCAGGCGGTCGAGTTCGGCCTCGCGCTCGCACATGTCCTGCCGGCCCTCGCGCTCGCGGGCCTTCTCGAGACCCTTGAGTTCGGATATCTGCTCGCGTGGAAAGTCGCTGGGCACTCCACCGTGCCCGATCAGTACTACTGCTTCCGAAATGGCCATGTCCCACTCTGTGTACAGCGGGTGCTACAAGCAAGTGGAGGGATGTCCCTGGCTATGGTCGGGGTCAGGTGTCGGGCCTCGAGCAGCGCCACCGACTCGGGCCCGACGGTGCCAGCTCCAGCGTGGCCGACTGGCCGGTCAGTCGGCCTCTCACCACGGCCAGGTCTGCGAGGTGCTCCCCCGTGAGGGGGGGCTGAGGCGAGTTCGATTTCTTCGAGCCAGGGGCTCGGGGGACCATTGATGGCGGTGCCCACGCGGACATAATACGGCAGCAGCGAGCCCTGATGCAGGCCTGGTAAGCTTTTCTGCTTTACACGGCCCCGGCCATGGACCGATAATCTATCTTGCGGGCAGACCGGGTAACAAGTGGAGCCGTTGTGCTGACGGTTGCCCCGCGCGAGGACAACATGACCCGAAGAATTGTGACCCCGCCCGCGCTGTTGGTTAAGCGGACCGCCGCGCTCCTGCTCGTGCTGCTGCTGCCGGGGCTCGTGCTCGCGGGGCCGGGACAGCAGGACAAGACACAACAGAAATGCCTTAGCTCGCTTGGCAAGGCCGGGGCCAAGGTGTCCAAGGCCAGGGCCAAGGAGATTTCGGGTTGTCTCAAGGACGCGGGCAAGGGCATGTACCCGGCGGGCAAGGGGGTACAGGCCTGCATGGGGACCGACGCGCGCGGCAAGGTCGCCCGGGCCATGCAGAAGACCGGTGATCAGCAACAGAAGCGTTGCACGACGCGGCCCGGTTTCGGCTACACCGACGCCGACGCCGTCAACTCCATGGCCGATAACGCGCTGGTGGGGGCCGCCATTGAACTGCTGGGGGGTGACCTGGACACGGGCGTTTCAACCGCCGCCGCCGGCAACCGTTGCCAGGGCGACCTGTTCAAGTTCACGGGCAAGGCGCTGAGCGCTGCGTGGAAGGATTACAACAGCTGCAGCAAGCGCGGATTGAAGGACGGCAGCGTGGCATCCCGCTGGCAACTGGAAAGCTGTGTAACGGCGTTGCAGGCTGCGGGCAGTAAGACCACCCGGGCGGTAACCAAGCTCTCCGCCCGGGTCGCAAAAAGTTGCGCGGGCCTTGACCTCGCGGCCACGCTTCCCGGCAGCTGCTCGGCGGCCGGTGACACCGGCGCCTGCCTGGCCGAACGCGTGCATTGCCAGGCGTGTCGCATGCTCAGCGACGCGGCCGACCTCGCCGGCGATTGCGACCTCTTCGACGACGGCAACGATAACGCGAGTTGCCCCGATTACCCGGTGGTGTTCGAGAACATGCGGCAGCTGGCCGTAACCGGCATCACCCGCTACGTGATGCCGGCCGAGCCCTGTGCCGCCGACAGCAAAAACGGGTTGGCTCCCGACTGTTCGGCCGGTGGCAACAGCGGCCCGTGGGCGACCCTGTCCCCGGTGCCGGCTAATCCGCTTACCGCCGGTGACGCGCTGGAGCTGGGTGCGGGAACCCACTCGCTGGCAAAGCAGACCGCCTCGCAACCGGCATCGGGGACTCCCACCCGGCCCATCAGGATCAGTGCTTATGCGGGGCAGGCGGCCGTGTTGGACGGTGGCTGGAGTGACCTGGAGGTCCCGGGCGATGAGACCCCGGTGCTGCGCGTGGGTGCTGCCTACCAGTACTGGAAGGGCTTGGTGCTGGACGGCTGCAACATGGTCTGCGTGCAGGTCAAGGAGGGCTCGGATCACCTGTTGTTCGAGGGCAACACGGTGAGCGGTGGTGGCGAGGACGGAATAAAGGTCACGGTGTCGCGCCTGGGGCTGTACCTCGACAACGAGTTCACCGACTTTCACAACGAGGCCATAGACGTGTGGCACACCCGCCACGCGTGGTTCGTGGGCAACGAGTTCCACCACAACAACACGGGGGTACGCGACCCGAGCGAGGTCATGTGGACCAAGGGCGGTGCCGAGAACATCCACATCGTGGGCAATTCTTTTCATGACCTGGACCTGCACACCCGCGCGCTGCAGCTGGGCGGCTGTTGCTGGGCCAACTGGGAGCAACGCGGTGGGCTATTGTGCGAGGGCGGGGTTCTCACCTGTGACCCCACTGGCGATTGCTGCGACTGCGTGGGTGGACAGTGGGTGGCGCAGCCGGTGGCTCGGCAGGTGTACGCGCTGGGCAACTCCTTCAACGCGGTCACCCTGGGCAACCCGACCGTGGAGGGCCAGCAGGGCGTGCTGGGAGCCTCGGGTTGCCACGACTGCGAGGCGGCCTTCAACGTGGTGAGCGACAGCGACGACGCGTTTTCCTTGTCTTCCACCAGCGGAAACAACAACCAGCCCTGCTGTGGCAGTCTCAACTGTAACGACCCGGTTACCGGCCAGTGCAACCAGCCGGCCGACTGCAGCTACACCGACTACCCGGTAAACGTGAGCTTTCACGACAACGTGGCCATAGCCGTACGCCAGTCCGCTAGCGGCACAGGCGGTGGCAACAGCGCGCGCTTGTGGAACATGAAGAGCGACGTGCCTGCGATGTCCACCGACCTCGACATCGACGCCAACACCTACTGCGTGGATCAGCCGGTGACCTGCCGCGTGGGCGGTACCAGTACGACGCCGATGATCTTTGCCGATTGGCAGGCCCTGGGCTGGGACACCACCAGCACACTGGTCGATGAGGCTTCGTGCCCACCCTTGAGGTGAACGAGGGGAACGGGTAGCACCGTTGAATGCGACAGGGGGAACCTGAGATGGCAATAACAGTACAGGGCGCGGTGACGGCTGCTGCCGAGCTGGACTTCGATGCCCTCGCCGCGCTGCCCGGGCAGGTGGCCGACCTCGGACAGGTGGTCGAGGGGCGCGAGGGCGCAGCGGTAAGGCTGTCGGCTGTTCTTGAATCGGTAGGCGTCGCAGACGGTGCCGACTGGATAACCCTTGAGTCGGACGACGGCGAGTTTGCCATCAGCGTGCACTTGGCCGCTGTGGGAGACGCGGTACTGGCCTACAGCTTCAACGGCGGTCCGCTGCCCATCGAGCAGGGCGGGCCGGTGAGATTCTACTTGGTCGACGCAGCCGATTGCGGCAGCGCGAGTGTCGACGAGTGCACCAACGTTAAGTCGGTCGCGATCATAACGCTGTCACGCGAGCGCGGCCGCGACACTCGCCCCAGGACTGCGCGCGAACACGAGGCCCTTCACTCCCACGAGTAAGCCCGGTTCGGCACCGCGGTCAGCGAAGGCTGCTCGCGCTTGAGTCCACGAGCGTGTGGTAGTCGACGATCTCCAGCGACAGCAGGTCTTCGAGGAACTCGCGGTGGTGGTCGGGCATGGAGCTGTCACCGGCCGGGTTGACGCGCTGTTCGGCCAAATCACCCACGTAGCGCGCGTCGTCCGTCACGCCCAGGAAACGCATGGTTTCGAGCAGCAGTTCGGACGGCCGAAGCGACACGTCGTCGTAGGGCAGGACCAGCGCGTTGCCCGGCTGCAGGTAGTCCTGCCAGCGCTCGAGGTTTTGTTGGTAGCGGGCACAGGCCAGCTGGTAAGGCGCTGCGAAGAACTCCTGCCACTGCTGGTCGCTGACGTCCAGCATGCTGCGGCCGGGGTTGCGCACGAGGTCCTTCCGGGCGTGTGACCAGGCGCGCTCCACGGGGTCGCGCAGCATCATGATTATCCTGATCGACGGGTTGAGCGTGGTTATCTCGGCGATGACCTCTTCGGGCAGCGCCGCGTAGCTGGCCGTAGCCTCTCCTCTTACCCGCGGCAGGTACAAACGGCGGTGGCGCACGAGGGCGCGGGCCTGCTTGTAAATCCAGTGCTGGGGGCTGTCGCTGAAAAAGCGAAGGTAGTAGTCGAGGCGGTCGCTGGTGAACTTAAGGTGATCGCGTTCGACGAGGCGGTTGAAGAAGAACAGCTCCTTGGGCTCGGAGAAAAACACCTCGGGGTGTTCTCTCAGGTTGGCGTGCAGCCAGGTGGTACCGGTGCGCTGCGGGCCCACGACCATGAAGTCAGGAAACCGCGCCAGCGACGTTCCCGTTTTGTCGGCGCGCACGAGCTTGAGTTGCTCGGCAAGCTCTACGCTGACTGTGCGCGGTCGTGCTGTGTCGGTGGTGGTCACGGTATTACAGTATGCCACGGCGGCCTGCATTTCGCCGTGCAGACGCGGGTGGGGTTTCGCTCAGCTTCGCCGAGGGGGGACCAGTCGCGTTGCCAGCAGCGCGGCCACGAGCAGCGCCATCGCCCAGGACAGCAGCTGTTCGCCCTTGCTCAGCCAAAGAAAATGCAGCCCGGCAGCCACCCCGGCGGCGTAGGCCAGCCGGTGTATTCGCCGCCACGTCGGCCCACCCAGGCGGCGCAGGGCGGCTCGGCTGGAGGTGGCGGCGAGCACGCACAGGCAGGCAAAAGCGACCATGCCGGCGGTGGCAAAGCGGCGCTCGGCTATGTCTTCGAGCATGGCCGAGCTGTCCAGCTGGTGGTCGAGCACGAACCAGGTCGCGGCGTGCAGGCAGGCGTAAGCAAACGAAGACAGTCCCAGGCGTCGTCGCCACGGCGCTATCCACGGCGCTAATTGTCGGGCGCTGGTGGTCGAGGCGGCCAGTTTGCGCAGCGGCGTGATGGCCAGTGAGGCCGCCAGCAGGGCGAAGGCCGTCATGCCGGTGCGCAGGGTTATTTCTTCTATGGGGTTGGCACCCAGTCTGCCCGCCGGCAGGTCATAAAGCAGCAGGGCAAACGGTGTCGCGATGGCCAGCCAGGCGGCGGTGTTTACCAGCCGGCCAGCGGTGCAAGCCTCACTCAAGGGTCCCGCGTTGCAGGCCGCCATCGGGCGGCAGCACAAAGTGCATACCGTCGCGACCCAGTATGACCTCGACATCGGTGTCGTCGGTGTCGCGCATGAACACGCGTTCGGCCAGCCGATTGGGCGGCCCCGGCACCAGGTGGGTGAGCACCAGCGTGGGCACCCCGGCGCGCCTGGCCGCGTCCAGGGCCTGGGCGGGCGTGGAGTGGTAGTCGAGGATATCGGCAGCCAGTCCGGCCATTCGATCCAGTCCGCGCTCGCTCGCCAAGCGGGACATGCGGCTGATAAGGTGTCCGGCCAGTGCCTCGTGCACAAGCAGGTCGGCACCGCGCGAGGCTTCTACCAGCGCGTCCGAGGGGCCGGTGTCGCCGCTTATTACCACCGAGCGTCCGCCGTAATCAAAACGATAGCCCACCGCGGGTTCTACCGGATTGTGCTCAACCTTGAAGGCCGTTATGCGCAGTTCGCCGTCGTTCATTATGATGACCGGCTGTTTGTTGACCTCGAAGGCGTGGGCAGTCGCGCGTCCGCCCTCCCGTGGCATGAGATGGTCGCCGTGGTGGGCCACCCGGTAGGCGCGGTCATGGTTGTATGCGAGGTTGAAACCGCTGACGATCCGCTCCACACCAGGTCCGCCGTAGACCGGTAGCGGCTTGTCGCGTCCGGCCACCCAGCTCTGCATGGTGACCTCACCCAGGCCGCCTATGTGATCAGAATGAAAATGGGTGAGCAGCACGCCGGAAAGTTGGGCCCGTGGCAGGCGCATGAGCTGCACGACTTCCTGGCTGCCGGGGCCCACGTCGACCAGGTAAAAGTTGTTGCCGGCTATCACCGCCGTGCAGGCGGCCGCTCGATCGGCGTCGGCCAGGGGTGACCCGGTGCCGCAGAGAATGACGTGCAGCGAGCCATCCTTCATGAGATCCTCGCGGTCGCCGGCCAGCCCCTGCTCGATGCGGCGCTCGATCATCCTGTCCTGGATGCGCTCGCAGCCGGTCAGCAGGCTGGACGTCGTGAGCAGCAGCAAGGCGGCGATCGCCGTCGTTGTGGGCGTGCCCGGGTACTGCGTTGCCGCAGACAGCCTCGTATAAACTGATGACATTACAGGTTCCTCGTTCCAGTGGTCAGGATAGTCGGGTCATGTCCATGCCGCGGTAGAGCTCGGCCACTTCGGGATACCCGTTAAACATGAGCGTTTCAATTTTGGGTTCGAGCAGGGCGCCTATGGCGTCGAGCCCCCGCGGTATGTTCGTGATGCGTCGCTCGCGAGCCTGGCTCCAGCGCGGGTGGTTTACCGAGGGGTTTACGTTGGAATAGAACGGGTACTCGTTGGGCGCAGCCTGCGTCCACGAAGGCAGGGGGCGGCGCTCGGTAAACTCGATGTCGACAATAGACTTGATGCTCTTGTAGCCGTACTTCCACGGCACCACGAGCCTGAGTGGTGCGCCGTTCTGGTTTGGCAGGATCTCGCCGTACATGCCCACGGTGAGCAAGGTGAGCGGGTGCAGGGCTTCCTTGAGTTCGAGTGCTTCGGTGTAAGGCCAGTCGAGCACGGGCGTGCGCTGGCCGGGCAGCATGGAGGGGTCGAGCAGGGTGGTGAACTTAACGAAGCGGGCCTTGCTCGTGGGTTGAACCCGCCCGATGAGGTCCGCCATGGGAAAACCCACCCAGGGGATGACCATTGACCAGGCTTCAACGCATCGCAGGCGGTAGATGCGTTCTTCGAGCTGCTGGGGGGCTATGAAATCCTCGAGCTGGTAGTCGGCGGGTTTGTTTACAAGGCCGTGCACGCGCACGCTCCAAGGCTTGGTTTTCAACAGGTGGGCATTTTCTCGGGGGTCGGACTTGAGTACGCCCATTTCATAGAAATTGTTGTAGGTGGTGGCCGCCGCCTTCTCGGTGGTCGTATCGGGAAGCAGGTAGCGCTTGTTGGCTTTTATGTCACCGAGGCTAAATTGCCCGTCGCTGTCCCCGGCCGTGACCGCTGCCGGTTCACAACCGGCAAGAAACGCCCCGGCTCCCCCGCTGCTCGCCGCCAGGGCAAGGCCTGCACCCCTGGCGGCCTTGCCCAGGAAGCGGCGTCTCGAAAGCCAGGTGTCGCGGTCGGTGACCTCGCTTTCGCGCGCGTGAAGGGGCTTGGGCAACTTGATCAGCATGGTGGCCAACCGGGACTCTAGCAGCACTCCTGCGCAGTCTCACCTCCCCCCGGACGGGTCGCGGATCGCAGGTTTTACTGAATATATACCCGCTTGGGGGCTGGCGTGAAAAGGATATGGGTGGTTCTATATAAATAGGGGTATCACCGCGTTAAGGCGCGGTTACTTCCTACGGACGGAAACGGGTACGCCCTGCTGTTCGGTGGTTCCTGTGCGGGGCCCACCGGGGGGGGGGGGCCCGGGCGGGGTCGCTATGTCTTCCCATACCTGCCGGCAGGCAATATGCCAGCCGGGGCAGCAGAGTGGCTCCGCCAGTCTCTTCGCCCAATCTCTCTGGCCACTCTCAAGGCTCCCGGTTTCCCTGTTAGCGATAGGGGTTTTTTGCTGTTAGCTTGCGCCGACAAATCTGATTTTCCAGGAGATACTGATGGCGGGTGATGCTTACACTTTCGAGGCTGAATTCACGGTGCGCGACCAGGTTCGCGCTAGAAGAGAAAACGAAGAACTGCGGGAGCGCACCTTCCTTACCCACGACGATCGTTCGTGGAGCTGGGGGCAGTACTGCGACGAGTCGACCCGGGTTGCCCATTTTATAAAGTCGCGCCTGGGCAAGATCGACGACGCCCAACCGGGCCACGTGGCCATGTTGCTCGAGAACCACCTCGAGCTCAGCTCGCTGTACGGCGGGTGCGCCATAAACGGCTCCACGCTTTTCGGCATCAACAGCGGCCTGCGCGGAGAAGTGTTAGCCGGTGTAATCAACCAGTCGCGTTCGCGGTTGCTGGTGGTCGACGAGCGCAGCTGGCCCGAAGCCGAGCGCATACTCGACCAGCTGGAGACCGTACCGCGAGAAAACGTACTCGTGCTGCGCAGCGGCGACGGCGACTTCGATGCATCGATGGACTACCGCGCCTGCCTCGACTCGGAGATGGGCCCGGCCACCCCCGACCTCGAGTTTCCCGATGTGGAAGTCACGCCTGAAACCAACCTGATGATCATCTACACCTCGGGCACGACCGGGCTTCCCAAGGGTATTAACAACAACCACCTCAAGTTGTGCATGATAGGCGCGATAGTGTCGGATCGCCTGGACCTGGGCCGCGACGATTGCGGTTATGCCTGCATGCCGCTTTTTCACTCGAACTCCATGTTCATCGGCTTCATGCCCAGCTTCTGGGTGGGCGCTCGCATGGCGCTGCGGGAACGCTTCAGCGCCTCGAAGTTCGTGCCTGACGTGATCGGCAACGGCGTCACCTTCTGGAACTACGTGGGCGAACCGGTGCACTACGTGCTGCGCGCGCTGGAGAAGCAGTACGGCGGCGACGTAGAAAAAATACGCGCCGAGGTAACCGAGCACCCCGACAACGTGTTTCGCTACGCGGTGGGCAACGGAGCCGCGCCTCCCGACATCGACCGCTTCGTCGACTGGATGGGGCTCGAAGATATGTTCGAGCTCTACGGCAGCACCGAGGCAGCGATTTCGACCTTTCGCAAGATGGGCGACCCGCGCGGCAGCGTCGGCCAGGTGACCGACCCCGCTGTGAAGATAATCGGCGAGGGCGGAAACGAATGCCCGCCCGCCGAGCTCGACTCGGACGGCAAGATCGCCAACTACGACGACGCGGTGGGCGAAATCTGTCGCGTGGCCGAAGACACGTCGTTGTTCCAGGGCTACTACGAAAACGACGACGCCAACTCGAGCAAGTACCGCGACGGTGTTTATCACTCCGGGGACCTCGGCCACATCCTTGAGCGCGACGGCGAGCGCTTTCTCTTCTTCGACGGTCGCACTGATGACTGGATACGCAAGGACGGCGAAAACTTTTCAGCCATGCAGGTGTCACGGCTGATTTCCGAGCATCCCGACTTTCCGTTGGCTGCGGCCTACGGCGTGCCGTGCTCGGTGTCGGACGAGCTCGTGATGGCTGCCGTCAAGATGCGCGAGGGGATCGAGTTCGACCCCCAGTCGCTGTTCGACTACTGCGAGCAGCAGATCGAGCACGGTGGCATGGATCGCAAGTGGTTTCCCGACTTCGTGCGCGTGGTCGACGATTTCGAGTACACCGGCACACAGAAGATCCTCGTGCGCAATTTGAAGGCCGATCACTACCACCCCGAGCGCGTGCCGGGCTCGATCTACTGGCGCGAGCGCGGCGACGAGGGCTACAAGGCATTGGGCGAGGAGGATTGGCAGCGCCTGCGCACGATCTTCGAGGCCGCCGAGCGCCTCGAACTCCTTGAGCGCTGAAAGGGGGATACGTTCCTTTTGCGTAAAAAACACCTAGGCTGGCAGCTGGTGGCAGGGTAGAAAGGGCATGGCCTGGGCTTGCCCCGTGTAGTAGTGTCGTTAGAGGAGTAGAAGGACCAGCAATGCATGATTTTTTGGGTAAGGTGGCAGTCATCACGGGCGGCGCCAGTGGTATAGGCAGGGCGCTTGGCGAAAGGGCCGTTGCCGAGGGCATGAAGGTGGTACTGGCCGATGTAGAGGAGTCGCCCCTCGCGCTTGCCGCGGCCGAGCTTGGCTCGGGCGGCGCGCCGGTGCTGCCGGTGGTCACCGACGTTACCAGTACTGCCGAGGTCGAGTCGCTGGCCGAGCGCGCCTTTGCCGAGTACGGGCAGGTGAACCTGCTGTGCAACAACGCCGGCGTGTTCTGCGCGGGGACGGCCTGGGATAGTAGCGACGACGACTGGCGCTGGGTGTTCGACGTCAACGTATTTGGCATCGCCAACTGCCTGCGCAGTTTCATCCCGCGCATGATCGAAAGTGGCGAGCAGGGCTACGTGGTCAACACCTCGTCGATGGCCGGTCTTACGTCGATGCCCTTCGTGGCGGTTTACCACGCGAGCAAGCACGCGGTGGTGGCCATGAGTGAATGCCTGTACCACGAGCTGTCGTTCAAGGGCGCCGACATTCGCGTGTCGGTGCTTTGTCCCGAGGCTGTCTCGACCAACATCAACGGTGCCGAACGCAACCGGCCTGCGTCGCGCTCCGCCACCGGGGCCAACAACGAGGAGAGGCAGGTGGTCAACGACGCCATTGACGAGGCGATGGCCGACGCAGTTTCGGCAACCGCTATCGCCGAGCGTACCTTTGCAGCCCTGCGAGCAGAGCGCTTCTACGTGCTGCCGGGTGATGATCCCTGGGTGCACCTGGCCCACCGGCGCATGGCCGGCCTGCGCGACCGCGAGAATCCCACTTTCATGAGCCCCGACGAGGTGCCCACTCTCCCGGTCGACGTAAAAGGGATCGGCTGAGCCGCCGCCCACCCGCAGTCAAGGCAATGACAACGAGGACTATAGGCGAAGTCGTCGGGCTGTGGCGCTACCCGGTCAAGTCGATGCAGGGCGAGACGTTGGCGAGCGCTGTCCTGGGCAGAGACGGCGTGGCGGGCGACCGCGGCTGGGCGCTGCGCGACGAAAAAGCGGGAGAGATACGCGGCGCCAAAAAAATGCCCCTGCTCATGCGCTGCTCGGCGAGCTACAGCTCGGCCTCAGAAGAGGGCAGCATCGGGCCAGTGCGCATGACCCTGCCCGACGGCTCAAGCCTGGACAGCGGTGACCCCGACGCCAACGCCGTGCTTTCGCGCCTGCTTGGCCGCGAGGTCACGCTGTGGCCGCGACAGCCGGCCGATAACGTCGATCACTACCGCCGCGGCACGCCCGACAACGAGGACTTCGAAGAAGAGATCAGGCAGATGTTTTCTCGCCTGCCCGGTGAGCCACTGCCCGACCTGTCGGTGTTTCCAGAAGAACTCATGGAGCACACCTCGCCGTTGGGCACTTATTTTGACGCCTTCCCGCTGCACCTGCTCACCACCGCCTCGTTGGCGCACATGGCCGACCTCAACCCCGAGGCCGCCTGGGAACCAGCCCGCTTCAGGCCCAACCTGCTCATCCGCACTGTAGGCGAGCTGCAGGGACTCGTGGAGGCCGGTTGGCAGGGCGCGCGCCTGAAAATCGGCGAGGTCGAACTCGACTCGCTGATGCCGACCGTGAGGTGCGGCATGACTACGCGCGCCACGGCGGGCCTGCCCGACGACCCGTCGGTACTGCGCAGCATTGTCGGTGACGCCGGCCAGGACCTCGGCAGTTACGCCGGGGTGGCCCGCGCCGGACAGGTAGAGCTGGGCGATCCCGTGGAACTGTTGGTGGACTGAGAGTCGGTGGCAGGCGCAGGCCGGTCCCGGCCCGGCGTGCTACGCAATTTTGGCTATCTGGCAGGGCTGAAAACGGTGGTGTGGACAGCCGGTAAACGGATCGCGGTCGGCCGCGTCGCTGAGCAGGTTCATGTTCACACCCACGGTCTCGAGCTCGCCGTTGTCGTTTTCGTGCTGCATGCCGAAGCCATTGGGGATGGCCACGTGCCCGTTCTGAAGTCGCTTGTCGACGGTGGCCGGTAACTCCACGCTGGCCCTGCGCGTGGACAGGCGCACCGTCTCGCCGTCGGTGATATCGAGGCGCTCGGCGTCTCCCGGGCTCAGTGATAGGGCGCAGTGTGGGCCACGTCCCTTGCGCCAGTTGGGGTCTCGCTGGATGGTGTTTGCCGTCCAGCGGGTACGCAGGCCGTTGCCCAGTATCATGGGGTATTCAGGGTCGGAGGGCATACCGTTGGTGACCGCCCGTTGTATCTCCTCGAGCATCTCGGGCACTGCGAGGTGGGCGCGGCCGTCGTCGTGGCCTATGTGGTCCACGAGGTTGGCGGTCTCGTCGAGGCAGGCAATCTCAACCCCCTCGGGGTGGTCCAGTATGCGCCGGAATATTTCTTCGCCCAGTTCACCAGGGGTCTTGTCGCTCCAGTCGTCGCCCAGGGTGCGCAGTACCGCGTCGCGGCGCTGCATGGCGTTGGCCTGGCACAGCGCCCACACGGCCACCAGCGATGGCGCCGGCAGGTGACGTCCCACCGAACGGTAAGCCCAGCTCACGATCTGTGTTTCGGCATCCATCCCACGCGATGCGGGGCCGGCCACCAGTTCCAGCGCGCGCGCAAAAAACGCGGCACGTTCGGCGATGGGATCTTCGCCGCAGGCCATCTCGTTAAGCTCATTGGGTAGCGGTTCCACCAGGCCCATCTCTTCGAGCAGGCGCGTGTAGATCTCCGGCTCGGGCCTGGTGTCGGGCGGGGCCGGCACCACCGGCGGCCTGACCTGCACCTCGATCTGCGGGTGGCGGCGCGGAAAGTTCGCTACCTCCCACTTTTCGTAACCGCAGGGCACGGGCAGTACGTAGTCGGCCTCGCGCGCAGTCTCGCTCATGGCGGGGTCGATGACGACCAGCAGGTCGAGAGCGGCAACCGCTTCGCGCCACTTGCCGGTGTCGGAATATGACAGCAGCGGGTTGCCTCCCTCAACGATCAGCGCACGTATGCGGTCTGGATGGTCGACCAGTATCTCCTCGGGCGCCAGGGTGGGAGAAAACATTCCGAAGTTGCCCAGCGCACGAATGGCCGGTATGCCCGAGGCCAGCGCTCTTGCCGGCTCGGCTTTCCTGTTGGCACTGCGCGTTGCCGGCAGAAAACTCTCGATGAAATGCATGCCGCCGGGGTTACCGAAATTGCCGGTTATGCAGGCCAGGATGCGTATGAGGTAAGACACCAGCGTGGAGTAAGGGGTCTGCTCGACGCCAAGATCGAAGAAAAAGGACGCCGAAGGTGCCGTGGCAAAATCGCGGGCGAGCTGCTCCAGTTCGGCGGCCTCGATGCCCGCGCGCGAGGCCATCTCGGCTACGTTGATGGGGCCGAGCGCGTCGCGTATTTCATTGAAACCGGTAGTGGTCGACCGCAGGAACTCGGCGTCGAAAAGTTCGTTCTGCACGATGCTCGCGGCCATGCCCAGCAACAACTGGGCGTCGCTGCCCGGGCGTACCTGCAGGTGGCGGTCGGCCCCGCGGGTGGTTTCGGTCTCGCGCGGGTCCAGGACGACCACGGTGCAAGATTCCTTCTTCTCCAGGGCCTTGAAGGTGTCCAGCGCGCGGTGGCCCCGGTGACTGATCTTGGGATTGGTGCCCATGACAACCATGAAGGCCGTGTTGTCGACGTCGGCGTGCATGAATGCGGCCGGCGAAGCGTCAAATATCCACGAGTCGACCAGGTGGTGCTGGGTCTTTTCCTGGGCGTAGGCGTTGAACCACTTGCGCGTGCCGAAGGCCCTCAAAAAGCCCGTGGCGTATGGTGCGTCCATGTGGTTGCCCTGTCCTCCAACGCCCGACAGTCCCAGTGACCCCGGGCCGTGAGTGTCGCGCAGGTTTCTCAGGCGGCCGGCGATCTCGGTGATAGCCGTGTCCCAGTCGATCTGCTCAAAGCTGCCGTCGTCGCGGCGCCTGAGCGGGTGCTCGACGCGCAGCGGGTGATCAATGTAGTTGGTGATGGTCACTCCCTTGTTGCAGATGTAACCCTGCGTAAAGGGGTTGGTCGGGTCGGCGCGTACATCGGTTATGCGGCCGTCGGCCACGTCTACGCGCAGCCCGCAGTTGTGGCTGCACAGCACGCAGGCCGTGGCGAGATCGTTGCCGCCGAGCTCTATGGGTGTGCTTGAAACAGATGGGTGGGCGGCGGCTGTGCTCATGGGCGTTTCTCCCGGTTCAGACCCATTCATAAGGGACTGATTTTACAGCCCAGACAAGTTCAACCGACTGCTAAGGCAGGTATGCGGTCGGCGCTGCAGCGCGGGCAGCTGTAAACCTGGCTTAGCAGCGGTAGCTGATAGTCGACCGCAAAATAGCTGATTTGGCCCGTGTTTTCAGGGGCTGGGCCAGCTCCAGGGGCCTTGGTACGCAGCTTGCTCTGACAAGGGCGCACAGCCGAATCGGGCACATGGGGTCGGTTTAATCCCGGCCACTTGATCCCGTGCGGCCCACAGACATCAACACAAAACCGAACGAGGAGTAAACACTATGAGAAATAACAAACACAACAACAACACGCTTCGCGCGACTGCCTGGATGGTCTGTGCGCTGCTGACCGTTGCCACGGCGGGTATCCTCGCAGTGAGCCCGGCGGCGGCCAACCACCTGGAGGCCAAGATGTACGGCATCGATAACTGGGACCAGGACTGTTTACAGAACAGCCTGAACTGGAGTGCCCAGGTCGATCGCTGGTACAACGAGATAGACGATCACGGCTGGTACCACCAGGACGGGCGTTTCGTGGATACCGGAATGGACCGCAGTCCCTTCTGTGACCCCGACGCGGCTTCGCCCTGCAACGACGGCTGGCGCATGGATGAGGGCGACGCCGTCATGATCTTCATGCACGGGAGCGACAGTGGCAACCATTGGCGCGGAGCGCTCAGGTTCGACGGTGGAGACGCGGTCAACGATTGTTGGATAGATGCTCCCGAGTCGGGCACCGAGTTTGGCGCGGGCGCCGAACTCTACGCGGGCGATATGGATATGGAGTACCTGCACCTCTCGTCGTGCAACAGCATGGACGACGACAATCTGTCCAATTCCTGGCGCATGTTTCGTGACCCGATTGACAGCCCGCAGAATGGCCGTCGGTTGCACCAGGCTGACGGTTTTCACGGTTTCATGTGGATAGGCTCCGGCTTCAGAGCCGACTACGAGGACTTTGCCGACGACGCGTTTTCGGTCTCGATCAAGGACTCGTGGATGGACAACATGCGGCGCAATAACGTGGGTGCCAACAACGACGACCAGTGCCCGGTGGCCCTGGCAGTAGGCAGCGACAGGGCTGACTGCTTCAACCGCATAGACAACGAGCGCTACAACAACACCATGAGCGATCCATCGGCCATCGGGTACTACTGCTACTACTACTACGACGGTTGTGACCCAGCGGGCGAAACCCCTTTCACGGATCCTAACTGAAGAACGAAGGCATACAGGAGAATAAGACAATGAAAATCACAAAAAGAAACATAACCGGCCTGGTCGTGATGTTTGCTGCCCTGCAGTTGACGATCGTACCGGCCCAATCACAACAGAGCTGCCCCGAGCTTCATGAACTGGCTGGTGGTTCGCTTCCCAGCCTGGTGGGTGACGTGGACACCATGGCGGCACTGGTCGCGGTGGCTGGAGACCCAGGCATAGCGGCGTCGATGAGCGGCGACAAGAAGGCGCTCAAGTTGGCGCTCAATGCCATAGGGGCTCGGAGTCTGAAGGCCTCCAAGGGCGATTGCCGTTTTGACGGTCGGCGTAAACGCTCCGACGGCCGCCATGACGAAGAGGCCGTGCACTGTGACTACAAGGCGCGCAAAACCGGCGCTACGTTGAGCATCAAGGCGGCCGAGGGCAGGCTCACCTTCCTCGATCCCACGCGCAGCTTCCAAGCCCAAACTGATCCTGACAACGAGGTGACTGACTCCGCGGCTGCCGAGACGATCAAGGCGGTAGCGATAGCCTTCGGCCTTGACGAGAAGCAGTTGGACTACCAGCTGGCCGATATCGCCAGGGTCAAGGTGGCCTCGGTGCCGTTGAGCGAGTCGGGCATTCCCGACACCGACGCCGCAACTGTGCAGGTGGCGGAGGTCTACACGGCCGTTCCTCGCCAGGTGCAGGGAGTAGGCGTGCACGGGTCGAGGATACAGGCGTCGATTGATCACCGAGGACAGGTGGCCCGCATGCACCTGCGCTGGCCCGAATTCAGGGTCTGCGAGGGCAACGAGGCTTCGCGCCTGGGCCCCCGCGTGCTCGACCCCTCCAAGGTAAAAATCGCGATTGCCGAAGAGGTTGGCGAGCAGTGGGCTTGCGGTACGGTAGCAGGGCTGCGCAGCAGCATTATGTACGTACCCGCTTCCGAGGTGGACAGCCCCGGTACGGACAGCGACGAGACCGCCAATGACTCAGGTGGCGACGATGACGGCTCAGCTGGCTGCTACGTGCCCGCCCTGGTTGTACAGGTGACCGGGCCCGAGCCGCTCGAAGATTCCGGTGAGGTTTCTTACGCGGGAGCCGAGTACCTGCTGCCGCTGCTCGCGGGTAACGAGGACCCGGACGACGGCTGATAGACCAGTAGACCATCTCCCCAGGACGGCCCGGTCGGCATCAATGCTGACCGGGTCGTTTTTTTTGGCGGGTGCCAGGGAAATGCGCAGCAGGCTCAGCTTTTGAGCTAGCGGTGGGTTTAATGTGGGTGGGTTGTCCGGCAAGCGGTGGAAGGCTCCATCCGTCTGTCGGGCAGCCGCTCGGGGCGGCTGTGGCCA
>Ga0114996_10003603_pt1 | contig 19090 bp, 13 predicted proteins | sample ArcticOcean_MG_C_4_FD_87039 | JGI IMG/M metagenome (GOLD analysis project Ga0114996, IMG submission 87039) | Marine microbial communities from western Arctic Ocean - ArcticOcean_MG_CB4_134 | ecosystem: Environmental > Aquatic > Marine > Oceanic | place: Arctic Ocean: Canada Basin | collected...
AGGATGTCACCGGCGGCAATGCTGCTGCCGTCGATGAGGGTGCTCCTGTCCACCTGACCTATGATGGTGCCTACGAGATCGTACTCTCCTTCGTTGTAGAACTCGGGAAGTTCGGCCATTTCGCCGCCCAGGAGGGCGCAGCCGCATTCGCGGCACCCCTCGGCGACTCCTTCGATGACCGAGGTGACAACGTCGGAGTCGTGGTGGCCGATGCCGATATAGTCGAGAAAAAATAGGGGACGAGCGCCCTGTACAAGAATGTCATTTGCACAGTGGGCGACAATGTCTCTTCCGACCGTGTTGTGGATGCCGGTGGCGAACGCCACCTTGAGCTTCGTTCCCACACTATCGGTGCTGGCTACCAGGACAGGGGATGGCGATTGGCTCAGGTCTGGCGCAAAGAGTCCGCCGAACCCACCTACATCGGAGATCACCTCGGGCCCATAGGTGCTGCGAACGGCGTCGCGAATGCGCTCCTTGGTGTGGGTGGCGGCGTCGATGTCGACGCCGGCCGCAGCATATGCGGAAGGGGGTGGGCAAGTTGACGGCGCGTGATCTGGAGACGGCGAATTTGCGGACGTTTCAGAATCGGTCATGGGCTTGTGTCTTGAAGGAAAAAGGATACCGGTTTACGCACTGCGTGCGTTGAGTGGGAATGGTGGGAAGGAGGAAAGGCTATTGAAGGAGGTGCGGTTGGCGTACCCAAGGGAGATGGGCCGGATGCGCCGAAGCCGGGCGAGCCCGCGTCGGGAGGAGGGTCAGGATCGCGCTGGAGCAGGTTCGGACTGGACCTCGATGTGGGTTCCCTTGAACTTGGCGGTATCCAACGCCGTAATCGCTCGCTGGTAGAGCGAGTCCTTGAGGCTCTGGGGGGTTCCCCGAGCGGACTCAAGACATGCTGCACCGATGGAAACTTCCAGCGAGAGGGATTCGCCCTGGTGTGTGTAGCGGCGGGAGGAGAGTTCCTTGTGCAGCGACTCTGCTCGCTTCTTGAGCTGGTGAGGGGCGGCTGCCGGAACAACGATGGCGAAATTGACGCCTTCCAGGTGGCAGAGCCGTTCGTTTCTCTTAAGCAAGGCCTTGAGGCAGAGCGAAAATTCTTTGATGATAGTATCCCCAAAAGCCCTGCCGTACTTGCCGTTGATGGTCGAGAGCGAGCTGGGCGAAATGAAAATGCAACCCAGCGGCTGTTTCCGGGCCACGGCTTCCTTTATGGCGCCAGGCAGCAAGACGCGAGACAGCATCACCCGGTTGGGGAGTCCGGTAACATCCGACATGCCTGCCAGCCGCATCCAGCGTTTGTTCTCCTCGCCCAGCTGGGCAAGCTTCTTATGCAGGTCGCCGGAGGAGCCTGAAGACGACTGCGGCGCTGCGACCTGTTCCTGTGGAGCGTTTTCGGCTGTGAATTCGTCGTTCTCGCTGGGAGATTCTGGTGTTGTTTCAGACGGCTCATCAGCTGCAGGAGGAGGGGGGGAAGATGCCGCCGCCGGACGCTGGTCGGGTGGGAGTTTGTCGAGCTTTTCTTTAAGTGAGCGCAGCTCGCGCCCACGATCTCCGGCATTCTCCAGAATCTCCTTCGACCGGTTAACGGCGCCGCCCACAATGTTCTTGTCATTGATGACGCTCAGGGACTTCTGCATGGTACCGCTGAAGGAGTTCTGCGCCTTCTTGAAGTCTTCTTCGTCGCCCGTGAGCTCATAGATTCGATAACCGATTTCGGCAATGAGAGTCATCAACCGCATCTCATCTTCATGCCCGGCCTTTTGCAGCGACCCAAAGTTCCAGTCGAAGTACGACAAGGTGTACCGGAGGGCGGATACCTCATCGGCGGGCACTCCCGGAACAACAGGATAGTTGCTGTTCTCGGGCACATCCGCTTCCCAAAGCGGCGCTACTTCCGACAGGAGCTTGAAAACACTGTCTGTAGAGGCCAACGACCCGTAGAGGCGTTCCTGATCGCGATAGAGCCAGGCGATGCGGAGGTAGCATCGGGCCAATGTGCTTGGCGCCGGAGAGGACTTGAGGGTTTCGACGAAAATGCCGAGGAAGAACTGTACCAGCATGGTTCCGAAGGGATCGGTCTCGGGCTTGAGGCCCGCTCCGAGCAGCTTCTCGAGCGCACCGTCGCTGTACTGAGAAAGATACTTCTTCGCCGATTTCTTCCACTGGCGGAAATCGGCGTCATCGAGCTGCGCAGAATAGTAGCAGCTCCGGCAGGTGCCCCAGAAAAATGTAAGCGGAGTTACCCATGGAGGCAGCGGATCGATGCCTACCCAGGACATTTCGAGGGGATGGCCATCCGGCTCAGACGTCCGAACGCGATAGATATCGCGTTTGAACCGCGGGTATTCGTTGTCGGTTCCACACGCTGGGTACGGAATGGTATAGTTCCGACAGGCTTGTAGGGCGATTTCCGGCAGCATGGTGGTCTTTTGGGGTCAGCGCCGGGTACGGCGCATGGAGAGGAGTTGTTCGGCCCGTCGCTGGGCGGCCGTTGCGGGGCCGGTTTCGGGTTTTCCGAACATCCGGCTGGCTTCGTACAGCTCCTTGGCAGTAAGGGTGCGAATCCGGCCGTCGCCGAATTCTACAGCAACGGACTGCTGTCCGGCCTCGTTAATGAGTCGAACATCGAGGATATGGAGATGGCGTTCGTCCAAATCAGAACTCTCCGACGCAGCAGTTGTCCAGATAGAGATCTCTTGAAGCCCTGGCGTATCGCTTGGGATAGAACGGGTGGGGACCACCTACCATGCCCAACCAGCCATGCCCAACCAGGGACTCCTATGAGCTGTACTCAGCTTGAAGCAGAAGCATATTTGCGAAATTTAGCGCGCCGCAACCTGTTTGTCAAGAATCATTTAGGTGAGATTCATGTGTTTCAGGAGCTCTTTCCGGAGGCACTCTCTCTTACGGATTCCACGACGGTGAGGAGTCGGTGTGAAGCAGCCACGTCGTGTACTCTGAAGAGATGGGCCCCCCGCTCCGCGCAAAGGCTCAGAACGCCCAGGGACCCTTCCAGGCGCTCTTCAGGAGGTAGCCTGAGGGGATGCCCCGTAAACCCCTTCCGGGACGCCCCCACAAGGAGGGGATGCCCGAGGGGGTGGAATTCTGCAAGACGGGCGACAATCTCGAAGTTGTGGGAAATGGCCTTACCGAATCCCAGCCCAGGGTCCAGGAGAATCCGATCGGCCCGTACTCCGGCGCCGACTGCCACTTCTGCCTGTTTCTGCAGGAATTCCGAGATTTCTAGTACGATATCCTGGTAATGAGGGGCCTTCTGCATTGTCTGCGGGGTGCCCTGCATATGCATCAGCACAACGGAAGCGTCGCTTTCGGCTACCACACTAGCCATTTCTGGGTCGAACCTGAGAGCACTGACATCGTTGATGATGCGGGCGCCGGCGGAGACGGCTTGCCGGGCTACCTCCGCCTTTGTCGTATCGATGGATACCGGAATGCCCAGGGCGCAGACCGCTTCCACAACAGGGATGGTGCGCCGGATTTCTTCATCAACCGAAATGGCTGGAGCGCCTTTCCCGTACGGTCCAGCCGGACGAGTGGATTCTCCGCCGATGTCTATGATGTCGGCCCCCTCATAAATCATTTCCTGGGCACGGTGGACGGCTGCCTGCCGAGAGCTGAAGCGACCCCCATCCCAGAAGGAATCCGGGGTGACGTTCAGGATTCCCATAAGGTGGGGGCGAGACCCGAGGTGGAGGTCGGAGCCTCCCAGGCTGAGGTGGAAGGGGGGGCGTTCCGCAATCATGAGGGCAGGGTTGGGTTTCGCTGGGGCTTTCGCCAGTTGAGCGAGTACCCGGCCTCGCGGAGGGCTGCGATGCCGCGGTCGACGTTGAGTCCGGCCCCTTCGGCGCTGTGGGAATCGTCGCCGGGGACCAGGGCAATGCCAAGATCGATCGCGGCGGCAAGAATGGGACCCGAAACGTACGGCTCGGAAGCGCCCTTGTCGAGGGCGCGTACGTTGTAGTCCAGAATAAGGCCGCGGCTGCAAACAAGCTCGAGATTTCGGACGACGCGTTCCCATACTTCTGGATGACGGAGCGTGGTGGCGTAGTCGGCATCCCAGAGCCGGATGAGATCGAAGTGGCCGACGACGGCCGGGCTAAACGCCTCAATGAGGCCGTACTGGCAGTCCAAGTAGTTGCAGTATAGGCGTTCCACGCCGCCTGAGGCAGTGGCCGCCTGAAGGAAGGTTTCCCGGCTGAAGTCGATCATAAGGTCATGGACGTGATGAACGGAGCCAACGATATAGTCCGGCTGGAAGCGATCGAGCAGGCCCTGCAGGTGGGGTTCGTAGCCAGGATAGCATTCGGTTTCGAACCCCACCAGAAGCTCGATGTCGTCGCGATAACTGGACTGGAGTTCGCGGGCTGTCTGCATATAGCTGTCAAAACGGCGAAGCAGATCGTCGGGACGCATCCCGGCATCAGCTTCCTCGGGGTAGATGATGTCCTGCAGGTCCGGCGGCATGTGTTCGGTGACGCCTACCCAGGCAAATCCCTGCTCGACGTAGGCTTGAACGATCCCTTCGAGGGAGTCGGAGGCGTGGCCGCAGAACTGGCCGCTGTGGGCGCCGTGGATGGAAACGAGAGAGGGCATAAGTAAGGGCAGAGGGCAAAGGGCAGAAGGCAAAGGAAGCGGTCAGTTGTCCGTTGTCAGAAGGATAGTGGCAAGAATCTAAAGTATAGAACGGAGAAATGAGACAGGGTACATGCGAAGATGCCGATCGCTTGCGCGTCCGGCATCTTCGATTTCAGGATCCTGCTGAAGTCAGTCAGTCGTCGTCTGAGGCGCTCTTTGGAGGGAGGGGAGTGGCTTCCTCACCCAGTTCGAGCTCTCCAGGAGGCGCCGCTTCGTCAGCCGGTAGGGCGGCTTCGGGGCCGTGCCCGTTTGCCGGCTGCTCGAGGGCTCCCTCGTCCACGTCTCCACTTTTTGGATTCACGGGACCGAACTCCGCCTGAATGCCGTCCACCGGCTTCTCAATATCCTCGCCGTTCATGATCCGATCCAATTGATCGTCGTCCAGGATTTCAAACTCGAGCAGCGTTTCGGAGAGTTTGTGGAGCAGAGCGAGGTTCTCGCCAAGAAGCTTTTCAGCGCGAGCCTCGGCACGAAGGATGAACGACTTTATTTCAGCGTCGATGGTTTCGGCCGTGCGCTCGCTGTAGTCGCGGCGCTGGGAGATATCCCTGCCGAGAAAGATCTCTTCCTGTTTCTGTCCGTAGGCCATAGGACCCAGACGTTCGCTCATCCCCCAATCGCAAACCATGTGGCGTGCGAGTTCGGTGGCCTGCCGGTAGTCCTGAGCCGCTCCGGTGGACACTTCGCCGAAGACGAGTTTTTCGGCAATCCTTCCGCCCAGCGTCTTGGCCAGGGTGGCCTGGCAGTAACTCTTGGGATAGGTGTGGCGTTCATCGATGGGCAGCGAATGGGTAACACCCAGGGCCCTGCCGCGGGGGATGATGGTGACCTTGTGCAGTGGATCGCTTTCAGGGATGAGCTTGGCGACCAGAGCGTGCCCGATTTCGTGGTACGCGACGAGCTTCTTTTCGGTATCGGTGATGACCATGCTTCGCCGTTCGGCGCCCATCATCACCTTGTCTTTGGCGTTCTCGAAATCGATCTTTGTGACTTTGGTCCGGTCGTACCGAGAGGCCAGCAGGGCGGCTTCGTTTACGAGGTTTTCCAGATCCGCCTGTGAGAGCCCCGGCGTACCGCGAGCAAGAACCTTCAGATCGACGTCTTCGCCTAGCGGGACGTTGCGGGTGTGGACTTTCAGGACTCCTTCGCGACCCCGGACATCGGGTCGGTCGACGACAACCTGCCTGTCGAAACGACCGGGCCGGAGGAGCGCCGGGTCCAGGACGTCGGGCCGGTTGGTGGCGGCAATGAGGATGACACCTTCCTTGGATTCGAAGCCGTCCATTTCAACGAGAAGCTGATTGAGGGTCTGTTCTCGCTCATCGTGGCCGCCTCCGATTCCGGCGCCCCGGTGGCGTCCGACAGCGTCGATTTCATCGATGAAGATGATGCAGGGCGCCTGGCTTTTGCCCTGTTCGAAGAGGTCTCGAACGCGGGAAGCACCTACGCCTACGAACATTTCGACAAAATCGGAACCGCTCATGCTGTAGAAAGGAACGTCGGCTTCACCGGCCACGGCCTTGGCCATATAGGTCTTGCCTGTGCCCGGTGGGCCCACAAGGAGTACGCCCTTGGGGATCCTTCCTCCCAGGCGCTGGAACTTCCGAGGGTCCTTCAGGAATTCGATAATTTCCTGGAGTTCCTGCTTTGGCTCCTCTGCCCCTGCTACGTCTTTGAACGTGACTTTGGGTCCGTCCTCGGTCACCAGCTTCGCACGGCTCTTCCCGAAACTGAAGGCACCTTTCGGACCGCCCTGCATCTGCCGAAGGATGAAGAGCCAGAGGCCCACAAAAAGAAGCCAGGGGAGGAAGTTGAAGAAGACATTCAGCCAGTTGAAGGGCTGGTTCTGAAACTTGAAGTCGATGCCGTTTGCTTCCCACTCGGCCCGAGCCTCGGCATCTACTACGCCAAGGTTGACGACGAAGACGTCGTAGGTACGCTCAATTCCGCGTTCGTCGATGCGGAACTGCGGCTCCAGGAGTTCGCCATGGAATTCGTCTTCGGTGATGACGGCGCTCTGAATCTTGCCCGTCGTAAGCAGCGTTTTGTATTCCTTGTAGGAGAGGACGACGTCGTCGTCGGCCACCGAGCTACCGAAGAACTTGGAGGCGAAGATGGCGACGAGCAGGAAGAAGATCCAGAAGGCCAACGTTTTGGATATTCTCCTCCAGGGCTTGCCGTCATCGGGCGCCTGCCGGGGGTTCTTCTTCCCCCCTCCGCCATCTGAACGATCGAATCCTGGAAGGGTGCGGAACGGATTGCGTTTCTCGCGTTTTTCGCCACCGTCATCGGAAGAAGCGTCTGCCGATGACTCGGTAGACTCAGGAGAAGGGACGTCGGCGTCGACCTGGTGAGGCTTCTGATCCTCGGCTCCATTGTCGTCGAGGCGGTCGTCGGCGCGCGGTTCGGCCGATTCGTCGTCATTGCGTGTCTTTTTGGAATCGCTGCTCATATGGTTCGGTAGGCTGCCTTGATGCTGTTGAGGTTTCGGATACCGGAGCGTGTCTTCATGAAAAAATGGCACCCGCTTAATCTGCGCTGAACACTCGTGTTTCCAGGATCTGCCGTGTTGTGGCTGACACAGAACTGGGCTGCGCCGTACGCATCCCAACCACCCAGAGAACGGTATCGCCACAGACCATTAGGGGGACTTCATCCCGAAGCGGCCGCGGCACTTTTTCATCAATGAGGAAATCGCTGACGGTTCGGCTTCCGCCGGAGCCAAAAGGACGGAAGCGGTCGCCAGGTTGGCGATTCCGGATAGCCAGGCTTTGAAGATCCAGGCCCTGCATATCGAAAAAGGCCCGATCTGAACCGGATGACTTCAGGGAGTTACGCAACTCCTGCGCAGGACGGACACTTGTTTCGATCGTGAGCCCGAGAGAGTCGACGGGTGTTCGACCGGGAACGGCGATTGGGACTTTGAAGGGCGATGCTTCTGTAAAGATATAGAGCCTGTCCGAGGCCATATGCCCAGACAGCCCCGACGAGATCTGAGCCGACCCACACCCTCTTTCGAGGAGAGCAAGAATCCTCTGAATGGCATCGAAGTCGAAATCGCCGAAAGCCGGGAAACCGTCCTTCAAAATCTTGCGTAACATCCTTCTCTTAATGGAAATATGATAACCAGAAAGCACAGAGCCAGCAAGGACTAATTTCCTCGAATCCCTGTGTAGAAGGGCCTTCGAACAGGCCTCAGAGGCGACGTTGTCCAGGTACTCATCCTCATCGCGCAGCAGTTGGGCAGACCTCGCCAGGGTCGCCACGATACCGGGATTGTACTCGGCCTCCAGGTGAGGGATCAGACTGTTCCGAACCCTGTTCCGGAGAAAATGTTCGTCCTTGTTGCTTTCATCGAAGGTGAAGGGGAGTTGCCTCTCCCGGGCGTAGTCGGAGATGCGCGAGCGAGAGATATCAAGCAGGGGCCGGACCCATACGTCGTCTCGGGCGGGCGCCATTGCTCCCAGCCCGGTGGCGCCGGACCCTCGGAAGAGCCTCATGAGAACGGTTTCCGCCTGATCATTCCTGTGGTGGCCCAATGCGACGCGGTGGCCTCCGTGGGCTCGCCTGACGGATTCCAGGAATTCGAACCGTTCCTGCCTCGCGGCATCTTCCAGCGAGCGTCCCTCACGTTTGGATCGGGCCTGCACGTCCGCCGACCCCACGGTGCACTCAATACCGTAATCTCTGGCAAGACGCTCTACGCCAGCAGCGTCTCGATCGGCGGCGTCGCCGCGCAGCTGGTGGTTGAGGTGGGCAACATGGAGGTCGAATTGGACATCGGCCGACAGTCTATGCAGCAGATCGAGCATGGCTACGGAGTCGGCTCCGCCGGATACCGCGACGATGATGCGCTGGCCGGACGTGATGAGTCCGGAGCGGTTGACGGCGTCGGCGACGTCCTTGAGAAGATCTGTTGTCTCTGGTCTGTTCATGGGCATCAGGTTAGACGCAGCGGTTGACCGTTCGTTTCAGGAGAGTGTTCCCACGCTTCAGGCGGGGAGGCTTCCTGACAAAGATACTGTAATTGAAACCGTAAAGCTTCCATTCTAAAGTGATGAAGGGTGGATGAAGGCGCTCCAGGTCGGTATTGATGTCTTCCGTACTGCAGGAGTCGGTGAGCGTACCAATTGTGAAGCAGCTTTTTCTCAAAGCCCTTGCCGAGCTTCCGCATCGCCTCTATATTCGACCGCCGTCCGTGGACACAGTATTCACACGGGCCTCACGACGACGATTCAAACCGGATAAGCAGTCCACCTGAAGGAGTTGGCGGATGGTACGGATAGGCATTGTCGGTATCGGATTTATGGGGATGACCCACTACCGCGGCGCACAGAAGGTCAGAGGCGGCAAGGTGACGGCGATCTGCACCAGGGATCCGAAGAAGCTGAAAGGCGATTGGCGCGGCATTCGCGGCAACTTTGGGGACCCAGGCGGAAAAGAGAATCTCAAGGGGATCAAGACGTACGACAACGTGGACGATCTGTTGGCCGACCCCGACATCGATCTGGTGAATATCTGCCTGCCCTCGGCGCTCCACAAGCAGGTTACAATAAAGGCCTTGAAGGCCGGGAAGTCGGTGCTGCTGGAAAAGCCGATCGCGCTGACCCTGAAGGACGCGGACCAGATGGTGGCGGCGGCGAAGAAGGCAAAGCAGTTGCTGATGGTTGCCCAGGTGCTCCCCTTTGTCCCCGAGTTCGCATACGTGCGGAAGGTGGTGGAGGAGAAGACCTACGGCAAGCTGCTTGGGGCGCATTTCAAACGGATCATTTCTCAACCCGATTGGTCGACCGAGTTCTCGAATATGGCCCGAAGCGGCGGCCCCGGTGTGGATCTTCACGTTCACGATACGCACTTTATTCTACTCCTGTGCGGTGTACCCGACTCGGTTGTGTCCAGCGGGCGCCTCGTGAGAAGGAAGTACGCCGAGTATCTTGCGACGACCTATCGCTACAAGAAGAATCCTGACCTGGTCGTAACCTGCGCTTCAGGGGCCATTTCGAAGTCGGGACGTGAGTTTACGCACGGCTTCGAAGTCTACCTGGAAAAGGCAACCCTGCTGTACGAGTTCGCCACTCTTGGCGGCAAGCCCGAACTGCTGATGCCGTTGACGGTGCTCACCGCAGATGGCAAAGTGAAGAAGCCTAAGCTTCCGTCAGGCAATCCTGTGGTTGCATTTACACAGGAGATCCAAGCGGCGGTGAATGCCGTTTCGGGGAAGGCGAAGGTGATTCCTGAATTGTCGGGTGAACTGGCCGCGGATGCGCTACGCCTCTGTTTCAAGGAGGTCGAGGCGGTAAAGTCGGGCAAAGCGGTGGCGGTAAGGTGAGGTAAGGCAGAAGTCAGATGTCAGATGTCAGAAATCAGAGATTAGAGATTAGAGTCAGAATCGGATAGCGGTCGATTGGGTCACCGCTCATTGCTTTCTGGTTCTTCTGGCTGATTTGGTTCTGATTCACATATGCTGATACCCGGGAGTTGAATGAAACACAATCGAGTGAAACGGAAGTTGAAGCGAGGCGAGGTGTCGCTGGGTACCATGGTTTTCGAGTTTGATTCTCCCGGCGTTGCACGGCTTTGCGAGTTGGCGGGTGCGGAGTGGGTGATTTTCGATATGGAGCACACCCGTTTTTCGATGGCGCGGATCGGTGATCTGATGGGCTGGTCTCACGGATGCGATATCGTTCCGCTGGTACGAGCGTCATCATCGGGTGAACTGGAGATTCGCCGTCCGATGGACGCTGGTTCGATGGGCATTATGGTCCCCATGGTTGAGACGGCCCAGCAGGCCATCGAGATTGTGAACGCCGTCAAGTACATGCCTGCGGGAAAACGAGGAACCGCTTTCGGAATTGCCCACGACCGCTACGAGACGGGCGATATCTTGCGTACGATGCAATCCAGCAACCGCGAGTCTATGATCATCGCACAGATCGAATCAGAAAAGGGTGTTGAAAACGTCGACGAGATTGCTGCCGTAAAGGAGATCGATGTCGTGTGGGTGGGGCATTTCGACCTGACCCAGAGCATGGGGATTCCGGGTGAGTTCACGCACCCCAAGTTTCAGGCAGCGATGGACCGGGTGGCTGATGCGGCCAGAAAGAATGGTAAGACGGCCGGCCGGCTGGTGGGGACCGTTGAGGAAGCGAAGACCTGGGTGGATCGGGGATACCGGATGCTCTGTTACAGCCGCGATACGGAACTGCTTCAAAGGGCACTGAGGGAAGGGTTGAGCGAAGTGAGGGAACACCTGAAGTAGGAGAAAGAGTAGGATCGAATCAAAAACCGAAAGCCCGGTTCCCCTTGCAGGGAGCCGGGCTTTCGTGATGTTCACCGCGATCTGATTGGGCCTCACGCCTGTTTGGGCGTCAGGATCGAGGGCGGCCGGTGACGGGATACATCGGATCGTTGAACCCCCAGCCTGTGTGTTCACCGGGGGGTACCATGCGGTCGATTTCATCGAGCGCATCTTCTTCGATGTTCCACCCGAGGCACCCGAGGTTGTCTTCGAGATGCTCCATCGTTCTGGGGCCGACAATGGCGGCAGTGACGATGGGGTTGGCAACCACCCAATTGAGTGAGAACTGGGTCATCGTTTTTCCATGCCGTTCGGCCAGGGGTTTGATCTGCTGCGCAACCTCGAGGCTCTCGTCGCGCAGTTCCGTGTTTCGGATGCGCTGGTCGCCGCGGCCGGCCCGGGAGTCGGGCGGCGCTTCTTTACCCGGGAGATACTTGCCGGCCAGGACGCCGCGTGCGAGTGGGCTGTAGACCATGACGCCGAGTCCATGCTCCTGGCAGGTGGGAAAGAGTTCGACCTCGGGGTCGCGGTTTACGATGTTGTACAGTGGCTGGACTGCGACAAAGGACTCGAGGTTCTGTTTGTCACTGAGCCAGAGTCCGCGGCAGACCTGGTGGGCGTAGAAGTTCGAGCAGCCGATGTAGCGCACCTTGCCCTGCCTCACCAGATCGTCCAGGGCCCGGAGGGATTCTTCCATAGGTACGGTATTGTCCGGCTTGTGCAGGATGTAGAGGTCGATGCAGTCGGTGACGAGTCGTCTACGGGAGTTCTCCACCTCGTTCATGATGTGGTATCGGCTGGTGCTCTGATCGTTCGGGCCTTCACCCATTGGGCCGTAGACTTTCGTGGCCAGAACAACCTGGTCCCGTCTGCCTTTGAGTGCTTTGCCTGTCACCCGTTCCGATTCACCAGCGTTGTAGACGTTGGCCGTGTCCACAAAGTTGATGCCTTCGTCCAGTGCGCGGTGTATAATTCGAATAGATTCTGATTCGTCCGTGGCGCCGCCGAACATCATGGTGCCAAGGCAGAGTTGGGATACTTTCACTCCCGAATTCCCCAGCTTTACGTAGTCCATTTATCCTCCAGCATGCGTTGCCGGTTTTGCCGCCGTCCTCTGCGCGAGTCGCAGAGGGCTGCCGATTCCGGCCCCTGGCGTCTAACCTGTTGACACAGGTCTCCCCCGGACGTCTTCGACTCCCCTGAAGATAGCTCCTTTTCAACACGGGTCAAACTGCGCCAGTCATCGGGTGCACCGACTGCGCCAGCCATCGGGTGCAAGCAGTGGGCGCCCCGACTCTTTCTTTCTGGAGTGATGCATGCGCTTCGTTGCCGACGTCCACCTCCACTCCCGCTACTCGCGGGCGACCAGTCGGAATCTCTGTCCGGAGACGCTCTACCGGTGGGCGAATCTGAAAGGACTGGGTGTGCTGGGGACAGGAGACTTTACGCACCCTGAGTGGTTGGCTGAACTGAAGGAGAAGCTGGACCCGGCCGAACCAGGCCTTTACAGGCTCAGAGACAATCTCAGCCGGGAGGAGGACAATCGACTCCCTTCGAGCTGCCACGGCGCCCCTCGTTTTGTGCTTAGCACCGAGATCAGCCTGATCTACAAGAAGGATGAGAAGACCCGGAAGGTCCATCACCTGATTCTGATGCCTGATTTCGCATCCGTGGAGCGGCTCAACCGAAGCCTGGAAGCAATCGGAAATCTGAAGTCGGACGGGAGGCCGATCCTGGGCATTAACAGCCGGGATCTGGTTGCGCTGACGATGGAGGCGTGCGACCGGGCGCTGTTCATCCCTGCCCACATCTGGACGCCCCACTTCGCCGCCCTGGGGTCCCGTTCCGGTTTCGATTCCCTGGAGGCCTGCTTTGAGGATATGCTGCCGCATATCTTTGCAGTGGAAACGGGACTCTCGTCTGATCCGGCGATGAACTGGCGTCTTCGTATGCTGGAAGACTACGCCATCGTGTCGAACTCGGACGCTCACTCGGCGCCCAAGTTGGCGCGCGAGGCCACTTGTTTCAACACCGATCTTTCCTACGATGGGATCTACGAAGCTCTGAACACCAATGATCCTGATCGCCTGTTGGGGACGATCGAGTTCCATCCCGAGGAAGGGAAGTACCACCTTGATGGCCACCGAAAATGTGGCGTCTGCCTCTCGCCCGACCAGACTCGAGCGGCGGGAGGGCTCTGCCCGGTCTGTGGGAAGAAGCTTACGGTAGGTGTCCTGCATCGTGTGGAGTTGCTGGCGGACCGGGCGGAGGGTGAGCGTCCACCCGGCGCGCGCGCGTATGAGTCGTTGATTCCGCTGACGGAGATCATTGGTTCCGCCGTGGGCGTTGGTCCGACGTCGAAGCGGGTGGCCGGCATCTATGAACGGCTGCTGGAGCGGTTGGGTCCCGAGCTTCACATTCTTAGGGAGGCGTCGGTGGATGCGATCTGTGAGGCTGGCGTCCCCGCCGTGGGTGAGGGCGTGCGCCGAATGCGGTCCGGCCAGGTGCATATCCAACCCGGGTACGATGGGCAGTACGGACGGATCGAGGTGTTCGACAGCCGCGAGCGGGAGGAGTGGGCGGGGCAGAAGGTGCTGTTCGAGGGGCCTCCCGGCCAGAGGCCGGTCGCACGCGCTGAACAGCTTCCCGACCAAAGGTCGGGCACACGTACGTCGATCACACGAACGTCGGTCCAACAGTTGGACGGAGCGCAGCGGGAAGCGGTGGAGGCGGAGCGGGGGCCGGTGATTGTGACGGCGGGGCCGGGCACGGGGAAGACGCGGGTGTTGACGCATCGGATCGCCCATTTGGTGGAGACGGGTGCGGCCACGCCGGATGCCATCGCTGCGGTGACGTTTACCAATCGTGCGGCAGAAGAGATGGCGGATCGACTGGGGCAGATGCCGGCCACTGAAGGTGGTGAGGTGTTCGTGGGGACGTTCCATCGGATGGCCCTCACCTTTCACCAGGGCCCGGATATCGCCCTGCGGGATCTGGTAGACGAGGTGGAGGCGCAGCAGGCGCTGGTTGATGCTCTTCGGGATTCAGAACTTTCGCTGCCGCCAGCAGAGGCCCGCCGCGTGATTGGGCTGGCCAAGGCGAGCGGACTGGTGCCGGATGATCTGGCTAATGGCGTCGCCCGGGCTGCGTACGTCGCCTATGAACAGCGCCTGCGCGTGCTGGGAGTTCGTGACTTCGACGATGTGCTGATCGAGTTTCGCGATTTCCTCCTGACCGACGACGGCCGTCTGCTATCTGCTCGAAGCCGTTGCAGACACCTGCTGGTGGACGAGTTCCAAGATGTCAATGCGGTGCAGTACGAGATTGTTCGATTGCTGGCCGGAGGCGGAGAGGGGCTGTTTGTTATCGGAGATCCGGATCAGTCGATTTACGGGTTCAGAGGATCCCGTCCGGGTACGCTGCGACTCCTTGCCCGAGAGATGGACGCTTCCCTTGCCGTAAGTCTGGATACCAGCTACCGGACTACGCCCCAGATCGCAATGGCGGCATCGGCCCTGATGGATCGAAACTGTATTGAAACCGTCCGTCCGCCGGGCCCCAGGGTGCGCTTCTTGAAGACTGAGGGAGAAGCTGCCGAGGCGACGTCGGTGGTGGGGGAGATGATGCGGATGATTGGGGGCGGGGACATGTTGGAAGCACACAGTTCGGCGGCTTCCGACTCGACTCCACGATCTTTTGCCGATTTTGGAGTTCTGTTTCGGACAAGCCGGCAGATGGACGCCCTGGAGTCGGCTCTTCTTCGTGAGGGGATACCCCACCGGATCGTGGGGCAGAAGACGTTTCTGGATGCACCTTCGGTTCGCCACGTTCTGGACTTTCTCCGCTTTGCGTGCCGACCTCACGGGGGCCGACGCTTTCTCCGGGTGCTGACGCTTCCGGCCTATGCCGGGCCCGCCGGAATCCCGGCCGCCGTTATGGCCCAGCCTCCGGCGCTGCCTGAGCCCGGCCTGCTGCCGGGACCTCTGAAAGCTGCGGCCGAACGTCTCGTGGCCGACGCCGCTCGGTACCGCGCTCGAATGGAAGAGGCACCTGCAGATGTCCTGATTTCTGAACGGGCAACAGCGATGGGCGTTCAGGACGACCCTTCCGTGCAGCGGCTGGTGCGAGCCGGCGAAGCCATGGGATCCGTCCCGCGGATGCTCGATGCTCTTCTATTTGGGCTTGATGCGGATCTGGTGATTGCAGGAGAGGGTCTTCGGAACCGACCTGAGGCGGTGACCTTGATGACGCTTCACGCGTCGAAGGGATTGGAGTTTCCGGTGGTCTTCATCTGCGGGGTGGAGGAGGGGCTGCTACCGATCGGTGGGTTCGATGAAACGCCACTTTCAGAAGAGGATGTTGAAGAGGAGCGGCGGCTCTTCTACGTGGGGCTGACCCGGGCCAGGGAGGAGGCCGTTCTGTTGTCGGCGCGACGCCGGGTTCGTTACGGTACTGTTCTAAGGCCCAAGCCGTCACGGTTCCTAAACGACGTCCCAGAGTCGATGATTCAGGTGGAGGACGTCGCCTCAACACAGAAGGCGCGGCAGTTGAGTTTGTTCTAGGCAGAACGAAATAAACACCTTCACCGCAAATGCCTGCTCCTGCAAGGACAGGGGGCGCCAGGGGTGCGAAGAGAGGCGACTCAGAAAACAGACTTGAGGCTTCTTCAACATCGTCAATCTGAAATCGGCAATCGATTAATCCATGTTATGAGCCTCGCGTATGCGAGGCGTGGGAATGAGATCTCTTTCAGGGTGGCGAGACGCCCTACGGGATATCGATACCCATTGCGGCGAACTGCTCATCCACCTTCTCAGCCCATCCGCGGTTGGCGGCGGGGCTCGCCGGACTGGGGTGAAGGATTGTACCGATATGGGGAGGGTGAGAGGCAGAGGCCAGGACAAGGGAGGCGCGGGTTTCTGCGAATTTGCCAATGCCAATAACGTGGGTGGGTTGGGTATGGCTGATGATGCGGTTGAGGGCGACGTTGCACGCGTCGAAGAGAGGTTCTCGCTCGTTAGCCGGAAGCTTGTCGGGCGTTCGGTTTCGGCCGGAGTCTTCCATGAAGGCGAGGGGGCAGTAGTTCCAGACGAAGAACCGGTCGAAGAAGGCGTCGGCGCTGGCGAAGCGTTCACGGGCCCATCCCCAGAGCCGGGTCCCACTGACTTCATTCCGCTCACATTCGAAACCGAGAATGGGCCGCTTGGGATGTTCCTTTCTGGGGCGTTTGACGCCCGCCCGGATTCCCAGCCACTGGGCCACCTGGGTGACGTCGCCAAAGGGGACCCCGGTTTGAGCCATGCCCCAGGGGCCGGGATTCATTCCCAGGAGAAGCACGTCGATGTTCGTGCGGCAGTAGGTGGAGAGGTAGGTGTCGTGAGCCTCCCTGGCATACCTCAGCGGATTGTAGACGTGGACGACGGGCGGCGCAAAGTTGAGGCCGCCGATGGATCTGCTGAGGGCACGTGCTATCTTTTCGGGTGTCATCGTGAAGGTTCCTGGAGGAGGGATTTGAGCCGACCGCAGGCGTCGTCCCACGGCTGGGAAGGTGCGGGGTCGAAGGTGTCGAGCGGAAAGGAGTTGCGGACGATCGACCGCAACTCCGATAGCGAGTTGAACCTGCCCGACGACAAGAGCAGGTTGCCGATGGCGGTGGCCTCGACTGGTCCGGTGACCACGGGGCGACCGGTTGCCCCGGCGGTCCACTCACAAAGCAGGTGGTTGCGGCTCCCTCCGCCGACGATGTGAATGACACCGGGGTTCCGTCCGGTAACCGAGGCCATCTCATCCAGGACGATCCGGAATTTCAAGGCGAGGCTCTCCAAGATGCAGCGGACGATGTCGCCTTCCGACTCCGGCAGGGGTTGGCGGGTCTTGCGGCAGTAGTCGGTGATCCGGGTGGGCATGTCGCCGGGGGCGGTGAAGGAGGCGTCGTCGGGGTCGATCAGCGAGCGGAACGGCTCAGCCTGTTCTGCCGCCGACAGAAGAGCGCCATAGTCTGATCCAATGTGTTCGCGGGCCCATACGCGGCGGCATTCCTCCAGGAGCCAGAGGCCGGCCACATTTTTCAGGAAGCGCCAGGTCCCGAATGCGCCGCCTTCGTTTGTGAAGTTGTGGTGGAGGGCGGCATCTGAGATGAGGGGCTCGGTCCGTTCACAGCCAACAAGGGCCCAGGTACCGCAGCTGATGTAAGCGCCCGTCCCGGCATCGGCGCTTTCAAATGGAACAGCGGCCACGGCCGAGCCCGTGTCGTGCGTTGCCGGAGCCACGACGTGCAGGTTTCGCGCACCTGTATCTGCGGCGACGTCAGGCAGGAGGAGGCCCAGATCACTGCCGGGACGGACGATGTCGGGAAGGAAATGGGTGGGTATGTCCAGATCCCGCAGGAGCTCGGTGTCCCACCCATCAAGCGCAGGATTGTAGAACTGGCTGGTGGTGGCATTTGTGAATTCGCAGACAGGATTTCCGGTAAGCTCGTGGTGGACGAGGTCGGCGATCATCAGCAGCTTGTGAGCACGGTCGAGATGCTCAGGGCTCTCTATGGCAATTGACAGAAGCCGGTAGAGACTGTTGAAGGCGAGGAACTGCGTTCCCGTTCTGGCATAGATATCCGGGCGGAGAATCCGGTCAAAGACAGCCTCCATCATCCCGTCGACGCCGGCATCACGATAACAATAGGGGGCAGTCACCAGGTTGCCCGACATGTCCAGAAGCCCGAAGTCTACGCCCCAGCTGTCGACGCCGACGGTGGCGATCTCCGGGTGGCTGGAGGTTGCCTTTCGAAGCCCGGCCCGCACCTCGGAAAGCAAGTGGGGAATGTTCCAGTGGAGTCGCCCCGAAGCTTCATTAGGAACATTCTTAAATCTGTGTATTTCATTGACCTGCAACTTGTTAGAAGTTATATGTCCAACAATAGCACGCCCGCTCGAAGCGCCTAGGTCGTAAGCCAGATGTGCTTCAGAGGCTGCCATTACATCGCTCCCAGTCCGTTCCGGAGTTTTTGGTTGTGTCGGGCGTTTCTATTTGCGATATTATAGGGGTTGGGTCATAAGTGTCAACGTGCACTTGATGTTGGCGCTTCTCTTGGTGCCGAATGCTGATCTCACTTCGATGGTGCGAGCTTGTTGAAATGGGCTGGCGATGTCGACGGCCGGTGACGGTCGGAAGGAGGTCGTGATGCCGAATCGAGTAGACGGAAACGTACAGGGAGCCACAGCCGCTGCAGCAAGGCCTGAAGCCCGGCAGGCACCGACTGCTGCTGAGCGACAGCAGGCGGAGGGGGCCAGTCGCCCCGAGGCCGATCGGGTGGAAATCTCCCGGGAAGGTCAGAACGCCCAGGCTTCCACTGCGCCTGAGGCGCCTGCCGAAAATGGAAATACACGCGGGGCTGCACTGGACGCTCCGGGGGCCGACAGGTCACCCGAGATCGAGCGCCGTGAGGCGAACGTTGAGCAACAGCGTGAGACGGCTTCTCGCGAGCAGGCCGATACGGCTCGCCAGCAGCCTGAATCCGAGCAGCCGGGGAACCTTGTGGACGTAACGGCCTGACGCCGCCCACGAGCCTTCGGATTAGAAGTTGGAGGCCTGCCGATCCCATTCGGGATTGGCGGGCCCTTTTTCTGCCATCATGTGCGGTGCCGGCGATGAACTCAAGAACTACGCCGCTTCAGGATCCATGACTCTTCCTACGGTCGCTCACGCGGCGAACCCCTATCTGGAGGTTACGACCGGCTGGATCTACGATCAGATTCGCCTGTTGAAACGCTACAGGCCCATCGTCCTGACGCAGTCGATTCGCAATCGGAGCCGTTTTCCGATGGATCCGATCTATTCGTCTGAAGAGGCCGGTTGGATGCGATTCGGGTGGCGGCTGGTCCGCAAACTTCGTGGGACCTACGCCGGGCTTCCGGCGCTTGTGGGCGACGATTGCCCCGACCTGCTGCATGCGCACTTCGGCCAGGAAGGCTACCGCTGCCTGGACGCCCGGCAGGCGTTCGATGTTCCGATGGTGACGACGTTCTACGGAATGGACGTGTCGGTGCTGCCTCGACGCAAGCCCTGGCCCCGCCGGTATCACCGGCTCTTCTGTGAAGGAGACGGCTTCCTGGCGGAGGGGCCTCATATGGCTGGCGC
>Ga0114996_10003617_pt1 | contig 19055 bp, 17 predicted proteins | sample ArcticOcean_MG_C_4_FD_87039 | JGI IMG/M metagenome (GOLD analysis project Ga0114996, IMG submission 87039) | Marine microbial communities from western Arctic Ocean - ArcticOcean_MG_CB4_134 | ecosystem: Environmental > Aquatic > Marine > Oceanic | place: Arctic Ocean: Canada Basin | collected...
GAATCCGCGGTTACGTCTCGACGCTCCGCAAAAACGACCTGAAAATCCTGGACGGCATCCAATCCGCCTTCCACCAGTCCCCCAACCTGCCAGCGCACATCTTCGTCACTGGGTAGTTACATTGGCTGAAAGAATTGGGAAGAATTTGATCGTGAAGTGGGGCCACTATAAATGCCCTGCAAATACATTTCTGCCCCCAAAATGCCCCCAAGAGTGCCCTATACGAAAACAGGGCTTCCACCAAAACGATGAAAACCCCTGTTTTATCAGTACCGGAGGCGGGACTCGAACCCGCACGACCATTACGGTCACCGGATTTTGAATCCGGCGCGTCTGCCATTCCGCCACTCCGGCATAATCTGCTATTATAGTCTTTACGTCCTTTTTTCAGTCCATCGCGTTTGGTGGTTGACACCCGAACTGACACCATTCTAAGATTCAGGTGTCAGAAGTGACACCCCCGGATTCGCGGCCCGAGGGCGTCTGGCAACACCTGATTTGAACATCGGAGGTGTCACCATGGCTGCTAAGTCTAGCAAATCCCGCCCCAAGAGCAAATCCCGCCAGAGCGCCAAACCCTACCCGGAGTTTCCGCTTACCGCCCACCCCTCCGGTAGATGGTGCAAGAAGCGCCGGGGCAACCAATACTACTTCGGTCCGGTCGATGCTGACGGCGACTCAGAGGCCGCTTGGAAGGCCGCTGTGGAGCGATATAAGCGAGAGTGGCCGCAGATCCTTGAATTCGGCACGCGCCCGCCTGAGGAGGCAGAAGATGGCTGTCCAATTGACGCCCTCTGCAATAAGTTTCTCAATGCGAAGCGCCACCAAGTGGAAGCCGGAGAGTTGGAACGTTCTTCGTTTAGCGATTACCACCGAACGTGCGGCCTGCTGATTCAATACCTCGGGTGTCATCGCCGGGTTGATGATCTGCGGCCGGACGACTTCGCGCGCCTGCGATCCATTTTTTCAAAACGCTGGGGCATTGTCACACTGAAGAACGAGATCAATCGTTGCCGTGTAGTCTTCAAGTTCGCGAGCGACCAGCGGCTAATCGACCGTCCAGTTTATTACGGACAGTCCTTCAATCGGCCGTCGGCGAAGGCACTTCGCAAAAACCGAAACGAAGCGGGACCGAGGATGTTTGAGGCCGACGAATTACGGCACATCCTCGACGCTGCCAACCCGGTGATGCGAGCGATGACTCTTCTTGGAATCAATTGCGGTTTTGGAAATACTGACGTTGCCACTCTGCCGCAGTCAGCGGTTGACTTTGAGTCTGGGTGGATCGATTTCCCGCGTCCGAAGACGGAAATTCACCGGCACATTCCGCTGTGGCCGGAGACAATCGACGCGCTGCGGAAAGCAATTGCTCAGAGACCACTGGCAAAGGACAAAGCGGATTTAGACAGGTGCTTTCTAACTGTGCAAGGCAACCGGTGGGTTCGGATCGAACCGAAGCAGAGCGACACGACACGATTTGTAAAACGCGATACTGTGACCGAACATTTTCGCAAGATACTCCTCAAGCTGAAAATCAACGGCCGTCGTGGGCTGGGCTTCTACACTCTCCGGCACGTCTTCCAGACAATCGGCGGTGAAGCGAAAGACCCGGAAGCGGTCGCGGCGATCATGGGACACGTCGATACGTCGATGGGCGCTGTTTACCGCGAACGCATCAGCGATGAACGGCTCCGTGACGTGGTCGAGACCGTTCGGTGCTGGCTGTGGCCGGTACTCGACGCCGACAATGACCGAAAGTAAAATCAATAACGACGTGGCTTACCGGCGGGTAGCTCCCGCTGGGAAAAGCCGACAGACGGTTCCCGGCCGCCGCGTCATTTTCTTGCTTTATGGACCGTGGAGGAGAATCGTGGCGCATGGATAATGAGGGTGAAAGGGAACTGGTCGGGTACGTCTTGCAGTGGTTGCAGTTTCAAGCAGACCAGTGGATTTTTTCGTTCAGTGAGTCAGATTTCCGAGAAAAGATCTGTGAGATCTTGGATCAGGAAATGCCGCAAATGGATCAGAACTATGAACTGTTGGAGAAGTGCTGGAATAATTCGATTCGGCAACTACGGACGCTGGGCGTGTTCACTGAGACGTCTCGAACGGGATTCCACAAATTGTCCAAAAAAAAACTTGAGGAAGTGCTGCAAGAGAGAGAACTGCTTGAGGAACAAGCAGAGGACAAACCGGTTCTTTCTGAGGGCGCAGCGGTCGCATATGAAATACTGCGGGAGCTTCCCCCGTATCGCGGGCTAATGGGACCAGATCTGCTCGAAAAGATGGACGAACGTGGGTTCGTAAGCGACCAAAGCTCCCTCACATCTCGCATCATCCCCGAATTGAAACTCTACGGTGTAGACCGCCTGCGGTCACTGGGATTCGTTGCTATCTGCAACGTCGGCGGTGCTGGCCAGTGGCGGGACGAGTACGGCGAACATCTGCGGGGACGGCCGGTCGCGATTCTCGCCGACAATGACGACGCTGGCCGAAGACATATTCTACAGGTGGCCCGGTCGCTGCACGGCAAAGCATCCAGCATTAAAGTGATCGAATTTGACGGACTGCCGGAAAAGGGAGACGTGTCTGATTGGCTGGACGCGGGTCACACGGTGGATGAACTCAAGGCGATTGTCCGGTCCGCACCGGAGTGGGAACTGATGAAAGAGTCTTCCGCCCAAACGGCAACTCTTACCGATTTGAAAATCGAGATAACTGATCGCGGCAACGGACGTCTTTTGGCAGAGATTGGTAAGGGCAAAATTCTGTTTTGCCAAGAATTCGACTGCTGGATGTTCTACGACGACACAAGGTGGTTCCAAGACAACATCGCTGCCGAACGGATAGCGAAGACGGTCCCGGATGAATTGTGGGAAGCCGGTCGGCAACTCGATAACGACGGCGTTGTTAAGTGGGCGCGGTCGTCATGTGCCAGCGCACGCATCACGGCCATGTTAAAGATGGCCCGTAGCGAGCCGGGAATGTCGATCAAGGCTTCTGACTTGAACCCGGACCCGTGGAAACTGAACTGCCCCAACGGCACCCTCGATTTAAAAACCACGGAGTTGCAACCCCATCGGCCGGAGGATTTCATCACAACTCTATGTCCTACACCTTTTGTACCGGACGCAAAATGCCCGCGATTCATGCAGTTTCTGGATGAGGTACTCAAAGACCCGGATGTCATTGCGTTTCTGCAACGACTGTTCGGCTACATCCTGACCGGCGTCATTCGCGAACACATCCTTGTGATCTTCTTTGGCGACGGCCGCAACGGCAAAGGAACGCTGGTTGAAACAATCGTGGTCGTTCTGGCTGCAGCAGAATTGCCCGGTTGCCCCGCAAACGTGAACAATCCGGGTCACTCTGCGTTGGCAGGTTCCACCAGTTTTGGGCGCTGGTGGTACTCGAACTCTCCGCGAGTGACGACGCCTTCGGCGAGCGACGGGAGCGGATTGGGTATGGTGCCCATAAAGGATGCCTCCTATGCGATTTCGCGCGAAATCACCGGTCCAACTGTCAATTACCAGCATCCTCCCGTGCCGCTGCCGGCCGATTTGGGGAGGGCACTTATTTACTTTTTCACTCCACTTGCAATAACCTGCGAAAAATAACGTGCGCTGGGGGTGCGGTCTAGGTGGCCAGAAGCTGGATGATTTTACCCCCCTACCCCCCCCCCTCACCACGGGGGGCAGGGAGTTGATCACTCCCGCGCCTGCCTGCCGTCAGCCCTCCGCGGGTTTGATTTCGCGCGAAATCATGCGGATATCTGCCGCCGCTTGCGCGTCTGCGTTGGCTTGGTTGCCGGAGTCGGTGGGCTAGCTCTCGCAATTCCAGGGGCTTGACCTCTCCGCTGCGTCGATGCGTTGGCGTCGTCGTCATGTGTGCTGAGCGGGGATTCGTTTGCACGCTCAGGACACGCCCTCGAATGGCACGTAGTTCTATGTAAGTCCATTGAGGATATTGCGTTTCACCTCATGCCTGGGTTTCATCATTCGATCATATTTCTTTTGCCTGCGTTTTCTCTGGCGAGGTTCAAAGCGATCGGGTCGGTCGGCGACGCGATGGGTTGCGATGGCGTCGAGCAGTTGCTGGTAGAGAGTCCGGCGGAATGCCGCGTCACGATCACCTTGGAACGCAATCAATGGCTGGAACGCTTCGAGTGTCTGGATCGCGCCCTTGAAGCTGATCGACCGTGGTTCGACACGGTGTTTGCTGGCCGCCTGGGCAAGGATGGTGCGAATGAGATTGTAAGCAAGGATGTGCGTCCAAATCTCCTTCCGCACCAACTCCGGTGTCTTACATCGTAAGATGTCCATCTGCATCGTTTCCATCGACCGAGAGCAGTTTTCGCTGCTGAGGGCGGCCGAACGGTGTCGTCATTCGGTGGTCTGCAAACTCAAACGCAACGAAAACCCACGAATTGTCGGAGTAAATGGGCAACTTGCGAGCGAAGATTGGGGCGAGGATATCAATGAATTTAGCAGTTTCGGCGTGAAATCGCGAAATCGCCGGGAATGCACGAGGATTGCGTTTGAGATTTCAGACCACCTTCCGACTGCGAGGAATGGTAGGGTTTCAGCCCTGACCACGGTTGCCGTTCGTGACACCGGACGAACCGACCTGTGTGGTTTTGTTCGCGAAACCTGTTAAATGCGGGACGACAACTTTAACCACCGTTTACGCGGTCTCTGCACGCGCCAGTGGAACTTATACGTTTTCGCGGAACCGGCCCTGGCGGGATGACGTCAGCCGGAATGCCTGTCGGCGCGCACGATCAAACGAACGTCTCTCCAGATAGCTCAAGAACAGACAAAGGTTTCCGCTGACTCACGAGTAGGGATCGTCTCTATCGTCTCGTGAGTCAAGAGTCCGTAGAATACTGTGCACGTGGCTCTTCAATCGACTGACGCACAAGGGACATGCAACGTGAGCTGGGAAAAGACCGTTCCGCTGGCGGACATCGAACAAAAGCCTCGCGTTTTCAAGAGGCAGTCGCGCCAGATCGCGCTGTTCAGAGTCGGCGACGAGTACTTCGCCATCGACAACCGCTGCCCACATGAGGGTTATCCGTTGGCGGAAGGAACGGTCGACGATGCTTGCGTGCTGACCTGCAATTGGCACAACTGGAAGTTCCGCCTGCGGGACGGCGAATGCGTATTGGGTGGAGATCACGTGCGAGCGTATGATGTTCGATCAGATGACGGTTATCTCTGGGTGAATCTCTCGGATCCACCCCTCGAAGTGATTGAATCACGCATATTGGAAGGGCTTCGCGCCGCATTCGACGACCGGGACTTCGGGCGAATCTGTCGCGAGATCGCGCGGCTGCGATTCAACAATCTCAACCCACGTGTTGCGGTGCGCAAGGCGATCGAATGGTCGTACGACCGTTTCGAGTTCGGAATGACCCATGCTTTCGCCGCGACCGCCGACTGGCTTGCGCAATCCGAACGGTTCAAAGACGATGGGGAACGGCAACTCATCTGCCTGGGAGAAGCCGTCGACCATATCGCCTTTGACGCACTCCGCCATCGCGTGTATCCGTACGGCAAGCCGGCCGGCGACTACTCCGATGCCGAATTGCTCTTCGCCATCGAATCACAGCAGACAGCGCATGCCGAGTCGTTAGTTCAACGCGCGATTCAGCAAGGAGATGATTGGTCGTCGATCGAGGGACCGCTAACGGCTGCTGCATTGGAGCATTACAACGACTTTGGTCATTCACTGATTTACGTTTACAAGACTCGACAGGTCATCGAGTTGCTCGGTGCCGACATCATGCCGGAGCTCGCTCAGTGCCTGACGCGCAGCATCGCCCACGCAACTCGCGAGGATTTGATCCCCGAATTCAGCGCCTACGAGAGTGCCATCCGGGACTTTCCACCGCTGGCCCACGACAGTAACTCGCATCTCGAATCGCCGTTTCCCGCTTCGTTGCGAGAGGCATTCACATGGGTGACGGAGAACGCCGACAGGCACTCCGCGCAGTCGTTGTATGACGCACTGCTAACGGCGCTTGCTCAGAACATGCTCCACTTCGATACTTCGTTTGGATCGGCGTACGACCGCCCGGTCAGTCAGAACGTTGGTTGGTTGAACTTCACTCACGGTATCACGTTCGCCAATGCCGTGCGAAACCTCTGTGCACACCATCCCAATCTCTGGCCGGCTGGACTGTTGCAGATGGCCTGCTTCGTCGGACGCAATCGGCAGTTCATCGACACGGAATTCGATGAACACGAGTGGTTTTCCGACAATCGCGTTGCGCTGTTCGAGGAGGCTCACGAGATCATCCTCGACCATGGTCTTCGCGATCCGATCTTCTCGGCTCATCTGCTGAAGACAACGGTCGCTGTCGAGGAAGAATTGTCTGGAGCATCGGAGACCTGTCAGCGTTACCTGCTCGCCGGCTTGAATCGCTTTCTGCACTCGCCCATAAAGCAAAAGCACACTCGACGACTTGCCCGCCAAGCGATTGAACTTGTCGGACGCGACTTTCGGTAGAATGTCTCCTCTCTGTGTTTTTAGTGCGCATTTTTTCTGTTCGCGCAGGATAACGCTGGGCCCCCGGCCGATCTGCGACACTCGCATCGGTACCGATGTTTGTTGGTGAGTTACGTGGAATCTATTTTCAACGGCATTCCGGCCAAACGATTTGACTGAACCGACTATTCGCTTCGTGCCAATTTTGGCTCAACTGACAAAGTGCTTCCGACAATAAGCCCACGGAGTTTTGCGGGGAGCCTCTGCATCGTCAGTCTATCACTTCGAATACCGGGTCGCCGCCTTGAGCGATATGGACGGGACGGCCTTGGCGGTTTGGCACCGTCATGAGAGGATCGATGCCGAGCAATTCGTAAATCGTGGCAACGAAATTTGCCACCGGCACCGGGTGACGTTCGGGCCAGGCGGCGTGCTTGTCCGTCGCCCCGTGTACGTGGCCGGATTTGACGCCTCCGCCGATCAGCAGGCTGAACCCGCACTGTGGCCAGTGGTCGCGTCCGGCATTGCCATTGACCTTCGGCGTGCGCCCCATTTCGCCCATCAGGATCACCAGAGTCTGTTCCAGCAGACCGCGGTCTTCCAAGTCCTGGACCAAAGCCGGCAATACCTGATCGATCAGCGGCAGATTCATGTCCTTGAGCATGCCGAAATTGTTCGCGTGCATGTCATAGGCGTGCCCGTAATGTTTGAAGATCTCCTGATGCACGCTGACATACGGCACGCCTCGTTCCACCAGACGCCGGGCGACGAGCAGGCTGGAGCCGAACAGATTGCGACCATAGCGATCGCGGGTCTTCCCCGACTCGCGCGTAAGATCGAATGCATCCCGCGTCTTGCTGGAACACAGCATGGAGAACGCGCGCTGCTGGAACTTGTCCAAGCGCTCGACGGCTGGCCCAGCGTGGATCTGTTCAAACCTGTGATCGAGTTGTTGCAGGATCGATCGCCGCTTTTCGAGCCGGTTGGCGGTCATGTCCGGCAGCGCATCCAGGGCCGGCATCTGCGGTTCACCGAGCGGCATGACCGGATCGTAGTTCTTCTTTTTCGGCTCGCGGCTGAATTTCGGATCACACACGCTAAAAAGCGGATCGTATTGAGCGCCGAGAAACCCACCGTACGGTCCGCCGCGACGATAACCGTTTTGTCCCCACCCCGGATAGCAGGGCATGCAGACTGCACCGGGCAACTCGCGTGGCCCCCTTTCCAAGTACTGGCAAATCGCGCCGATGTCGGGCGGGTCGGTCGGCTGCGCGGGGAGTTGTGCGTTGCCGCCGGTGAATCCGGTCATGATGGCCAGCGGATCGTGCGAGTTGTAGTTATGCGTGATCGTGCGGATTAGCGTGGCCTTGTGCATCAGCTTGGCGACGTTCGGCAAATGCTCGCAAATCTGAACGCCCGGCACAGAGGTCGAAATCGGCTGGAATTCGCCGCGAATCTCCTTCGGCGCATTTGGCTTCAGATCGAACATATCGATGTGGCTGGGACCGCCCAGCAGGTTGAACAGAATCACCGACTTGGCGCGTGCATTGCGATTCGGCGCTGCGTCGGCCGCCCGCAGCATCCGCGGCAAGCTCATTCCTGAGAAGAGGGATAACGTCCCCACCTGCATCAGATCCCGACGGGTGACACTGTCACACAGCTTCGTCCGACCGCCCAGAATTCTCAGCATGGCCATCTCCACCGTACAAGGCCGAGGGAAATTAGAGTTGATGCCACGAACCGACACCAAGATACAACACCGCGATTGCTCGCGTCAATATGCACCCGAGCCAACATGATTTGGGTATATTGGCAGGAGTCGATAATCATCTGGTTCGCTTGCAACAAGGTATCGCCAAATGACCCACATCCCCGCCATCGATATCCACGGACACTACGGCAACTGTCCTGGATAGCAAGGCATGCAGACTGCACCGGGCAATTCGCGCGGCCCCCTTTTCAGGTATTGGCAAATCGCACCGATGTCGGGCGGGCCTCACTCTCTCGCGTACTCGAACAGCGGTGTCGAGAGATACCGTTCACCAGAGTCGGGCAGGATTACGACGATCGTTTTACCCTCGTTCTGCGGATTGGCAGCGACTTTGAGGGCAGCCGCCATCGCAGCGCCGGAACTGATCCCGCATGTGATCCCATCCAGCGTAGCAATCCGAGGAGCCAACTCGAAGGATTCCTCGTCGGTCACTTGCATCACTTCGTCGACGAGCGACATATCGAGGATTTCGGGAACGAATCCTGCACCGATTCCTTGGATTTTGGTCTTGCCCGGCTGACCGCCCGAGAGTACTGGACTGCTTGCCGGTTCGACCGCGATCGAATGTAGTGTGTGGTTCCGCTCTTGCTTGAAGTACCGGGAAATCCCAGTAATCGTCCCGCCTGTTCCGACGGTTGAGACCAGAATATCGACGTTTCCATCCGTATCGTCCCAGATTTCCGGCCCTGTGGTCTTGAAGTGAATCTCTGGATTTGCCGGATTCCTAAACTGCTGGGGAATAAAATGATTCTGGCATTGGGCAATCTCCTCGGCCTTGGTGATCGCGCCCTTCATGCCCTCGATTCCCGGTGTCAGAATCAATTTGGCCCCGAATGATCGAAGCATTAACCGTCGCTCCATTGAAAACGTATCGGGCATGGTGAGCGTCAACGGATAACCACGAGCCGCGCAGACAAAGGCCAGCGCGATACCGGTGTTGCCGCTGGTTGGCTCAATCACGGTCATGCCTGGTTTCAGCTTTCCGGACTCCTCGGCGTCCCAAATCATGGAGGCGCCAATGCGGCATTTGACACTGTAGGCGGGGTTACGTCCTTCGATCTTTGCCAACACAGTCGCCTTCAACCCATCAGTAAGGCGATTGATTCTCACCAGCGGTGAATGACCGATTGTTTGTGAGTTGTCGTTGAATATCGGCATCCTTTCTACTCCTCCAAGAACCGAATTTGGTGTGTGGCGAAAGCTTTGATCGCGTTCGCTCGCATTGAGACCCGCCACACAGGACCGAGGGAAATCAGTGTCGCTGCCGCGAACCGATATCAAGATACAAAACCGCGATTGCTTGCGTCAATGTGCACCCGAACCAGCGTGACTTGGGTATATTGACGAGAGTCAATAATTGACAGGTCGGAGTTCAACAAGGTATCGCCAAATGACCCGCGTCCCCGCCATCGATATCCACGGGCACTACGGCAACTGTCTCCGTGGATCATCCGAACTGCTGGAGTGTTGGATGAGCGCCGATGCCGGGGCCGTTGCCGCGCGGGCGGCTTCGGTTGACATACGCTGGACGGCCGTTTCGCCACTGGCCGGTTTGCTGCCGAGGAATGAAGCCGATGCCGTTGCCGCCAACGAGGTCGCTGCGCGGGACGTCGCCGCGTGCGAGGGTTTATTGCAGTGGGTCATCGTCCACCCGCTTCAACTGCAAACCTTTGAACAGGCAACCGAGTTTCTCAAACAGCCGCGCTGCGTGGGCATCAAGATTCATCCGGAGGAGCATGGATATCCGATCCGAGAGTTCGGCACACAACTGTTCGAGTTCGCTGCCCAGCATGATGCGGTCGTTCTTGCCCACAGCGGTGATCCACTCAGCCTGCCCGCGGACTTCATCGGACCGGCCGACGCGTTCCCGAATGTGAAACTGATTCTCGCTCATCTGGGCAATGGCGGCGGGGCCGCCGGCAACCCCACGTTGCAGGTGGCGGCCATCCAAGAGAGCCGAAAGGGAAATGTTTTTGTGGACACATCCAGCGCCCGGTCAATCACTCCCGGCCTTGTGGAATGGGCCGTGAGTGAAATCGGAGCGGAGCGCATCCTGTTCGGCAGCGACACGCCGCTGTACTCGGTCGCCATGCAAAGAGCCAGAATCGACTCGGCGGAAATCGACGACCTCGATAAACGCCGCATCTTGTGGCAGAATGCCTCTGACTTGCTGGGGATTGAGGAGATTGAACAGTGCTGACTCGCGAAACATTTACCGGGCCTTGGGCGGGACTGCCTGTTGCGTGGACTGAGGATGATCGATTTGATGAGGCGACCTATCGCGAAGATGTGGCGCGTTGCTGCCGTGCCGGCATTCCCGGCGTTTACACCGGCGGCACGACCGGCGAGTTCTACGCGATGGAACTCGACGAGTTTCACGAAGTCGCGCGTTCGACGATTGAAGTTGGCCGCGAACAGGATACGCCGGCAATGATCGGTTGCACGTCCACGTCCACGCGTGGGTCAAGACGACGTGCCGAACTCGCCGCCGAATTGGGGGCCGATGCCATTCAAGTTGCGCTGCCGTTCTGGATGGAAATCGGCGAGAGCGAAATCGTGCCGTTCTTCCGCGACGTCTCGGCGGCGGCAGCGGGAATGCCTTTGTCAATTTACGAAACGACGCGAGCGAAGCGTGTACTCACGCTCGCACAACACCGGGCCGTCAATGACGCCGTCCCGAATTATCTGATGGTCAAAGCAAACGCAGGGACAGTCGGGGCGACCGCTGAGGGCTGCCGCGAGTTGTCGCAATTTGTCAACGTGTTCGTGGGAGAATCGCGGTGGGTCGATTTGGGGCCGTGCGGCGCGCGCGGTTGTTGCAGTTCAATGGTGTATTGGAATCCGTCGGTCACGCTCGCATTCTGGGAGATTGTGGAGCAAGGCGACTGGGACGCTGTGCGAAAAACCGACGAACGCGTACAGCCGCTCTTCGAATTTCTGCACGCGGAATTCAGCCCGCGCGGCTTCACAGATACAGCATTCGATCGGCTGGGGGGCATTGCGTGCGGCTTCCTTAAAACCAGCCTTCGCAGTCGGGCGCCGTATCCCTCCGCCACGCAGGATGACGTCGAGCGATTCCAAACCTGGTGTCGCGAGCATTTTCCGGAAATGCTGAATCAGATTGGTTAATAATCTTTGACGGCGGAATTCTGCTCGCAGCCGGCGGGCCGGCCGCGATGTTTCTACTTGCCGCTTTGCTGGGTATGCTGTTTCCGTCCAAGACGCCGGCCCGGGGCGAAGAGTTCAGCTGGCGAACCATTATGAGGAAGTGAGAAATAGATGCAGTATCGATCGCTGGGAACGAGTGGCCTGCTGGTGTCGCCGATTTGTTTGGGAACGATGACCTTTGGAGAACCGGTTCCCGAGGCGGATGCGATTCGGCTGGTCCACGGGGCGATCGATCTCGGAATCAATTTTGTCGATACGGCGAATGTGTACGAAGGATATCGACGCGTTCTGGGCAGTTCCGGTGGCGTGGCGGAGGAAATCGTCGGCCGCTCGCTGAAGGGTCATCGCGCCAATGTCGTGCTGGCAACCAAAGTCTGCGCGCCGCTTGGTCCGGGACCACAGGACCGTGGGTTGTCGGCCAGTCACATCCTGCGCGAAGTGGATCGCAGTCTACAACGGCTGCAGACCGACTACATCGATCTGTACATCATGCATTGGCCTGACCAACAGACTCCGCTGGAAACGAGTCTGGCTGCGATGGAGAAGGCCGTTCGGGCGGGCAAAGTCCGCTATGTCGGCGCTTCCAATCACAACGCGGGTCAACTCTGCGAAATGCTATGGCACGCCGACCGAAACGGCTGGTCCCCGATCATTTCCTCCCAAATTCCGTTCAGCCTGTTGCGACGGGAGTTTCACGGCGATCTGGAATTCTGCCGACGACACAAAATTGCCGTCACACCGTACCAGCCGTTGCAGGGGGGACTGCTGACAGGAAAATACAGTCGCGGTCAAACGCCGCCGGAAAACTCTCGCGTTGCCGAGAAACCCGAATGGGTCTGGCCGTTGGACGATTCTTTGTTCGACCGGCTGGAATCCATCGAAGCACTGGCGGCTGAGATTGATGTGCCGGTCGCCCAATACGCTTTGGCCTGGACGTTGACGCAGCCGGCGATGTCCTCGCTCGTCGTCGGGGCAAAACGGATCGAGCAAGTCGCCGATGCGGTCGCAGCATTGAATGTGACATTGCCGGAAGAGCATCTGCAAAAACTCGACCTGATCTGCCCGCCGCCGTGGCAGCAGCCGGACCCGATTCGAGGATAATCTGCTATGGCGGTTCCTCTCGATCTGAAGCCATTCGGCCTGCCCTTCTGGCTCGATCTCCAACGGCCGGAATTCCCCAGTTTGAATCGGAACCGGTCGGTCGAAGCGGTGGTGATCGGAGCGGGAATTGCCGGATTGAAGTTGGCCCGCTGCCTGAATCGCCACGGTATCGAGACCGTCATTCTCGAAGCGGGCCGCGCGGGAGACGGCGCATCGTCGCGAAACCAGGGGAGCATCAATCACGGCCCAGGAATGAATTACCTCGATTGCATCGAACGATATTCGCGCCAAGTCGCTCGCGAACTGTGGCAATTGGGGCTCGATAATCACCGGATGTTGCGGGCACAGATCGACGAATACGACATCGACTGCGATTACCAGATCGACGGCATGACGTCCTTGATTCGCCGCGACTTGCCCGGTCGGGAGAACCTCATCGAGTCATATCGTCGCGAGTACGAATTGCTGCGCGATGACGGGTTCGATGTATCGCTGCTTGATGAGCGGGAGGCGATTTGCGCAGGTGGCAACGAAATCTACGCCGGCGGTCTGCGGTACGAGGACGATGCTCAGTTTCATTCCGGCAAGTTCGTCCTGGGTCTGGCGCAAGCCGTCGCTCGTCTGCCCAATGTCGATCTGTTCGAAGCGACGCGCGCACGGCGGATCAAAGACGTCGGAGCGGAGACCGTAGTCGTCACCGGCCGGCACGAGATCCGAGCCCGATATGTCTTCCTTTCGACGAATGCCCTCGCCCCACAATTCGTGCCCGATCTGGAGAAACCGTTACGGGCGGAACGGGGGCAGGTCTTCGTCACCGAACCGTTGAGCGAATGCCCTTGCCGCGGCAGTTTTGGGACTCCGCTGGCATGGTGGCGCGAGATTCCCGAACCGGACGGGCGATTCCGTCTGCTGTTCGGCGGGGGAAGAACGCGAGACGAACCGGACAGCCTCTTCCCGCAGTTCGACGAAAGAGGCCAACCTCACCCTGAACTTGAAACGGAGGGATCTCGCCCGTCGGTCGCGCATCAACAGCGGCTGGATGCTCAGTTTGCGAAACTGTTCCCACGACTGACCTCGGCCCGCATCACGCACCGCTGGGGCGGATTACAATCGTTCACCGCGGACGACTTGCCGCAGATCGGCTTGTTCGATTCCGATCGCCGAATCTACGGCATCGCGGGTTTTTGTGGTCGCGGGAACTGTTACTCGGACGTCGGTGCTGAGTATCTCGTTGCAACCGCTCTTGGAATTCCGTCCGAACTGGAACCCCGGTTCCACTCGTTGATCGAGTCGATCATGAAACCGCGACGACCGGCCGCCAATTGGGTAGACTGAGCTGAACGAAATAAAACAGAGTCCAATTGCAATACTCAACGATTCGTCGCAGTGCGATGATCAGGTTTCGCGCCGCAGACACTGATAGGTTAAGCGAAGGTCGGTTGCCGCGGAACTTGAGCGGTGTCGTCACCAACTCTCATCCGGCCAAGGGTGCCCTGCCTTGCTGCACCAGTCGTCTTGATGAAGTCACGCCGCGATAGGTTCTTGTCGCTACTCATCGTTGGAATCTCCCTTGGGCGATACGGTATCAGACTTCGCAAACCAGTAGGAATACAGGCTGCCTTTGGTCAGTGTGAATTTCAGACGAATAGTCTGGCCAACCAACGCTTCGCCGGCCGGAGCGAGCCACTCGACACGGCCTCGCAATTGATTTCCTTCCATGGGCTTTGACTTCGCGATGACCTGATCGTCCTTGTTGAGCAACTCGATCTGCAACCGGCCGCCCTGTTTGATGTCGGCATTGACGTGCAACCGACCGACGGGTCTTGTAAACGCGCTCGTCGAAACGTATCCCGGTTTCTCCTTGGCATCGAGTGACACGAAACCATCACGTCGCAGCACGGCGAGGCAAATTGCGCCCATTGCCGGGTCAAGTCCGGTCTTCGGAACCGTCTTTCCGTTAGCGGACGGGGCGCTCGCGTATTGCCAGGAGCCTTTGGGTCCTCCTGACGGGGGGTGGGACGGCGCGCGGTCCCCGTTTGCGCTAAAAGCGCGCATGACTATGTTTCAAAACCACTTCCTTACTTCCTGTTGCTTAATCGATTCGTGTTAAACCCCTGTTTTTGCAGTCTCAAATGGAACTCAGAATCATGGCGAGAGGAAAACACAGCGCCAACACGCCCCGAAAACTCTTCGCACAGGGCCTTGTCCCCACAGGAAAGCTCGCGGCGATGTATCTTGGCGTGACCGGGCCGGCTCTTTCAGTGTGGACCAAGCAGGATTGGTTCGACCCGGACTGGAAAACGAAAGATGGCAAGGACGACTGCTACAACGTCGTCGCCATTCAAGCGGCTCGGACCGAACGGGGCGGCAATCGACTCCAACAGATCGAGCGGGGAGTCATCCCCACGCGTGAACTGGCGGCGCGGTTTCTAGGTGTGACCGGGCAGGCCCTGGCGTTGTGGACCAAGGAGAATTGGTTCGATCCGGCCTGGAAAACAAGAGTCGGCCCGGATGACTGCTACAACATCGTCGCCATTCGTGCCGCCCGCGACGCCATGGGGCGCAAGGGAAGCGAACAATCGGAGACCACCAAAAGGCTCAAGCTCGACCTCGACCGCGAAAAACTCAAACAGTCGGAGATCGCCACAGGGGAGAAGCAACTCGGACTGCGGCAGCGCGAAGGAGATGTGATCGAACGCCGCGCGGTCGAGTTGCACTTTGCCACTTTGCTGACTGCTCTGAGCGATTGGTGTGACCAGATACCGGAACTTATCGCCGCCGACGTCCCCCGCAGGCACGCCCCGCGTATCAAGAAACGGCTGCAGGGAGAACTTGACCGCCGCCGCCACAGACTAAGAAACGATCTCGAACGCGAGGCCCGCCAGTGGGGCGAAGCTCAACAGTCGGCCGAGACGTGACGAATGCGCGCTACCACTCCGCTAGCTGAAGGGACGCGCGACACGCGTCGCCGCACAGTGGTTGCCAGCTTGGTCGCCTTTGCCGACGAACCGCAGCAAGTGGAAGACGTCATCCGCCGCTTCTCGGCTCCCGGAGTGCGGCTGATCACGCTCTCCGCGAAACCCAACGGCGACGAAATGGTCGAAGTGACGCACGAAGCGTTATTCGAGCATTGGGAGCAACTCGACGAATGGCTCGACAGCAGCCGCGACGATTTGCGTTTTTAACGTCGATTGGATCAAGCCGCCCGGCATTGGAAAGATCAATCGCAAGCCGCCGGAGTCCTGTGGCGACCGCCCGATTTGGAACTGCTGAACCAGTATCACGAACGTCGTGGGGATGACATGACGCCGTTGCAAGTGGATTTCCTGCTTGCATCACGACAAGCGGAACAGCAGCGAATCGTGCAAAAAGAGCAACAGCAACAGACCCTACAAAGAAGATTGCGCGTTGCAGTCGGTTCGGCGATTGCCGCGGGCGTCTTGTTTACGATTGCCTTGGGGTTAGGATACGCCGCTAACCGATCGCGAATCGCAGCTGAGCGATCGACAGAGGAAGCCCAGCATTTGGCGATCGTAGCGAACGAATTGCGAACCGAAGCCGTGAAATCGGAAATCGCAGCGAACAAATTGCGAAAGACCGCTGAAGCGTCTGAAAAGAAAGCCCTGATAGCGCAAGCCACGGCGGAGCAAGCTCAACGAGACGAAGAAACGGCGAATCGCGAAGCGCATCGGGAATTGGGCAACGCCTACTGGCAGCGTGGCGTTTCGGCGCGTGATTTCGAGCATCACGATGTCCGGGCCTCGCTCCTGTTTACCGCGTCGGCGATGGCGTTTGTCAATGCGAACGAGCCAGAGCAGGTCGCCAGCTCGCTGATCGCGGCAGCAACGACCGACACGATTCGTCGAACGTTCTTGCACGACTTGGACGTCCGCGGCGCGTTGTTCAACAGTGATGACTCGCGGGTGAGTGCCACGAAACTCTGGCGTCGCTTCGGTCTTGTCGCCCGGTGCAAGAAACTCGAGGGCGAGGTAAGCGTCAGCCAGATTTTTGTGCCTCAGCAGTATTCAGTCAACGTTCTCGCGATTATGTGGGCAAGTCTGGTTGACGACTGAAACCGATAAAAACGAGGAGAAATCTTGAAACGCGAATCGATTTCAGCGTATCATTGGCTAAACTGATCGTCTTCGTGGTTGGAACAAAGGCCATCAGGGCAATGCCGGTTCAGACACAAAGGGGGCAACGTTGTTACGAATCGAATTTGGCCGCGGACAAGTTGCAGCAAATTGCGAGGGAGTTTCTCGCAGAACCGCGCTGCAAGTCGGAGCCTGCGGAGCATTGAACCTCTCACTTGCGGGGATGTTACGAGCCGAGTCGCAGGGAAGTCCGGTTCGGCGGGAAAAATCGGTCATTCTCATCTGGCTGGACGGCGGGCCAAGCCAACTGGAGACCTACGACCCCAAACCGGATGCGCCCTCGGACTATCGCGGACCCTGGACCGCCATTCGCACTAACGTGCCGGGGACGTTTCTCACCGAGATGTTTCCTTTGCAGGCGGCTCACGCTGATAAAATGGTTGTGGTCCGCTCTCTACATCACGGCACCGGGGATCATTTCGCGGCGGGTCATTGGATGCTGACCGGCCGGTTTGGCAGCACGTCCGCAAACTTGAATCCCATGTATCCGTCCTTGGGTTCATGCATTACACGAGTTCGTGGCTGCACGAACAACGGTTTGCCGAGTTACGTCGGCCTGCCGGCGGCACACGCGATCTATAAGTACCCCGGCTATATGGGGTCGGCCTATTTGGGAGAAGCCTACAATCCGCTTCAGGTCAACAACCAGCAGCGCTATTTGCCCTCGACCTATAAAACTGCGATTCAGCCTCCAACTTTTCTGGCCAGCATCAAAGACGTTTCCGCTTCGCGCACGAACGACCGCCTCGGCTTGCTGAAGCAACTCGATCAGACCCAACGGCAAGTCGATCAGACAGGCATGATGGATTCGATGGACCAGTTTCAACAACAGGCCGTCGATCTCGTCCTGAGTGGGAAGGCGCGGGAAGCGTTTGACATCGAAAAAGAGTCTGCAGCCACGCGGGACCGATACGGACGTGGTCCTTGGGGACATTACACTCTGTTCGCTCGTCGGCTTGTGGAAGCCGGCGTTGGCTTCGTGACGGTCGATATGCCGCATTGGGACAACCATTCGGGAATCGAAAAAGGGCACGGGGCAAAACTTCCCTACGTCGATCAGGCGGTCTCCGCGTTGCTCACTGACCTTGCGGATCGTCGGATGCTGGACGACGTCGTCGTGCTTGTGATGGGCGAATTCGGCCGTACGCCCCGATTGAACAAGGGGCAACCGGGCATACCCATCCCCGGTCGGGATCACTGGGGAAACGCGATATCTGCGATGATTGCCGGCGGCGGATTGAAAGGCGGGCAAGTCGTTGGTGCCACCAACTCTAAAGCCGAGCACCCGGTCCAGCGCCCGTTGAAACCTGCCGATCTGCTGGCGACCGTCTACAAGGTCTTGGGAGTCGATCCGGCATCGACGTTCAAGAATCACGCTGGCCGCCCGGTCGCGATTCTCGATGAGGGAGAGCCGATTCGGGAAATCCTTTGACGAGTGAGTAATTGCCGAATCGGTTTCGCTTGACAGATGAGAGGAACTGATAACGACGCTGCTAAAGCAGACTGCGTTCCCGCATTCCCAGCGCTCTCTCCAGGCCATTGCCGTGTCTCCCCGTTGGAGCGAAAGCAAGCAGCCCGGTAATGGATCGCCGGCGGCCGCGCAAGGGGTGACTCATGGTGCTGCTCAACCAGCGCCACTTTTCGGTGGTTTGTTTTGCTGTCCGGCGTTCGACGAGTTTCGCGGACAGATTCGGGCCTGGTCGGCGTTCGGCCCTTCCCGGATGAACTTTGCCGCCGCTTGAATACGAATGCAGTTCGCGAAAATGACTCGACGGCGAAAACGGTCGTTTTCTGATGTGTGTCACGCGCGACGAGTTTTGGGACAGTTTTCGAGTCCGGCCGAAAGTAGACGCTTCGAGTCATTACGCCGCGCGGGATGCTTCCCGCTGAGCGATGGATTTGTCGAGTGGGATTCGGTAACCGATTGTGCGGAACATCGCGACTCGAATGGTGTACTACTTTTGGGGGTATCTTTCACCGGACGATTACGCGACCAGCCTATGCAGCCGAAACGCCATCTGGCGGTGGGGCGAAGCGGATCTGCGAATCTGTGCTGACGTTCTACTTGGAGTCCGAAGAAATCACCCACCAGGGCATGACCGCCTCGGTGGGCTTGACGCAGTCGCTATACTTAAAGTGAGCGCATTGACGATTTCGCTGGAAGGTCGTCTCGTCTCATCCAAACCGACCCAATAAGCCCCCAATCTGACCCATAAACCCCAGTCTGACTCATAAGAAAGTTTTCACTTGACGTAACTACCCAGTGACGAAGATGTGCGCTGGCAGGTTGGGGGACTGGTGGAAGGCGGATTGGATGCCGTCCAGGATTTTCAGGTCGTTTTTGCGGAGCGTCGAGACGTAACCGCGGATTC
>Ga0114996_10003619_pt1 | contig 19048 bp, 14 predicted proteins | sample ArcticOcean_MG_C_4_FD_87039 | JGI IMG/M metagenome (GOLD analysis project Ga0114996, IMG submission 87039) | Marine microbial communities from western Arctic Ocean - ArcticOcean_MG_CB4_134 | ecosystem: Environmental > Aquatic > Marine > Oceanic | place: Arctic Ocean: Canada Basin | collected...
ACTGATGGACGAACCAGCGTCTGCTCTTGATCCGATAGCTACTTTAGCAATTGAAGATCTACTTAGGGATCTTTCTTCTGAAGTTTCAATTATTATTGTCACGCATAATATGCAACAAGCAGCTAGAGTATCACACAGGACGGGTTTTTTAATGGTTGATGAAGAAAGGTGTGGGTACATGGTTGAAGAAGGAGAGACAAACCAGATATTTACCGATCCTAAAGATGAGAGAACAGAGGCTTATATTACGGGAAGGTTTAGTTAGGAGAATAAAATGCCAAGGGAAAAATTTGATAGGGAAATAAACTTTGTCTTTAGTGATTTGATTGTTTTAGGAGATATGGTTGACAAAGCAATTAAATCATCATTAATTGCTTTGTCAACCATGGATAATCAATTGGCAGAAGACATGATATATCAGGATGATATTATTGATAGAAAGCAAATTGAAATAGAGGAGAGGTGTAATGATTTAATTGCTACTCAACAACCTATGGCAACTGATTTAAGGACTTTGATCAGTATTATTCATATCTCAGTTGAGTTGGAAAGAATGGGGGATTATGCTGAAGGAATAGCTAAAATTGCAATCCAAATGGACAAAGAATCACCACTCAAACCTTTGGTTGATATTCCCGCAATGGGTGATTTATCTAGAGATATGTTGAGGAAAAGTCTTGAGGCTCTGGTCAATCGTGACTTAATAGCGGCTCAAAATGTTCTTAAACAGGATGATGAAGTGGACGTGTTGTATCAAAAAGTTTTTCAAGAATTGATTGGTATGATGAATGCTGATCCTAGCGTAATTAAAAGAGCTACTTATTTAATTTGGGTAGCTCATGATCTTGAGAGAGTTGCTGATAGAGCAACTAATGTTAGTGAGAGAGTCATTTATTTAATCACTGGTAAGTTGAGTTGAATTTTATTCAATGTCAATTTTGTTTAGGCATTATTTTTTAATGAAGTATATGTTTATGTAATATTTGGTATTATTGCCATCATCATTTCGACATTTACATACAGTATATTCATCTAACCTCATACTTTCACAAAGCTTCCTGGCAGTGACTATATCTTTAATACAACGAAGAAATAACTAATCTTAGCTTCAGGAGTTTTCTCAAACATATATTAATCCTTTCTCTAATATATATTAATTCTTTTTTAATGTATGCCAAATGTGATAAAACCTCGTATTTATTTCCAGTTTCCGCTACTTTTTTTTTATGTATGGATATACCGTGAAATGGCCAAATACATGCGTGTTAATTCAAAAACAACCAATAAACACTAGTAAACAAAATACTAAAAACTTTATGCATTGGCTTAACAGCCACGCAATAGTTACTAAGTTTGCCCAGTATCAGTTAACCCCTGTATTTTTCCTTCGTTGATGGAATTTTCTTTTCCGTAAGTTTTATACAATTTAGAAATAAAACAGGTAAAGTAGCATTAAAAGATGGCATTTAAAAGTACTGTAGCTGTGATGTAGAGAGCAACAAATAGCTACTCACTATTTTAAAAATTAATTTATACATTGATTACAGTTCTAGCATGTTATTGATTGCCAAATAGAAGTTCGAGTATACCTGTAAACATGACTATCAAAAATACCAACCACAACAGAACAAATGGCCAATATTTAGCAAGAAACCTTTTTAGCGTCTGTAACATAATCGAGAATTATACACAGCCTTTTACAGAATTAAACTGTCATGCGTAGATACCAACACTAATAATAAAGACTAAGACATACCCCCTTCCATGCAACACAACAAGAAACCAACCAACAACAGAATAATAACGATAATAATCAATAGGCAAATATGTTAATACTCTTTTTAATGCGAAAGCTAAAGCTGTATCACTTGTCGCCTTTAACGGGAATGAGTTAATGTGGGACGATCGATATAGCTATGCAGTTAGAAGCTACGTTGATATTGAAGGTATGTGGGACGAACTACAACAATATTTGGTATTATTGCTAAATGGATTATTCAAAATTTCTTATAAGATTTAGTCTGTATTTTTCAAGATATTTTCCTATATTGTCTGTTTTAGTTCTGTCAATTATCTTTAGATTGAATGGTTTGGATTGGGATTCTGGATATTATTACACCCCACATCCTGATGAAAGAGCAATCTTAACTAAAGTTTCACAGTTGGGATCAACTGTTGGCTATTCTTTTTTTGATGTTGAAAATAATTCTTGGAATCCCAAATGGTTTGCATATGGTAGTTTTCCTTTATATCTACTAAAGTTTTTTCAAGAAGTTGTGATTTTTATTCGTGGTGAAACGTTAACAGATTTACGTTTGCTTGGCAGATTTATTTCAGTTATCGCTGATATGGGAACAATATGTTTTGTATATTTGATTGGCAAACATATGTTTGGGAAAAGAGAGGCAATTTTATCTGCATTTTTTGTTGGATTTTGTGTTTTACATGTGCAGTTGAGTCATTTTTATGCAGTGGATACATTGCTAACTTTTTTTGTCACAGCAATTTTATTTTTTTTATATAAAATATCGAAATCTTGCAGCATTAAATATTCAATAATTGTTGGTTTGTTAACGGGTGCTGGGCTTGCAACAAAAATTAGCTTATTTCCAATTTATTTTACAGTTTTTATGTCATATCTGATTTTTGTAACGTATCCATTGAAATTATCAGATTCAAATGTTGCAGATTTTTTGAATAGACTCAAATATGCTATTGGGTGTTTGGCGATATGCTTCTTGACATCACTTGTAATGCTTTTTATTTGCCAACCATATATGTTATTAGATTATTCGAAATTTATTTCTGATATTTCTGAGCAATCTATGATGGTTAGGCGTTTATTGGATTATCCGTATACCAGACAATATATTGGGACTTTGCCATATTACTATCAGTTATACCATTTAGTTATTTGGGGCTTAGGTGTTCCTTTTGGTGTGTTCGCAACTTTTGGAGTTATTGGGAGTTTCATTCGAGGAATCACCTTCAAGTCTTTGATTTATTTCACATTATTTGCACTGATTATTCCTGCAGGTATAATTGTTTTTACTTCTAGTTTGTTAAGTATATTTTTTGCGGTAATTATATTATTTTTTGCTTTATTTTTGAATTTTACAGTTCGAGAACAAAAAGCAAGAGAAGATATTTTATTACTTTCATGGATTTTACCTTATTTATTAATTGTAGGTTCCTTTGAGGTTAAATTTTTAAGATATTTATTGCCCATCGTCCCTGTTTTGTTTTTGTGTTCTTCACGGACATTGATACTGATTTGGGAGAAGGTTAAATTAAAACGGATACAAATTAAGTATTCATTTTTGGCATTTGTATTTCTGGGACTTTTTTTCGGAGTTATATATTTAATTTCATTTTCTTCAATTTATTCTCAAAAACATCCAGGAGTACGAATGTCTAATTGGATTCAAGCAAACGTACCTGAAGGTTCTTTGGTATTGAATGAGCTTTGGGATGAATATCTACCAAATATGGGTAAATATAGGTTAAAGACTCTGAATTTATACCAACCTGAAAAAGCTTTGAAAAAAGCGGAGATTTCTTCAAGGTTATCAGAGGCAGATTATGTATATATTTATAGCCATAGATTGTATGCAACTATTTCTGAGTTGCCGGACAGATATCCCGATACTTCTGCATATTATCGTGTCTTGTTTTCGGGAAAACTTGGATATGAATTGGTACATTCGGAATCTACATTTCCGTCAATTGGCAATTTTGCAATTATTAATGAAACATTTTTTTCAGATCACCTTGAGGCGCCTAGGGGGTTAAATAATTTTTTCCCATCAAGGTATATTAATTTGGGCAAAGCAGATGAAAGTTTTTCTGTTTACGATCATCCTGTTAATTTATTATTTAGAAATGTTTCAAGGTATAGTGCTAATAAAATTCAGAGGATTATCACTCAAGAAGCAGAAGGGTTTTCTGAAGGAGTTAGAGAATCTTCTAAGGCTATTTTGTCTGACACCGATCGATTAATCCAAATAAAAGGAGGCTCTTGGGGATCGATAGTGGATCAGGGAAGTATTTTTCGAAGTTTCCCTGTGCTTGTTTGGGTTGTTTTCATACAGTTTTTGGGTTTGATTTGTTTGCCTTTTACTGTTCTGATTTTCTCACCACTTAAGGACAAAGGGTTTTTATTTTCCAAAATAATTGGGTTGCTAATTTTAGGTTATTTAACATGGATTTTATTGAGTCTAAAAATTACAGATTTTTCCAGGTCTTTGATTTTGTTGGTTTTGTTTTTCATGTCTTTAAGTTCGATTTTAATATTTTTGTTTAATAAACAACAGGTTATTAGTTCTATTACATTGAATTGGAAAATGTTTTTACGTATGGAATTATTGTTTCTGGGTACATTTTTAATATTTGTTTTAATTAGAATTTTAAATCCTGATTTATGGCATCCTAATTTAGGTGGAGAAAAGCCGATGGATTTGGCATATTTGATGGCGGTAATTAAGTCTTCGATTATGCCCCCTTACGATCCTTGGTTTTCAGGAGGATATTTAAATTATTATTACTTTGGTCAATTTTTGGTTGCTGTAATAGTTCATGCGACTGGAATTCTTCCAGAAGTAGCGTTCAATTTAGCAGTTTCCACCTTTTTTGCATTCACATTTACAGGAAGTTTCTCTATTGTATTTAATCTGGCTGTCAAAAGCTTAGAGTTGCCAAATTTTAGAAATAAAATTTTTATTAATAAACCAAAAACACATTTCCAAAATTTAAGAAGGTCGCCAATTTTAGCAGGTATTTTTGCTGCTTTTCTGGTGTCTGTTGCTGGGAACCTAGATGGTGGTTTGCAGTTAATTGAGAATTTTACAAATATGATTTCAAATCGTGATTTTTCTTTCTGGAATTTTGATTTTTGGCGAAGTAGTAGGATGATGCAGCCAGGTATAGAAATTACTGAGTTTCCATTTTTTACATTTTTGTTTGCAGATTTGCATGCTCATTTAATTGCAATTCCGTACACGATATTATGTTTGGCGATTTGTATTTCCTTACTATTTTCTCACAACGAATTTGGTAAGAAAATTAGTATATTTAATTATGAGTACGATATAAATGAACTATTTAAGTTATTTTTTCTTGGTGTTACTCTTGGAGCATTAAGAATTATAAATACTTGGGATTATCCTATATTTCTTTTGATTTCAATTGTATCGATTGCTTGGATCTCAATTTTTAAGTATAAATTTATAAACATCGATGCAATTTTCATTGTTATAAAAAAATCTGCTTTTGTGTTTTTTGTTGGTTATATTTTGTTTTTGCCATACCACATTAATTATCATTCATTTTTTGCTTCAATAGATCAAACTACCAACCAAACCGACATACTTCAATTCTTTTTTATTTTCGGCGTTTTCATATTTTTAATACTTAGTTTCTATTTGTACTTAGGACTACAAAGTTTTGGTAAATTTAATTTTGTTAGGAGTAGATTTAAATTAGGTTTTCAAAAATATTTATTGGTATACATATTCGGCGGGATATTTGTTGGTTTAATTTTTTATTTGATTTATTCAACATTAGGTTTAACTTCGATATTTTTATTATCTTTTTGTGTAATTACGCTTTTTGTTTCAACAAAATTAATTTCTAAAAGCTTATTTCAAGATCCTGTTATGTTTTTTGTGACAACATTGGTGATTGTTGGGATTTTGCTTGCACTAGGTTTAGAAATATTTAGGATATCAGGCGATATTGAGAGAATGAATTCAGTATTTAAATTTTATATGCAAATTTGGATTTTATTTGCTATAGCTTCAGGTTTTTTTGGATGGGTATTAATCAATTCAAAAAGCATTTTGAAATTCAACCAATTAAAACTGAATATTTTTTGGGGTATTTTATTTTGTATATTATTGTTAAGTGTGGTGATTTACCCGATTTTCGGATCTTATGAAAGAATTAACACACGATTCGATCAAACGCCTAAAACTTTGAATGGTGCAGAATTTATGAAAACATCAATTTACCAAAGCCCATATGGCCCAATAGATTTGAAATATGATTATGATGCTATTAATTGGATTCGTGATAAAATTCCTGGATCACCAGTGATTTTGGAAGGGCAATTTCCTTTATATACCTGGGGGAGTAGAGTTTCAATTTATACAGGTCTTCCAACATTATTGGGTTGGAGTTGGCATCAGCAACAACAGAGATGGGGCAATAGGTCTGAAGTTATAGAAAGAAAATCGATTGTTGATACTATATATAGTACTACGAATATTCAACTTACAAAAAATCTGATCAATTTATATAGAATTAATTACATATATGTTGGAGAGCTTGAGAGGAAAAAATACCCACTTGAAGGTATAGAAAAGTTTAATAATTTTTCCGAATTAAATCTTGAAATCATTTACGAAAATGAAGAAGTAAAAATTTATTCGGTTTTGGCTCCATAATTTGTTTTATTTGCTTATAGTAGATAAAGTATTGAAATTTAAATTCGTTTGACATGCAAACACAGCCATCATAGAATTAGGTTAATTTATGTAAATATGGAGAATTTTTAAATTTGTTAATTTTTCTAGGAGGGATCAATTGTCAGTCAAGGCTTTTATTTTAATCACTACAAAGGTTGGAAAATCTAGAGAGGTACTATCTAGGCTAAGTGAAATCGATTCTATAGAATCTGTAGATTCTGTTTTAGGACCTTATGACATTATAGCTACTGCTAGAGCTAATGATGTTAATTCCATAGGGGATTTGGTGCCTTCTATGATACATCCGATTGACGGTGTTGACAGAACTACAACATGCTTGTCAGTTCAAAAAGATTAATAGACAATAAGTTCCAATAAGTTCTAAATTTTATTAATATTTTCTTTAATACAATCCTACATTAGATTTGTAAACGGAATTGAAAAAACTTGGATTTTTACTTAATCCATTAAATATTTCAAGATTTTAAAATTTGTGATAACGATGTAGTTAAGGGTATTTTTTATGTTTGAATCTGTAAATTCGAAAATTAATTTTCCTGCGATGGAGAGAGAGATTTTTACTTGGTGGCAGGAAAATAATATTGTTGATATGTACTTGAATAGGAATTCAAAATCTACCAAGAGGTTTTCATTTATTGATGGTCCCATCACTGCAAACAATCCTATGGGAGTTCATCATGCTTGGGGTAGGACTTATAAGGATCTTTGGCAAAGGTTTAAAACAATGCAAGGTTTTAAACAAAGATATCAAAATGGGTTTGATGGTCAAGGTTTATGGATTGAAGTTGAAGTGGAAAAAGAGTTGGGTTTGAATTCAAAGCGTGAGATTGAAACATTTGGGATAGATAAATTCGTTGAATTATGTAAAGCCAGAGTTAAAAAGTTTTCTGATATTCAAACTGAGCAATCTAAAAGATTGGGTTATTGGATGGATTGGGATAATTCATATCATACTTTGTCAGATGAGAATAATTATACTATTTGGAAATTTTTGAAGATTTGTAATGAAAAAGGCTGGTTATACGAAGGCACAGATGTGATGCCTTGGTGTCCCAGATGCGGCACTGGATTATCTCAACATGAAATAGTTACTGAAGGCTATAAGGAGGTTGTTCATCCGGGTCTTTTTGTAAAATTTGAATTGTTTGACAGAAAAAATGAATCACTCTTGATTTGGACTACTACCCCTTGGACTCTTTCTAGTAATACGGGTGTTTATTTACATCCCGATTTGAAATATGCCAAGGTTCAATTATCATCAGGGGACATTATTTATGTTTTAAATAGTCGGTTAAATGTGATTCTTGAGGATTTTAAAGTATTAGAACTAATTGATGGCAAACAACTAGAGGGATTGAAATACAAAGGACCTTTTGATGAATTGCCGATACAAAAAGATGTGATTCACAAAGTTGTTTGTCATGAAAATATAAGTGAATCAGAAGGTACAGGAATTGTTCATACGGCTCCAGGTGCTGGTAAAGAAGACTTTTTAATAAGTAAAAAAGAAGGTCTTGAAGTGATTGCTCCTCTAGATGAGTTTGGAACTTTTCTTGAAGGTTTTGGTTGGCTTTCTGGAGAAAATGTTAGTAATGTTAATCAGAAAATTTTTGAAGATTTGAAAAACAAAGGAATTTTTTACAGAGTAGAAGATTATACTCATAGATATCCTGTTTGCTGGAGATGCGATTCTGAACTTGTGTTTAGATTAGTTGATGAATGGTTCATATCTATGGATGAACTTAGAGGTATGATTGCTGATGTGACTAAGCAGATAAATTGGGTTCCAGAATTTGGATTAGACAGAGAACTTGATTGGCTAAAAAATATGGATGATTGGATGATTTCTAAAAAGCGATATTGGGGGTTGGCTTTACCTATTTTTAAATGTGATAATTGCGGAAATTTTGAAGTAATTGGAAGTGAAAAAGAATTGGAAGAGCGGTGTGTTGAAGGATGGGAATCATTTGATGGAAATTCTCCACATAGACCTTGGATAGATTCAATAAAAATCAAATGTTCTGATTGTGGGAATAATATTAACCGAATTAAAGATGTGGGTACTCCATGGTTAGATGCGGGTATAGTTCCTTTTTCTACACTAAATTATAGAAATGATAAGAAATATTGGAAAGATTGGTTTCCTGCAGATTGGATTTCAGAGAGTTTTCCTGGCCAATTCAGGAATTGGTTTTATTCTTTGTTATGTATGAGTACCGTATTAGAAAATGCTCCTCCTTTCAAGAACATTTTTTCTTATGCTTTGATGAAAGATGAAAAAGGTGAGGAGATGCATAAAAGTAAAGGGAATGCAATTTGGTTTCATGATGCTGCAGAGGAAATGGGTGTGGATTCTATGCGTTGGCTTTATTTAAGACATAATCCAGCTAATAATTTAATATTTGGGTTTAATGTTGCTGATGAAGTTCGAAGGATGTTGATAATTCCTTTATGGAATGTTTATTCTTTTTTTGTTACTTATGCAAATATTGATGAATATGATCCATCTATTAAATCAGATCAAAAGAATCTTTCTGAGTTAGATAGATGGATTTTGTCTGAATTGAATATATTGATTGGAAATGTTACTGATTCATTAGAAAAATATCAGCCTGAACGTGCTTCTAGAAATGTCGAACAGTTTGTCTATTATTTGTCTAACTGGTATGTACGACGAAATAGAAGACGATTTTGGAAAAGTGGTACTGATGAGGATAAAATAGCTGCTTATTCTACTTTATATGAGTGTTTAATTGGTATTTCTAAATTAACTGCTCCATTTATGCCATTTTTGAGTGAGTCAATTTACAGAAATTTGGTTGGTAGTTCTAGAGGTAAATCAAGTGTGCATTTAGAAGATTATCCCATAGCAGATAATTCTAAAATAGACCATCAACTTTCTAAAAAGACATCTTTAGCGATGAAATTATCTAGTATAGGTAGATCAGCTAGAAGTAAAGCAGGAATTAAAGTCAGACAACCTATTTCTAAAGCTGTAATTTATTTTGAATCTCCTGAAGATATTAATCTTTTGCCAAGTATTAAATCTCAAATGTTAGAGGAATTGAATGTAAGAGATATTTTGATTACTCAAAAAAAAGGAGACCTTTTAGCATTAGAGATTAAAGCAAATATGTCAGTTCTTGGCCCGAAGTTTGGTAAAAAAGCTAATGAAGTTAAAAACCTTATTGAAAAATTAAGCCCAGAAAATATTTTGTCTGAATTGGAATCAGAAAAGTTATATGAAATTCAGGGGCATTTGATTTCTAAAGAAGATATAGAAATCGTTTCTTCTGATCAGGATGGATTTTCAGTTAGCGTAGATGCTGGTTATTTTGTAGGAGTTGATATTAATTTAACTGATGAATTGCGTCTTGAAGGTTTGGCAAGAGAATGGATTCATGCTATTCAAAATACTCGTAAGAATTCTGGATTTGAAATTTCTCAGAATATAAAAATTGAATATATTGCTGGTGAAAAACTTGATCATGTTATTGAAAGTTTTGGAGACCTAATATCTAAAGAAACGCTCGCGACAACGATTTTGAAAGTTCAAGAAATTCAATCATCTATAACCGAAGAATTAAAATTGAATGGAGAAGTAGTAGTAATAGGTTTAACTCCTTTAGATTGATATTTTTAAGGCCTTTGGATTAGGGTCAAATTAACTTGATTTCTTGTTTCATTTCTATAGAATTCCACATTAATTTTATCTCCAGGAGAAAATTTCCATAGTGCACTGAGGAATTCATTCATGTCTGGGGTACTAATGTCATTTAATTTAATTATAATATCTCCAGTTTGAATTCCAGACTTATTTGCAGGTCCGTCAAATGTAGTAGTTGTTACAAGGATACCTTCGTGGTGTTTAATTTTTAATCCATTGGCTATTGCCTTAGTAAAATCTTGTCCTGAAATACCAATAAATGGTCGAATGACTTTACCTGTTTTGATTAAACTTTCAAGTATTTTGCTAGCAACATTTGATTCTATTGCAAATCCTATGCCTTGTGCCCCACGAACTGTTGCTTGATTGATACCAACAACTTTTCCGTTTAAATTAATTAATGGTCCCCCGCTATTCCCTTCATTAATTGCAGCATCTGTTTGGATTAATCCATGAAATTGTCCAATTGAAGTTGTAATTGTTCTTTTTAAGCCACTAATTATTCCAATTGTTACAGTTGGACCGCCTTTTAAAGCTAAAGCATTTCCTACTGTTAAAACCCATTGTCCGACTTTTAATTTATCAGAATTTGCAAATGATGCAAATTTAAGATCTTCAGCATTAATTTTCAGAACTGCCAGATCTGAAATCCTGTCAATCCCAATAATTTTTGCTTTGTAAGTGGGTTGATTTGGTAAATGAACATTAATTTCTTTAGCATTTTCAACAACATGTGCATTTGTAAGAATATACCCATTTGATTTGGCTACAATTCCTGTCCCTGCACCTTCGCCGCTTACTGTATAAAATTTGCTAATTTGACTAAATTCAGTAGTGATCGAAGCTACCCACGGAGTGACTTCTTCAACTGCTTCAGAAACAGAGGTGATCTGAGTAGGGAGTTTTTGACTGAGATTTTCAGATTCTAACCCAATCTTGCTTTTTGGATTGATATCTATGTTATTACAACTTGAAAAAAATAAAACAATTAATATTGAAAAGATTTGAAAATATTTCTTGTCAAATATCATGGTATGTATTTCGAAAGTTATTTATTACGTGACTATTATTGTAAATTAACATTTTGATTTTCTCCAGATATTTTATTGATGTACTTAGAGGCTAAAAATGATCCGAATAGTAAAATTAAGCTTGAAATATATACCCAAGAAAGTAGTGCTAAAATTCCAGCAATTGATCCATAAATAAGATTATAATGTGTAGAAATTTTTAGGTATTCGATAAATACAAAATTTGCTAAATTAAATGCGAATGAAGCTAGAAGTGCAAATGGAATAGTTTGTTTTATATTGATTTTTACGTTAGGTATAAAAGTGTATAAGAATAAAATCGTTAAGAATGACATAATTGGAAATATTATTTTTGAAGATATATTCCAAAAAAATTGAGTGAACATTTCTGAATTTGAGAAAAAATATTTAATTACTTCTAGCGTAATTGTTAATATTGGTCCACTTAGCAATCCAAAAATCAATAACAAACTAACAAAAACGACGATAGTGACATCTATAAGTTTTTCTTGAATCATATTCCCTGTTTTATTTATTCCCCAAGTAATGTTAATACCTTTTCTAATAGTCGAAAAGACGGATGTTGATGCCCAAGTTAAAGTAATGGCACCAAATATTCCAGGTATTGGTCTGTTTATAGAAATTCCGTAAATTGTAGCACTAATAAAATCGTTGGATATGGGTAAGAATTTTGATATATTTACTGAAAAATCTGCCAACTTTGCAGTATCTTCACTGCCCAATATAAATCCCAATATAGAAGTTGCTAACAAAATTAATGGAAATATAGCGAATAGAGTGTAAAAGGATATAGAACTTGCAATTAAATGGCAATTCAGATCTAAGAATTCCTTAATTAGATATATATATTTTTTAGTTTTTGGAATGTTGTTCATATCTAGAATATTTTAATACCTAAACAATGTTTTTAAATATAATATTCTAAATTAAAATTTTGTTATAGTATTTCTAGGTGTAATTATTTGTTTCGTTGACATGCCACTTGAATCTAAATTAACATTGTTCTTGGTCGTGCTATGTGAGGAGTTAGCGGTGCCTTGAACTCGCAATCCGCTATAGCGAGACTGAATTCCTTTTTTGAGGTTCATTAGCAGATAATTGTATTTTGTTGATTACAATGGCGATATTTGGGTCCTGTGCGACAAATGAACGCCTAATTCCGTCAGGTTCGGAAGAAAGCAGCGGTAAGTGTTTTATTTGAGTGCTGCAGATAAACTTGGATTGAGTTGTGTCAGTTTGGTATGTATTTGTTGATGAATCGATTAAAGGGTGCGCGGCCACTATGAAAATCCATATGGAATGTAGGTATATATGTCACGCTTGCCTCCTAAGAAATCTCTTGGACAGCACTTCTTATTTGATACTAAAGTTAGGGATGCTATAATTAAAGTAGCTCAATTAACACCAGATGATTTGGTTTTGGAGGTTGGGCCAGGAAAAGGGTTTTTAACTAAGGAATTAATTAAGAATTGTGGTGAAGTGATTGCTGTAGAAATTGATGTTCGATTAGTTGAAATTCTTGAGCAATTGGATACAGCGTCAAATAATTTAAAAATTATACTTGGTGATATTAGATACTTAGACATACATTCTTTCATCGCTGAAAATGTTAAGTATAAAGTTGTTGCGAATTTACCATATTATGCTGCATCTAGGATTATTAGACAATTTTTGGAAATTAATCATAAACCCTCTTCTTTAACTGTGATGGTTCAACTTGAAGTAGCGAATCAGATGGTAGCAATTCCAGGACAAATGAGAATGTTATCTGTTGCAATACAATTATATGGTAATCCAAAAATTGTAAAAACGGTTAGGCCTTCATCCTTTAAGCCAAAGCCCAAAGTTAGTTCAGCTGTAGTAAATATTCAAATTCATCAAGAATTTGAAGTTGAAATTTTGTCAGAGAAGCATTTTTTTGAAGTTGTGAGGGGGGGATTTTCTGCACCCAGAAAACAGTTGCGAAATTCATTAAGTAAAGGGTTGAGTATTTCTCCATTAAATTCGGAAAAATATCTTGAGAGATCCGAGATTGACCCTTCCCGTCGGGCTCAAACATTGAGTTTGGAAGAATGGTCTAAGCTTCACGTGAATATAATGAGTTATAATTTTGATAAAATTTAGTGAGGAATCTTTTTTAATTAAAAATCATAAAATTTTATTTCAGGGAAGGGAACAGAACAATTATTAAGAATTTTACATCTATAAAATCTGGTGTTTTTTTAATATTTTTTGGATGTTTATTATTTGTAATTTGGCTTTCATTTTTTATTTGGACACAGTTTAACATTACTAATATCGGGGAATTGATAGTTGCTAAAGAAAGACCGGTTGAATTAACCAAAGAAGAATCGTTGCGAATGTATATACCGGAAGAAAAAAACAAAACAATTAATATTGAAAAAATTGTGAAGTCTTTACCACCTTTGATGGTTAATAAAGGAAAAAATCAAAATATTAATTTAGGTGATCAAACACAAAATGAAGAAGATAGCACTTCTAATTTGAAGGAAAGATCCAATGATAATTCTACTAAAAAAGTAACAGCTGTTAGTAGTGAAGCTCAAAACATCAATCAAGCTAGTATTAAACCAAAGGAAAGAATAGCTCCTAAAGTAGGTGGTAATCCTCCTGGAACTGAATTTAATGTTTTGCCACAAGTAAATGGCAAGATATCTAGTGTAGACCTTACGAATGCGAGATTTATTATAAAGAATTTTCATCCAATTTCTATTTTGAAATCTAACGATTCAACATCTGAGCCCCCAATAAGAATTGTAATTCCTCTTTTAGGAATTGATTCAATTGTCGAAGATTTAAACGTGGAGATTGTAGGAAATAGTCGTGCATGGGAAACTCCAAAAAATGTAGTTGGTCATATCCCTTCTACTGCAAAGCCATCAGAAGAAGGTTCTGGTTGGTATTTTGGACATTTGGAGAGTCCAATTAGAGGTGAAGGAAATGTATTTAGACGTTTGCCTGAGATACCTAGATTAGTGAGAGAAGATAAATCAGTTCTAATTTACATCCAAGATATAAATCGTACTTACTTATATCAAGTTTATAAAACTGATGTTGTTTATCAAGATGAATTGTTTATCAAAGATTCTGGGAAAAGAGATATATTTTTAGTGACTTGTTATCCTAGGTTGAAGTATGACCATAGAGTTATTATTGTTGCAGCACTGGTTGGAGTAACTGAAGTAGAAAGGCATATTTCTTCAGAAACCACACCCTTTAAGGTCAATTAATTGTTATATATAAAAAACTTTCTTGGAAATTTTTTTAAGAAAAAACTTCTATTTATTTCATACATTTTTTTGGTAATCGTGTTTGTATTTTTATTGGGGTGGGGAATATCTAATAGAACTCATATGACTGAATTAAGCGGCTCAACAAGGGTAGGTAAACCAGCTCCAGATTTTTCTTTGAATCTTTTCGATGAGAATCAAATATTTTCTTCATCGATTGCAGATAAGCCAATGGTGATAAATTTTTGGGCATCATGGTGCGTTCCTTGTACTGAAGAAGCGAGGACGTTACAATCAGCTTGGGATTCGTATAGAGATGAGGGGGTTATATTCATTGGGATTAACATACAAGATTCACCAAAAACTGCAGGAGCTTTTATTTCTGCTAATGGCATTGATTATCCGAATGGATTTGATGATGATGGAATTATAACTATTGAATATGGTGTTATTGGTATGCCGACTACTTTTTTTGTAAACTATGAAGGAATTGTTGAGTCAAAATGGGTAGGCTCAATTCCAGATTTTGTTTTAGATTCATGGGTGAAAGATTTGGTTGATGGGACAAAAATTAACCCAGATGAATTTCATGGTCAAAATAGGAATAATATATTTTTGATCGGAAATTAGAGGTTAAGTTTTGAAATGTTAGGTAAGATCTGACATATATATTTCTTGGTTTTTAGATGCAGAAATATATCCCCCAATTATTGATTTCAAAGTTTCATATCCCATTTGAGCATCTATTTCTGGCAATTGATCTTTTTCGATACAATCGATAAATGCGTTAATATCTAGTTCAGCTATTTCCTGAGTGTCATCAATAGTTATCCATGTCTTTTTAGGTTGAACAAAAAATTGCTTTGAAGTTTCCTGCCACATACCCATTGGGTCTAATGGATTGTATGGAGGAGGAACAAAAGGTTTTTCATTGTTGTATATTTCTATTTTAGGGTAATTTGCGTCAAATATTTTAGTTGAATTTTCACCAATCAGGACAATTTTTTGAGGACCTGATTTAGGGTGGCTAGTCCATCCAAATCTTCCGCCAATTACTGAGGCGTTAATTCCAGATTCAAATTTTATTAAAATACTTCCAAAATCTTCAACGTCTAAATCAGAGTGTTCTTTGAATATATAATTACCTGTAATTCCTATGACTGATTTTGCTGTACTTTTAGTTAACCAGTAAGCTAAAGTAACTGGGTAAATTCCTATATCAAACATTTCTCTTTTAGCTTCTGTAAATGTCCATTTTTCAAATGACATTTTTTCTTTGCGTACTCTGTTTTCGGGAACAGTTCCCGCTTTGCCTTTTGAGAAAATATTTTCTATATGAAGAGCTTTCAATTTGCCTAATGAATTTCCTGATATTTCATGTTTTGCTTTTTTAACCCATGGTAAATGAACCATGCTAAACATTTGCGTTTTCAAAGAGTATTTTTTTGTTGCAATTACAATATTTTTGGCTTCTTCAAGGTTGCCACATAGAGGCTTGTCTAGGTACAGATGCTTTCCTGCTTCAATGCATTTAAGAGCAACTTCTCCTCTTTTTTCTACTTTAGGTACAGATGAAACAATTTGTATTTTTTCATTTTCAAGTGCTAAATTTAAATCGTCAAAATAAGGGACTTTATACTCATTTGCAAGGTTTTTAGAAAGATTTTTTCTAAATGAATTAGTGCCAATTGGATCTGAAACTCCCAAAATTGATGTTAGAGGATGTTGATTAAATACTTTTGCGTACATTTCTTGATGAGTACGTCTTCCACCAATTAGTAAAACTCCATATTTATTCATAGATCTAATCCTTGGACATACTGCTTTTGACTAGGTTGAGTGATATATACTACCTTTGCTTCCAATTATAAGCAGGTCAATTATTTTATTTAAGTTTATTTTGTCAATTGATACGGTTAAGAGAGCAGCTTCACCCGTATTCCATTTAAGTAATTTTGTAATATAAGTAGAGTCATCACTAATATTAACATTTTGAATTTCTTTTTTTGAAAAAGAAGATCTACTGAAATTTTCAATCAATTTCGCATATTTTTCAAAATCTTCAGATCTATTGACTGTAGTAATGTATCTGACAAATTTTGGAATTCCAATGTCTCCATTATTTATACAATTTAAGGATGCGGCATTCAGATTTTCGATAAATAAATTGGATTTCATAATAGACTTTTGCTACTGATGGAGTTTTTTGTTTGTTTTGCAATTAAGTCTAAAAATGATTTGGTTTTAAGGTCCTTATCAAGAATATATTTAATGTAGCCAGATATTACGTTTTCAATTTCCCCTTGCAAATCATCAGTCAAATTTAATTTTGCAATTTTTCCAAATTTTTCATTTTGAATAAATCGAATCAATTTGATTGAATTTATAGATAATTGGTTTGTTAAGGTATGAATTTTTTGAGTACATTGATGGCATAAAAGACCTCCAGATTCGAAACTAAATTTGTAACTTCCAGGGACTAATATAATTCCACATTCTGAGCAAATTATCATTTCAGGTTTAAATCCTGATTGAGACATCAATTTGATTTCAAAAAATTTAATTAACATTTTTGTATTTGGAGCTATTTGTAATAAAGTTATGGATTGTAATAGAAGATTAAATATTTGTTTTGCTTCAGTGTCTTCTTGGACAAAACTTTCTGCTAATTCCATTATGTAGGAGGCTATAGATAGTAAGTATAAATCCTCTTTAATTTCCCTGAAACTTTCGATCGTTTCTACTTCAGTTATTTGGTCTATAGTTTTTGTTTTTGCCACTGAAATTTTTACACGTGTAATAGGTGTCAAGTGGCCGCCCATTTTACTTTTAGGTTTTCTTGCCCCCCTAGCTACTGCTCTGATTTTACCGATCGAAGGGGAAATTAGTGTGACGATCCTGTCTGCTTCTCCAATTGGAATATGTTTTATTACAATTCCCTCGGTTTTTTGTATGTTTTTAATCATGTTTATAACTAAACTAATTCAAAAACTTTCTACCTTCTAGAGCTCTTACCAAAGTTAAATCATCTGTGTATTCAAGGTCACTACCAATTGATAATCCTCTAGCTAGGACACTAGTTTTAATTTTTTTTTCAGAAAGGAAATTGTTAATGTACATTGATGTTGCTTCGCCCTCAAGACTTGGGTTAGTTGCTAAAATAACTTCTATTACTTGTAATGAAAAAATTCTTTGAAATAATTCTGTAATTTTTAAACTTTCTGGTCCAATTCCATGCATCGGAGAGATCACACCATTTAAAACGTGGTAAAGGCCATTGTAAACACCTGTACGCTCTATATGTATTAAATCGATTGGTTGTTCAACTACGCATATTGTAGAAGTATCTCTACTTTGAGAAGAGCAAATGTAGCATGGAGATTCTTCGGTAATGTTGAAGCATTCTGAACAGGATAAAATTTTTTCTTTTAATTCTGATATCGCATTAGATAAACTTAAAGCTTGTTCCTTTGGTGTTTTAACCATATAGTATGTTAATCTTTGGGCAGATTTGGGTCCTATTCCAGGTAATTTACTGAATTGTTCAATCAAATTTGTTATTGATTTTGATGCAGACTTATCGTTTGCCATAGTAACCCTTGTTAATCAAATGTTTAATCCGGGGATATTTAATCCAGATGTAATTGAAGACATTTTTTTATTTGTTAGTTCTTGGATTTGTTCAAGTCCATCGTTTATAGCGCTGATTATTAAATCTTGTAACATTTCAACATCGTTAGGATCAACTACTTCTGGGTCAATAGACAAAGAAGTGAGTTTTGTGTTTCCATTTATAACTGCTTTAACAACACCCCCTCCCACACTAGTTTCAACTTTTTCAGTGTCTAATTTTTGCTGCATTTTCGCCATGTCTTTTTGGAACTTTTCACTTTGTTTTTGTGCTTGTCTTAGCGCTTTTCTATTCATTAGTTTTTCCCTTTGTGTCTAAAATTCGCGCCCCTTTTGCTAATGCAGCTTTTACTAGAGGGCTACGTAATTGAGAATTATTATTTTTATTAATTTGATCGTTTGTTATGTGAATAATTTCATATTCTTGCCCCAAAACTTGAGAGAATGTACTGACAAAAATTTTTTTAGTTTTATTGTTTTCAAGTTCTGTGATCATTCTCTCAAGGTGAGATGTATGTGAGTAAGTTAGTGTTATTTGATTCTTTTCAATTTTTCTTTCAGTAGTTGCTCTCAATAAAGCAGACAAATCGAATCTAGAACCTTTTTTACGTAGTTTTAAGAGAATTATCTTCCAGGTATCTAGATCAATTATTGAAGATGATGAGTTTTGAGTATTTTCTTCTGAACTAGCTACTTGTGATGGATTAGTCTTGGGTTTTTCAGGGGTATTTTTTGTAGGGATTGAATTTAATTGGACAGAGTTTTGAGTATTTTCTTCTGAACTAGCTACTTGTGATGGATTAGTCTTGGGTTTTTCAGGGGTATTTTTTGTAGGGATTGAATTTAATTGGGCAGAGTTTTGAGTATTTTCTTCTGAACTAGCTACTTGTGATGGATTAGTCTTGGGTTTTTCAGGGGTATTTTTTGTAGGGATTGAATTTAATTGGACAGAGTTTTGAGTAT
>Ga0114996_10003622_pt1 | contig 19039 bp, 17 predicted proteins | sample ArcticOcean_MG_C_4_FD_87039 | JGI IMG/M metagenome (GOLD analysis project Ga0114996, IMG submission 87039) | Marine microbial communities from western Arctic Ocean - ArcticOcean_MG_CB4_134 | ecosystem: Environmental > Aquatic > Marine > Oceanic | place: Arctic Ocean: Canada Basin | collected...
CCATGGGCGCGCTCGGGCTGATGGGCCTGACCATCCCCGAGGCCTACGGTGGCGCAGGAGCAACCTGTGCGCAACTGGCCCTAGCGGCCGAAGAGTTGGCTCGCGCCTGCGCCGCGACCAGCGTAATCCACCTCACGCACCTGTCTTTGGGCGCTGAGACCATCGTCCGCTTCGGGACCGACGAGCAGCGTCGGCGCTACCTGCCGCGGCTGGCCTCGGGCGAGCACTTGGCCGCCTTCGCTCTCACCGAGCCCAGCTCCGGCAGCGACGCAGCCGACATCCAGACCCGCGCGGCCACGGACGGCAACGATTACGTCCTCGACGGCAATAAGACGTTCATCACCAACGGCCCCGAGGCCGATGTCACGGTGGTCTTCGCCGCAACCGACCGAGCGGCGAGGTCGCGCGGCGTCTCGACATTCGTCGTTGGCAAGGGCGCCGCCGGGCTCACCATCACGCCGCAGCACGGCAAGCTTGGGATGCGCGCCTCGACCACCGCAGAACTTGCATTTGACGGTTGCTGCGTCCCCGCGGCGGACCGGCTCGGCGCTGAGGGCGACGGCTTTCACATCGCCATGAGCATCCTCGACTCCAGCCGCATCACCGTCGCCGCGCAAGCGCTGGGCATCGGCCAGGCGGCCTTCGAAGCCGCGGTCCAGTACGCCCAGCAGCGAGAGACGTTCGGTAAGCCCCTAGCCGAACAGCAGGCAATCCAGTTCATGCTGGCGGACATGGCCACTCGCCTGGACGCGGCACGACTGCTGACTCGGCGCGCCGCCCAACTGAAGGACGTCGACCAGCCGATCACGAAGGCCGCGGCCATGGCCAAGCTCTACGCGTCGGAGGCGGCGCACTTCGCGTGCGACAAGGCGTTGCAGATTCACGGGGGCTACGGCTATTTCAACGAGAGCCCGGTGGAGCGGCTGTACCGCGATCAGCGCGTGACGGAAATCTACGAAGGAACGAGTGAGATACAGCGCATTGTCATCGCGCGCAGCGTCTTGAAGGAGCTCGCGCTGTGACGGCCTTAGGCTGAGGCCACCGAGGTCTCGTGCCGGCGGTGCCGCCCGCTACGAGTTCCCGCGATGACTAGCACCTTCGACGCGTCCTGGGGTCTGCTGGCGCTCGCATCGTGGGGCGTCGCCGACTACTTAGCGCGCTCCAACGCGGCGCGCATCGGAAGCAACAGCACCTCGCTCCTGGTCCAGGCCATCGGCCTGGTCCTGCCACTCGCCTACCTCGCGGCGGTGCTGCCCGGCTCCGACCGCGAGGTCGACTGGGCCACGCTCGCTTACGCGGCGCCGTTGGCGGCCCTGTTTCTGGGAACGGGCTACGCCGTCTACTACCGCGGCCTGCACGTCGGCTCCGTCTCCGTCGTCTCGGCGATGGCGTCGGCATGGCTACTGGTGTCGGTGCTGATCGCCGTGCTGTTCCTGGGCGAGACCATTGGTGCGGGCGACGCCGCGCTCATCGGCGTCGTCATGGGGGGCATCGTCCTGCTATCTGTCCAGCGCACCACCCGCCACGGCACGAGCACTGGCACCGGCTACGGGGTCGCCAGCATGCTGACGCTGGGCGCGGCCTTCGCCCTATGGAAGCCGCTGACGGACGCCGGGGGGCCCGCGTTGGCGGTAGTGCTGGTCCGCACGCTCTCGTCGGTGGGTTTATGGGTGTTCATGCGGCTGGCGCACTCGAAGGTCGTGCTCCCTGCTGGCGGGCATGCCTGGCGACTGCTGCTGTGGGCCGCAACGCTGGACGCGCTGGGCTATGTTGCCTACAACGTCGGCCTTGACCGTGCTCCGCTCACGCTCATCGCGCCGCTGGGAGCGGCGCATCCGGTAGCGACGGTGGCGCTGGCTTGGTGGCTGCTGCGCGAGCGGCCCACTCGGACGCAGGCTCTAGGCATCGGCGTCACGGTGGCGGGGGTCATTGTGCTAAGCGCCATGTCCGGCGCATAGAATAGCCTCGACTTCACACGAGGGGTCCTACTGTGTCCACCCAGACGTCCTGCACCGCCGGAGCCATGAACCACATCGGCATCGCCGTCACCGACATCGAGTCGGCACTCGCGATGTACCAGGCGCTGTTCGACTCGCCAGAGACGGAGATACTCGAGCCTGATTTCCTGCCCCTACGCGCCGCCATCATCGTCCAAGGCGAGACGCACATCGAGTTGCTCCAGCCGACCGATGCCGACGGGGACTTGGCGCGCTTTATCGCCAGGCACGGCGAGGGCCTGCACCACGTCGCCCTCAACGTCGACGACATCGACGCGAAGGTCGAGCAACTGAAAGCGAAGGGCATCGAGATGATCGACCAGGTGCCACGTCGAGGGCTCACCGGGCGCATCGCGTTCATTCAGCCGTCGTCCACGCGCGGCGCACTGATCGAGCTGGTTCAACCGCCAAGCCGGACCGCGTGAGCGCGCCCGCGCTACGCGTCCTCATTGGCAAGCCCGGCCTCGACGGCCACGACCGCGGGGCGCTGGTCCTCACGCGTGCGCTTCGGGAGGCTGGCTTCGAGGTGACCTACACAGGCATTCGACAGACGCCGGAGTCCATCGCGCGACAGGCCAAGGAGTCGTCGGCTGAAATTGTCGGGCTCTCAATCCTCTCGGGCGCGCACCTTGAACTGGTGGCACGCGTCATTGAGGCCCTCGACGCAAGGGGCTTGGAGAGTGTCCCCGTTATGGTCGGGGGCATCATCCCCGCGGAGGACCAGCCGGCGCTGCTGGAGATGGGCGTCGTGTCTATCTTCGGGCCGGGGTCCCGGATCACGGATATCGCTGCACTGCTACGGCAGACGATCGAAGCACAGCGTCAAAGTGAAGCGAAGCGCACCCGGCGCTGATCCGTCACCGGAGGGGAAACCATGGCAGACCAACTGCACACCGTCAGGATCGAGACCGACGTCGCGGTACTCATGCGCGACGGCACGGTCTTGCGCGCCGACGTCTACCGGCCCGATGCACCGGGGCGCTTCCCGGTCATCTTGGAGCGCACGCCGTACAATCGCTGGGAGCGGCGGGGCAACCACGTCGTCATCCCACACTACGTGGCCCAGCGTGGCTACGCCGTCGTCATCCAAGACGTGCGCGGCCGTTTCGGCTCTGATGGCGACTTCCAGCCGTTCCACCAGGAGCGCGACGATGGGTTCGACACCGTCGCCTGGTGCGCTGAGCAACGGTGGTCGTCGGGCAAGGTCGGCACCTACGGCGGGTCGTACGTCGGCGCTACGCAGTGGCTTGCGGCGACGCAGCAGCCACCCGCGCTGGTGTGCCTCGTCCCGCTCGTAACCTCAGATGATTACTACGAAGGCTGGACCTACCAGGGTGGCGCCTTCCAGTTGGGCTTCGTAGGCTCATGGTCGCTCAACGCGCTCACGCTGGCCAACCTCCCGAGCTTGGCGGGCAACGACAGCGGCGCAAGCGACGGCGGCCATGGGCGGCTAATCGCCGCCATCGATCGCCTGCCCGAGAGCCTCGCCGACGCGGCACCCAGTGCGCTGCCTCACCTAGACGAAACGCAAACGCCCTACTACTTCGAGTGGTTGCGCCATCCGACGGACGACGCGTACTGGCGCAGTGTGCGCATCGCGGACTCCCACCATGTCATCACCACGCCCGCGCTGAACGTCGCCGGCTGGTTCGACATTTTCCTCGGCGGCAGCCTGCGCAACTTCGTCGGCATGCAGCAGCACGGCGCCACGCAGGAGGCGAGGCAGGGCCAGCGGCTCATCGTCGGACCGTGGTCTCACACGACGCTGGCCGCCGCCGCATCCGGCGCGCAGTATTTCGGGATGGCAGCCAGCCCAGTGGGCATGGACTTGCTAGCCGAGCACCTGCGCTGGTGGGACCACTGGCTGAAGGGTGTCGACAACGGAGTCGCCGAGGAACCGCCGGTGCGCATCTTTGTCATGGGCGATAACGAGTGGCGCTCGGAGCAGGAGTGGCCGCTAGCGCGCACCCAGTACATCGACTACTTCTTCCGTTCGGACGGCCACGCCAACACGCTGGACGGCGACGGCGCGCTGTCGACGGACGCGCCGACCGATGGGCTAGGCAACGAGCCGAGCGACTCATTCGTCTATGACCCGGCTAATCCGGTACCGACCAACGGCGGTGGGCTGTGCTGCTACCCCGCGCTGATGCCCGGCGGACCATCCGACCAGACTGCCACGGAGCGCCGTGCAGACGTGCTGTGCTATACGACGCCCCCGCTGGCCGATGACATCGAGGTGACGGGCCCGTTGAGCGTCACGCTGTACGCCGCCACGGACGCACCGGACACTGACTTCACCGCCAAGCTGGTCGACGTGTGCGAGCAAAACAATTGCGCCATGGGGCTCGTCGACGGCATCCTGCGCGGGCGCTATCGCCAAGGCACCGCTCGCGCCGTTCCCCTGCCCATGGGCGAGGCCGTTGAATACACCATCGACCTCTGGGCAACCAGCAATGTATTCAAGCGGGGCCACTGCATTCGGGTCGAGATATCGAGCAGCAATTTCCCGCGCTTCGACCGCAACCCAAACACCGGCGAGGAGCCGGGGCAAGCCATGACCATGCGAACCGCGCGCCAGACCGTCTTTCACACGGCTGCCTACCCGTCGCGCATCACGCTGCCGATCATTCCACGACCTGAACTGTGCGTAAGCGGCCGAGAGAAGGGCATGCCAATCCCGTGAACATGGATGCGGACGCGGAGGGCACAGGCCCGGTATAATTTCCAGGCTAGAGAGGTGATGGCGATGAGCCTTCATGTAAACGTGGCTGGCTTGCTCAAGGACGCCCCTGGGGTCACCCGGGCCTACGTCTACGAGGGCCCATGGGAGGAGGAGGAGCCGGCCGCGGTCCACGCCAAGGCCACCCTGAGCCTCACCCGCACCGACCTTGGCGTGGGGGTATCCGGGCCTGTTGAGCTCGCATTTGATGCCGATTGCAGTCGCTGCCTGGTGCCGTTCACGACGTGGGTGCAACTGGACTTGGACGAGGAGTACCTGCCGCTGGTCGATAGTGATGATGAGGCAGGTTCAAAGCAAGTGGCCGGGGCCATGGGCTCCGGCATCGATTACAACGACGAGGAGAGTGACGTCTTCAGGATCGACGTGCGCCATGAAATCGACCTGAACGAGGCCGTGCGACAGTACGGTATCGCGTCGATGCCATTAGCGCCCGTGTGCCGAGAAGATTGCGCGGGCCTCTGCTCAGCCTGCGGTACGAACCTCAACGACGCTATCTGTGACTGCGAGTCGGAGCTCGATCCACGGCTGGCACACCTGAAAGACCTGTTCGCTTCGTCTCACAGAGAATAAGGAAATCATGGCACCACTACCTAAGCGCAAGCGCTCCAAGGCCAGCAGTCGCTCCCATCGCGCAAGCGGACCCGTCCAGACCTCGGCCGTTGTGGAGTGTCAGCACTGCCACCGACCGATGCGGATGCATCACGTCTGCCCGTCCTGCGGTTACTACCGCGGGCGTGACGTGCTCAGCATCGAGACTGAGGGCGCCTAGCCTCTCCCGGATGCCTGTCACCGCCTTCCTTTTCCCCGGCCAGGGTGCCCAGGCAGTCGGCATGGGGGTTGATGCCTGCGAGGGCTCAGCAGCGGCCCGCGCAGTGTTCGATCAAGTCGAGGAGACGCTCGGCGCGGGGCTCGTTGACATTATTCGCAACGGTCCAGCAGAGGCACTGACCCGCTCCAACAATGCTCAGCCGGCCATCCTCGCAGTCAGCATCGCCTACCTGGCTGCGATGCGGGATCGTTTGGGAAGCGCTATGCCCGTGCCAGCCCTGGCCGCGGGGCATAGCCTCGGCGAGTACACGGCGCTAGTAGCCGTGGGCGCACTGGACCTGGCGGTGGCGTTGCGGCTGGTGCGCCGCCGTGGCGAGCTCATGCAGGCAGCAGCCGAGGCGACGCCCAGCGGCATGGCAGCCGTGCTCGGGATGCGCCTGCCCGACGTGGAGGCGCTCTGCGCCGAGGCAGGCGCCCAGCTCGCCAACGTCAACAGTGCAGAGCAGATCGTCATCGCCGGCGCCACCGAAGCGCTCGAGCGGGCCGTCACCCTCGCTATGGCCCGCGGCGCTCGGCGCGCCATAGCCCTCGATGTGGCCGGCGCCTTTCACACCGAGGTCATGCGCCCGGCGCAGGAGGCCATGATGGCAGAGTTGGCCAGCGTCGATATCGCGCGGCCGACCACCCCCATCATCGCCAACTCCACCGCGCTCCCCATCAGCGATCCCAGCGAGATTCTTCAGGAGCTGGAGCGCCAAATATGCGCTCCCGTACTTTGGCAGCAGACCATCGAGCGGATGGCCGCGGACGGCATCGAGCGCGTCGTTGAGGTAGGCCCTGGCAAGGTGCTCACCGGCCTGGCTCGCCGGATCGTCCCCTCGATCGAGACTGCGAATATCGGAGACCTAGACTCCGTCCGGGCGCTCGCGTAATCTCTAAAAGACGGCCCCGCAGTGGGCCTTTCCCCAGGCAGGAACATGACCGCCAAGGCCTCCATGTACAAGGAGCACCCTGCTCCCTCTCAGGTTTCATCGCACCGCGGACGGGCGCTGGCGCTGCAGGTACTCTACGAGACTGACATGACTAACCACGACTGGCACCAGTCACTCTCCCACCACGCCGAAGCCAAGCGCGCTGCACAGGCGTCAGTGGTTCTGGCCGACCGGCTCGTGGCGGGGGTGACAGCGAACCGCGATGCGCTGGACGAGCGGCTCTCGGCCTATGCCCCGAATTATCCCGTGACGCAGCTGTCCGTAGTCGACCGCAATATACTTCGTCTCGCTCTGTACGAGCTGGAATATGAGGTCGGCACGCCTGTCAAGGTCGTGATCAGCGAAGCCGTCGAGCTAGCGGAGACCTACGGCGGTGAGACGTCACCTCGCTTCGTCAATGGCGTGCTCGGCTCGGTCGCCGACGACTCTGAGCCTGAATCCCTCGACGCCCAGGCGTCGAACGCGTAGGTGAAATAAATGGCAACTGTCTTCGACAGAGTACGTACCGTGGTGGTTGACCGATTGGGTGCCGACGAGGCTGCCGTGACAATCGAGGCCTCGTTCGTCGACGATCTGAACGCTGACTCTTTGGACCTCGTGGAACTCATCATGGCGTTCGAAGAGGAGTTCTCCGAGGGCGGTGAGCCGCTCAAGATCTCCGACGAAGACGCCGAGAGTATCCGCACCATCCAGGACACCATCAGCTTCATCAAGAGCAAAGGTTTCAGCGACTAGCGAGCGCGCGTCGAGCCCTCTTGGAGCCGGCACGTGGCACGGAGTATCGTGCCGCCAAACTCACCGGGGAGTGGATGCCGTGGCCGACCTGAGTGCTATCCACGAGCAGGTGCTCGATTGCACCGCCTGTGCGCTGAGCGCAACTCGAACCAACGCCGTCCCCGGCGAGGGACCGGTCAATGCTCGCGTGATGTTCGTGGGGGAAGGGCCTGGCTTCAACGAGGACCGCCAAGGGCGGCCGTTCATCGGTGCCGCTGGCCAGTTCCTCAACGAATTGCTCGCTTCTATCGGGCTGCGCCGCGAAGACGTCTTCATCACCAATATGGTGAAGTGCCGCCCACCCAATAACCGCGACCCTTTCCCCGTCGAGATCTCCACTTGTTCTAGTTACCTCGACGCCCAAATAGAGACCATCGCGCCTGACGTTATCATTCCGCTCGGCCGCCACGCGCTGAGCCGCTGGTTTCCGAACGAGACCATCAGCAAGCTGAAGGCCAAGCCCCGGCGCTTCGGCTCGCAGGTCGTGCTGCCGCTGTACCATCCTGCCGCGGCGCTCCACAACGGCAGCCTGCGCTCCGTCATCATGGACGACTTCCAGCGGGTGCGAGCGCTGCTGGACGAGGCGTACCAGGTGCCAACGGTGCACGAGGCCGAGCCCAGCGAGCAGGTGTCACTGCTCGAGCAGACGGCGGTTGCAGCCCCAGCGGTGCCCGCGAGCGCGAATCCGCGAGTGGCCGCGCCCGCGAAGCCGGATGAGTCCGCTGCAACGGGGGCCGACCGACCGACCTCAGCCAGGAGCCCAAGGGCGATGGGCAACTGAGTTTGTTCTAGCGCCAGTGGTGCTTCCCCTCATGTCGTATACCATTAGGGAATGACAGTTCCCCTTCGTATCGTTGCACTCGGCGGCCTTGGCGAGATCGGCAAGAACATGATGGTCATCGAGTCGGGCGGCGACATCGTCGTCGTCGACTGCGGGCTCATGTTCCCCAAGGCCGACATGCTCGGCGTCGACCTCGTCCTCCCTGACGTCACGTACCTGCTTGAAAATAAAGACCGGGTCCGGGCTATCCTCATCACCCATGGGCACGAGGACCACATCGGCGCGCTGCCTTTCGTCCTGCGGGAGTTGAACGTGCCGGTCTATGCACCGCCACTGGCTTACGATCTCGTTCGCGTCAAACTCGAAGAGCATGGTGTGCTCAACGGCCGTGACCTGCACGAGATCCAGCCGGGAGACATAGTTCAGCTTGGCGATACGACAGCAGAGTACTTCCGCGTCTGCCATAGCATCCCCGACGCCTGCGGCATTGCGTTACGGACGCCCAGCGGCCTCGTCCTTCACACCGGCGACTTCAAGATCGACCACACGCCGGTGGACGGAAACCCGGTGGACCTCCAGCGCATCGCGGAGCTCGGGCAGGAGGGTGTTTTCCTCTTGATGTCCGATTCGACGTACGCTGAGGTGCCTGGGCACACGCCGTCCGAGCAGGTCGTCGGCGCGGCGCTGAAGCACGTCGTCATGGACGCACCTGAACGGGTGATCGTCGCCACCTTCGCGTCGCTGATTGCCCGGGTGCAGCAGATCGTAGACGCTGCAGTGCTCGACGGCCGCAAGGTCGCCTTCGCTGGTCGCAGTATGGTTAACAACGTCCGCATGGCGCTCCAGAAAAGCTACCTCCGAGCGCCCGCGGGGACCATCGTCGACCTCGGCGACATTGACGGCTTCCCCGACGACGAGCAGGTCATCGTCGTTACCGGTGCTCAGGGCGAGCCCACCGCCGTGTTGTCTCGCATTTCCACCAATCGTCACCGCGAAGTGACGATCCGCCCCAACGACACCGTGGTCCTATCCGCATCCACCATCCCAGGCAACGAGACCCTGGTGTCCCGCACCATCGACAACCTCGTGCGCCTCGGGGCCAACGTCATCACGCCCCGCCAAGCTCCGGTCCACGTACGTGGGCACGGCAGTGCCGAAGAACTCAAGCTGATGCTCAATCTCGTGACGCCCCGGTACTTCGTGCCGCTCCACGGCGAGTACCGGATGCTGGCAGCACACGCCAAGCTGGCCCAGGCGGTGGGGGTAGAAGCGGCAAATGTGTTCGTGCTGGAGGACGGCGATCTGCTGGAGATCAACGATGGCGGAGGAACGGTCGTCGGGCATGTCCCCGCGGGCCACATCTACGTCGACGGCACAGACCGCTGGGACATGGAGAGCATGGTCATCCGCGACCGCAGGCTGCTCGCGCGCGACGGTTTCGTGGTCGTCGTGGTGCCTATCGACCATACGGGCCATCTCGTCGGCAAGCCTGAGGTGGTCTCCAGTGGCTTCGTTGACCCCTCGCAGGCCGACGGTATGCGTAAGGAGGCTTCCGATTTGCTCGCCAACACGCTGGCCAACGGGACGGGACAAAACCTAGAGTGGGAAGCGCTCACGCAGACGGTGCGAGAGGTGCTAGCGAGGTTCCTGCACGAGCAAACAGGGCGCCGGCCGATGATCATACCGGTGCCCATCGAGGTCTAAGGGCCGATACCGTGATTGGCGCTCTCCTGGCAATGGTTGGTCTTGGCCGTCTTGTCGGTCTGGTGTTGATTGCCCTCATTGCCTACGTGGCCGTCGCGAGCCCGGATTGGGCCATCGACCCGCTGCGCAGCCTGGGCGAGGCCGTCTTCGAAGCCGTCGGCGCCGCGGCCTATCCCCTTGCTGCTTGGCTCTTGGTCGTGCTGGCGCTGCTGCGATTCAACCCTGTTTCCCTGCTGCGCAAGTGGCGCTACGTCCTGGGCAGCTCCTTTGTGATCTTCGCGGCGCTGGCGGCCCTTGCGCAATTCGAGGGTGAGCTCCCGCTCATTGGCTCTGCCAATCTCGGGGGTACCGTAGGGCAGGACGTGGGCGGTGGCAGTAGCGTTTTGGGCTGGGCGACCGCCATTTTGTCGGGAGCGCTCGGCGTCTGGGTCGCGCTGCCCCGGCGTCTATCGAGACAACTCACCCGCCGCTCCGTGAACGCCACCGCGACCGGCTCGTCGCAGACCGCACGCGCCTCGCGGGGCGCTGGCCGATTCTTCAGACGCTCGGTGCGCGACGCCGCGCGTGTCGCCACAGGCGCCCGCAACGCGGCCGCGGCCGCTCGCGGGCCGAGGCCCGAGGACACGGAGCTCGCTCAGGGCCTCAAGGACTTTCTGAGCAGCGCTGCGCCCGTCGAAGCCCTTCCGCTGCACGAGGCTCTATCCGCCGCTGCCGAGGAGACCTCTGATGTGTACCCAGAGCCAGGCGGCGCGACCGTAGAGGCCGCCGCCACCCAATCGCCCGCGGCGGGCCAGCTAACCGCAAGCCGAGCGCCCGTACCGCGCGCACCTCGCCCGGCACGGGCGAAGACCAGCGGCTGGGCGCTCCCGACGACCGAGATGCTGAACGCCGCCACGGTCGACAGCGCCGTCACCGATGAGCACCGAGCCACCGCGCGGCTGATCGAAGAGGCACTGGCCGATCACCGCGTCGAGGTCCACGTGGCGGAGATTCGGCCAGGCCCGACCGTCACGATGTTCGGCCTTGTCCCCGGTTGGAACCAGACGCCCCGGCGAGGACGGGCGGACGATGAGAGCGCCCCCGCATCGACGCGCAACCGGGTGCGCGTCGATGCGATCCTGGCGAGAGAGAAGGACCTAGCGCTGGCGCTCGCCGCACCAAGCCTGCGCATCGAGGCGCCGGTGCCTGGCGAGTCGGTCGTCGGCGTCGAGGTGCCAAACAAAACACTCACCGGCGTGCCCATCCGCTCTATCGTGGAGTCGGCCGTGTTCGCGCAGTCGGCGGCCGCGGGCGGGCTGCCCGTCGCCCTGGGTCAAGCGTCGGCTGGCGAGCCTGTGGTCATCGACCTGCTCAAAATGCCCCACCTGCTGATCGCGGGCGCCACGGGCAGTGGCAAGAGCGTCTGCATTAACACCATCTTGGCGTCCATCTTGCTCAGCCAGCGCCCGGAAGACGTCCGCCTGATGCTAGTCGACCCCAAGCGCGTGGAACTCACTCCGTACAACGGCATCCCTCATCTGGTCACGCCCGTGGTCGTCGAGCCCAGTCGCGTCGTGCGCCTCTTACGCGGCGCCATCCAAGAGATGCTGCGTCGCTACCAGCGGTTGGAGGAGGCCAGCGTGCGCAACGTCCAAGCCTACAATCGTAGTGCCAAGGCCACGGAGCACATGCCCTACTTGGTGATTTGTATCGACGAGCTGGCGGACCTCATGATGACGTCCGCCTTCGAGGTCGAGCAGGGCATTTGCCGCTTGGCCCAGCTCGGACGGGCCACGGGTATCCACCTGGTCGTGGCCACCCAGCGCCCGTCGGTAGACGTAGTGACGGGGCTCATCAAGGCGAACTTCCCCAGCCGCATTTCCTTCGCGGTCGCTTCGCAGGTCGACTCCCGCACGATCCTTGACACTGTTGGGGCCGAGCGGCTGCTGGGGCGCGGCGACATGTTGTTCTTGTCCCCAGACGCCGCGAAGCCGAAAAGAGTGCAGGGCGCCTACGTGGCTGACGACGAGACGGAGGCGCTGGCGGACCATTGGCGTAGCAACCAGGGCGGCGCCCTTGCGGACATCGACCTCGAAGACCTGGCTCGCGAGGCCGAATTAGCCGGGACCACACTGAACGGAGCGCCCGCGGTGGTGGACGGGGATGGCGACGGCCCGCTATACCAGCGAGCGCTGGACCTCGCGTCACGCACGCGCTCGCTGTCGACATCGCTGCTGCAACGGCGCCTGCGCATCGGCTACCCACGCGCGGCACGGCTCATGGACCAATTGGAAGACGAAGGTATCGTCGCCTCAAGTGCGGAGCCCGGCAAACCGCGCACCGTCCTCTACACGCCTAACGACACCTAGCGCACCCACCCGGCACCCGCGTAGCATCGTGGCCGAGATGGCCGCCTCGCCCCTAGGTCTTGCCCAACGCCTGCCTTTCTACTACGGCTGGCTGATCGTCGGCGCCCAGTTTATGGCCGTCATGGCGACGGCCGGCCCGACCACTTGGGCCTTTGGAGTCTTCGCAGGGCCCATGGAGGCAGAACTGGGATGGGGCCGCGGCACCCTGTTCGGCGCAGTCACTGTGCGCATGATCATCGGTGTCGGCCTCATGCCGTTCATGAGCCGACTCATGGACAAGCCTCGGTGGCCCGCCCTCGTCATGGTATCGACCAGCGTGGCGTACGTGGTCTCGCTGATGCTGGTGGCCACGGTGCAGACAGTGACCCAGTACTACCTAGTGCTCGGCGTCCTAGGCGGGCTGAGCGCGGCAGGGGCCAGCGGCGGCCTCTACCAGGCCATTGTCCCCAAGTGGTTCATCCGCAAGCGCGGCCGGGCGGTGGCGTTCGGCTCCATGGGGTCGTCGCTGGCGGCGCTGACCTCCCCTCTATATGTCGGCCTGTTCGTGGACAGCTTCGGCTGGCGCTCCGCATGGCTGCTGACCGGTGTCGTGATGTTCGTGGTCATGGTGCCCATCGCGACCCTAGTGCGCCGCCAACCCGAGGATGTCGGCCTGCTGCCCGACGGCGCGGTCGTGGAGGCGCCTTCGGCGGCGGCCAGGGCCGCGCCATCGGGCGACGTCAGCTTCACCGTCGGCCAGGCGCTGCGGTCGCCGACGACATGGTTCCTCATTGCGGCAACCGTCCTCATATCCGGGTCACTCCAGGGACTCGGCTCCAGTTGGATCAACCATTACCAAGACTCCGGGCTCTCCAAGGAGTCTGCTCGGTTGTCGGTGTCGGTCTACGGTATTTTCGCTATCGGCGGACGCATCGCGTGGGGCCTGGCGTCTGAGCGCGTACATATCAGGCACGTGTTCCTCTTCGCGTGCGTGGTCACGGGGTTACCGCTGATTCTGCTGACCAACGTAACCTCGCTGCCCATGGCAATGCTCTACTCAGCCTTAGCCGGGCTCACGTTGGGAGGTTACGTGTCCATTCAGGCGCTGATCTGGGCCGACTACTACGGCCGTCGGAACCTAGGGGCGATTCGCGCCTACTTCGCAACCCCGTCTCTTTACGCCGCAGCGGCCGGGCCGTGGTGGATCGCGATGCTGCATGACAGTACCGGAGGTTATCAATCAGCCTACTGGGTCATGCTTGGCGGTTGGCTCGCGGCTGCAGGTCTTGTCTATGTGGCGCGGCCGCTGCGAAACACGGAGCCCAGCAGCGCGCCGAAGATCAGCGCGGGGCCCTAGCCGGTTGCCTCGGCAGCGGCGGCGGCGGCCACTTGGTCCGGCATGCGCTCGCGCTGTTCGAGTTGCGCTTTGACACCCGCCCAGATGGTGTCGTATTCGGCGCTGACCGCGTCGTGGGCCAAGACCGTGGGCATGGACTGGTCTTTGTAGTCAGAGCGCAGCTCGATGGTACCGAGAAACGGCAAGCTGAGGTCGTCTGCCAGTTCCTGGCCGGCACCTGAGCCGAAGATCTCGCCGGTGAAGTTCTCGACGATGCCAAGCACTTCGACGTTCAGTTTCTTGATCATGTTGATGGAGCGCTTGGCGTCCATCCCTGCGAGGGGTTGCGGCGTGGTCACGACCACAAACCCGTCCATGGTGAGCACCTGCATGACGGTCAAGGGGGCATCAGAAGTACCGGGCGGCATATCGACGACAAGGAAGTCGAGGTCACCCCAATCGGTCATCTGAAGAAATTGATTGAGAGCATTGTGGATCATGGGGCCGCGCCAGATGATGGCCTCGTCCTCTTTCTCTTGGAAGAAGGCCATGGAGACTATTTTCACTCCGTCTTTCTCAGCAGGGGTGATGCGGCCGTTCTCGACCACGGGGCCCGTGGTGATCCCGAGCACTTTGGTGGCGTTGGGGCAGTCGATGTCGGCATCCAGCAGGCCGACGGAGTAGCCAGCCTTGACAAGGTGCGCAGCCAAATTCACGGCGACGGTCGTCTTACCAACGCCGCCCTTCCCGCTGTAAACGCCTACCTTGGTCTTGATCTGACCAAGTGATCGGCCAATCTGCCGGCGTTGCGCCCACTGGTTCTTGATCTGCGCCAGCCGGGCCTGCCGCTGCTCTTCGCTCATCGGTTGTTGCATGGGTTCAACGCTCCCGTGGTTCGTGCTGGGGCCGCGCCAACTAGGCTTACTGCGTCAGGCTGATGGGAGAGCCGTGGAGGCCGTTCGTGCTGAGACACATCGTCTATGGCGAACCTGCCGGAGGGAAGCGCAAGTGAATAACCATCCGTCCCGGGCCTTGCACTCAAACCGGGCGCCTGCCGCCCTGACAGTCTGCTAGTCGTCGATGCCGAGGATCTTTTTGCCATCCTCGGAGATGCGTTCCGGGCTCCACGGCGGCTCGAACACGATCTCGACGTTGACGTCCTTGACACCTTCGACCTCAGCGACGGCCCATTCGGCCTGTTGGGCGATGAACGGGCCCATGCCGCAACCTGCGGCGGTGAGGGTCATCAGCACCGACACGTTCTTATCATCCGAAACGCTCACGTCGTAGACCAATCCAAGGTCCACGATGTTCAACGGGATCTCCGGATCGTAGACATCCCTCAAGGCGTCGGTGACTTCTTCGGCCAGGGTGCTCTTTTGTGCGGTCATCATACGGATTCTAGGAAAGTCGATCTTTTATGTCAACACTAATGGAATGCCTCAGGCCCCTGCTCAAGCCGTGCTCAAGGCTGGTCGGCTATGACGGCGCCGAGCAGCGCTTCCGCGTGCTCACGGCTACCAGCGACGACAAGGTAGAGAGTTGCGCCGTAGCTTTTCATCACCAGATATAGCCCCTCCGGGAGGCTCCGGTCGTACGCCTTCTCCCCAGCCACCGTGGCATCGCCGAGCCCAAGCTGGCCCGCGAAGCGGCCGATGAGGAAGTTGACCAGCGCGTCGGGATAGCCGGCCTTACCCACTGCGACGATACCGACTCCGGCGTCCCGGATCATCTCGGGTGTCAACGTCGCGGGCAGGGAAGACAGGTCGTCGGCGTAAGCGCCGAAAGCGAGGGTGCGCACACGAATCAGGCCCAGGGCACTGCCGAGGCCCGGCACTTGGATGTCCTGGAGTGCCAGCACATCGTCGGCCAGGTCCCCCGCGTTGCGGACGAAGCCGATGGCAACGGGCCTTCCCGGCGGCTGCTCAGGCAGCAGGCGGATGGTCTCCCAAACGTCTGGATACCGCGCCTCGACTGATGCGCGCTGTCCATCCCGCCAGGCGGCGGCGATGCCGGCGCTCCACGATGTCTCCGCCACGCTGAAAAAGAGCGCCTCGCCGTCCAGCGTCTGCAGCCACGCGGCCTGGTCAGCGCCGGGATCGCGCAGCGCCGCCTCCACCCGGACAACGTTGATCGGCTCCAGCTCCTCGTCACCGAGCGCGAATGGAGGGAGCGTTAGCGGCGTGCCTTCGCCCAAGTAGAGGTAGAGGTAGGCGTTAACGTCGACGTCGGGAACGCCTATATCCTCGAACCCGGGCGGCAGCGCCGGCTCACCCGGCTCAACAGAGGCGACGCATCCGGCCGCAAGCAGCACAGCCAGGGCCAGGAGGATGGGTGGGCGCACGGCGGCGCTACCTAGGCCCCGCCGCGGTGCGCTCACCCCGCTCGACAACCTCCTGCGTAACCAAGAGGCGCTTCAGGCCGACGACCTCGTCGCGGAGCATAGAGGCCTTCTCGAACTCCAGCTTCTTGGCTGCGGCCCGCATCTCCGACTCCAGCTCTTTGATGACGCGGGCAAGCTCGTCCTTGGGGAGGCCTCCCCGGGTTTCGTAGGTCGCCTGAGGTTCCGCCGCCGTGCGGACGCGCTCCGTAATGTCGTGTACGGCCTTCACGATGCTTGCCGGCGTGATGCCGTGGGCCTCGTTGTGGCATCGCTGGATCTCGCGCCGACGATAGGTCTCGTCGATGCATCGCTGCATCGAGTCCGTGACTCTGTCAGCGTACATGATGACGTGGCCGTCGACATGCCTCGCGGCGCGGCCGGCAGTCTGGGTCAGCGCGGTCGCCGAGCGAAGGTAGCCTTCCTTGTCGGCATCGAGGATGACGACAAGGCTCACCTCCGGCAGGTCGAGGCCTTCGCGGAGTAGGTTGATGCCAACGACGACGTCGTAGACACCGAGGCGGAGGTCCCGGAGGATCTCGATGCGCTCCAGCGTGTCCACCTCAGAGTGGATGTAGTGGACCTTGACGTTCATCTCGCGCAGGTAGTCGGTCAACTCCTCTGCCATTCGCTTGGTCAAAGTCGTGACCAGCGCCCGCTCGCCTTTGGCCACACGGTTCCCCAGTTGCTCCAGTAGGTCGTCGATCTGGCCCTTGGTCTGCTTCACTTCGATGGTCGGGTCCAGCAGGCCGGTCGGACGGATCACCTGCTCGACGATGCGCTGGCTGTTCTGCAGTTCATAGGGACCCGGAGTGGCAGAGACGAAGACGGCCTGGTTGATTCGGCGCTCCACCTCTTCGAAGTTGAGCGGCCGGTTGTCCATTGCGGACGGCAGCCGGAAGCCGAAGTCCACCAGGGTGTTCTTGCGGGCCATGTCACCATGGAACATGGCTCGCAGCTGCGGGATGCCCATGTGCGATTCGTCGATGATCATCAGGAAGTCATCAGGGAAGTAGTCGATGAGCGTCCAGGGAGCGCTGTGGCGAGGGCGCCGGCCCAGCGGCTGAGAGTAGTTCTCTACTCCACCGCAGTAGCCGGTCTCGCGGAGCATCTCGATGTCGTACTTCGTCCGGTGCTCGATGCGCTGTGCCTCCAGTACCCTCCCTTGTTCCCGGAACCAATCGACGCGCTCCTCCATCTCCGCCTGAATGTCAGTGATGCCAGCCTCCAGTTTGTCCGCCGAGGTCACGAAGTGCTTGGCCGGGTAGATATCGATGCGCTCGCGATTGGACAGCAACTCGCCGGTGAGCGGGTCGAGCTCGACGATGCGCTCGACATCGTCGCCGAAGAACTCGATGCGGATCGCGACGTCTTCGTAGGCAGGCATTATCTCCAACGTGTCGCCGCGGATACGGAAGCGCGTGCGGGCCAGGTCGTAGTCGTTGCGCTCGTACTGCATCTCGATGAGCCGCCGCACCAGGCGGTTACGGTTTTTCGTCTCGCCGCGCCGGACCGTCTCAACGAATGAATAGTATTCGTCAGGCGAGCCGAGGCCGTAGATGCAAGACACCGAAGCGACGATCAGCACGTCGCGGCGCGTCATCAGCGAGCGAGTCGCGGAGTGGCGCAGCTTGTCGATCTCGTCGTTGACGTCAGCGTCCTTCTCGATATATGTGTCGGTATTCGGGACGTAGGCCTCGGGTTGGTAGTAGTCGTAGTAGGAGACGAAGTACTCGACAGCGTTGTGCGGAAAGAAGTCGCGGAACTCGGTGGCGAGCTGGGCCGCGAGCGTCTTGTTGGGAGCGAGAACCAAGGTCGGACGCTGCATACTCTCTACGACCTTGGCCATGGTGTAGGTCTTGCCGGAGCCCGTGACGCCCAAAAGCGTCTGGTAATGCATTTCTTTCTGGGCGCCGTCGATGAGTTGCGCGATCGCCTCGGGTTGATCACCGCTCGGCGCAAAATCCGACACGACCTCGAAAGGTATCGATGCGTCGATATCTTCTCGAACCGTAGCCATTACTTACTCCCTGATCGGCGCCATCCCGGCCGCACGACACGGCGGCCCCTCGGCTCAAGGCCCAGCCACAATTGTAAGCGAACGCGGTGCGCCGGGCGTGAAGATCAGCCCCGCCTAGCGACGAACGCCAGGTCGTCGCAATCGTCCTCGACCGGCTCACCATCGAAGCCTCCGTAGACCGCCTCCACTTCGAAGCCCGCGTCCGCCAGCATGTCCCTCATCTCACCAACGTGGACATAGCGCATGGCGAACTCGCGCTCGTGGACGGCCAGTGTTACACCTTCCCTGGTGTGCTCTTCGATCCACAGGTGCGGGTGGCTAAGCTGCTCGGCATGGTCCCAGCGGTTGGTGGCGTGGACGATGACGACGCTGCCGTCGGGCTGCACGACGATGGAGTCAACAAAGGGCTCGTCGCCCGTGTCGGCGAGGAGGTCCGGGTCGGGATTGAACACGTCAAAGGCCAGCGTCCCGCCGGTCGCCAGGTGCGCCGCGGCCGTCGCCAGCACGGCGCGCTGGTCCGAGGGCGTGGTCAGGGGTTGGGGGCTACGAAACGGCATGCCGACCAGCCCGAACGTGCGCTCTAGGCGCAGGGTGCGCATGTCGTCGGCCTGAAAGGCCGCACGCCAGCCAAGTCCCCGCGCTGCGGCCTTTGCGTTCGCCCTGGCCGCCATGAGCGGGGAGATGTCGATGCCGAGCACGTTGACGCCCGCCTCTGCCATCGCGAGGCTGACGCGCCCGGTGCCGCACCCCAGCTCAAGTACGGGGCCGGCGTTCGCCAGTGCGAGCTGGACGTAGAACGGGACGTCGTGCGTCAGGTCGGCGTAGACCCTGTCGTAGATCTCCGCCCAATCGTCAAAGGGGTATCCAGCGCCTGGTGGTCTCACCGAAGCGACTCTGGGAGGGGGGGGCTTAGGAGAGAGACCATGGCCGCGCAGCATACCAAGCACGGCGGCGAGCGGTGCATCGGCCACCTCCACGCGCCGTTCACGCTGCTTATGCGATGTTTCACGCTAGCGCCACGGCCCGTTACGACGATGGCGGTGAGGCTCGATCTGGAAGCCGAGAAGGGGTGGACTGAAGGCAACCATGGTAAACCCCTCGATCGAGAGCACGTGGAACTGGCTGTCCACCGGGGCCATACTCAGGCTATCTCTGGGCGTGATTTTCCTTTGGATGTCACTGGTTCGTGGCGCTGGAGAGCAGCGCCTAGGAAGCGG
>Ga0114996_10003624_pt1 | contig 19036 bp, 13 predicted proteins | sample ArcticOcean_MG_C_4_FD_87039 | JGI IMG/M metagenome (GOLD analysis project Ga0114996, IMG submission 87039) | Marine microbial communities from western Arctic Ocean - ArcticOcean_MG_CB4_134 | ecosystem: Environmental > Aquatic > Marine > Oceanic | place: Arctic Ocean: Canada Basin | collected...
GAAATGATGCGAGCAGGGATCTCCACAGCCACTTCGGCTTCACCGAGATCAAACGCAACATCTCGGTTCCCGGCTGCACCTTCGAGGACGGGATCGGCATCCTCTACAGCCTCAAATTGAATCCGGCGTTGGAGTCGCTCTTCACCTCGACGTAGAACTCCATCAGGGGCAGATGTAGACGGAACAATCGAGGGTGTCGTCGGTCGGATCGATGGAGCAGCCAGGATTGGGCAGCGGAATCGGAGCGGATCCTGGCACGTACAGATCATTCAACATCATCACGGCATCGGAGAGGTTGAGTGAGCCATCGTCATTGGCATCACAAGCATCCCGACAATCCGGGCCAGGACCGCTGGCGAAGAGAATACTGAGGACTTTGATGGCATCGGCGAGGTTGAAGGCGCCATCGGCATTGCAATCGGGACGGACGAAAGAACCTGATCGCTGGAACAGGAATACAGATCCAGCACCGATGATGCCACTGACTGGATCCAGTTTCACTCCCACCGCCAACTGGTTCTGATCGAGCGCCAGGGCGAATCCGAATTGATCCCCTTCACCCGGCTCTGGATTGTCGAGTTGCTGGCGCAGTGGCCACTGCCCGGTGGTCGCGTTTCGCTCGTAGATGGAGCAACTACCCGCACCGGAGAAACCGTCCACCTCATCTCCCGATGCCCCCACCGCCAGCACATCTCCGGAGAGACCGACGACGATGCCGAAATTGTCGAGATCGAGTGGATCGGGGCAGGGAATCTGCCCCGGGATGGTGGCGCTAGCCGCGCCAGTGTCGGCGGGTAGCCACTGGCCGCTGATCGGTTCGTGGCGATACAGGTAAACAGAGCCGCCATTGGCGACACCCGCAGGAAGGTCATCGGGGATTCCGAAAGCGAGGTGGTGATCGGTCAGCGCCAAAGACCTGCCCATCGCCTCGCCGGCGGAAGGATCAGGATTGGGAATCACTTGCTGGAGATCAAAGGAAACCGGGGAACGCTGGTAGATGTATCCACAGCCGGCCGCCTCTTCCCCTCCAACCCCTTCGGTTCCTGGGGCTCCCACCACCAGTCGGTCAACGTCCAGGTCAACCATCTCACCAAAAGCATCCGCTCCAGGGTTGGACGCCGCAGGATTCCAGATCACCTGTTCGAGTGCCCATTCATCGGTGGTGACATCGCGAACGAAGATGAAAACTCCTCCGCTGTCCACTCCCTGTGCGTTGCGATCTCCCGGCGACCCGACCACCAGCAGGTTACCCTGAAGGGAAATCGACATGCCAAACCAATCGAGTGGGTCCGGGATGGGGTTGTCGATCACCGCTTGTTGTTGCCAGCTGTCGGTCTGTACATCCCTGCCGAAGATATAAACGATGCCGATGGCATTCCCTGGCGATCCATGGAGCGGTGCAGAGACAGCCAGGGTGTCCCCATCGACAGAGATCGAGTATCCGAACCAGTTCTCGCCGACAATCTGACCCGGTGTGGAGGTGGCGAGATCCCCGATCTGAGCCGGCTGCCACAGTTGAGTCAGAGGATCCTTCTCTTGCAGAAAGATCTGGCTGGAAGGAAAGGCACCGACCACGAGGAACTGCGCCGAGGCATCCATCGACGCTCCGAAATTGGCCTCGGTCGTGGGATCAGGACAGGGCAGATAGCCACCGCCAGCGGGAGTCGCAGCAGCAGACCAGGGCGCTCCCTGCGCCCCGAGATCTCCGCAGATCAGCATCCAGCCCAGCCAGAGCATCATGACCGGGGTCAGTGTTGCTCGAAACATGACTATGGGGAGGATAGACCTGTAACCCAATGCAAGGACTCCTTCGCTACCGCAGCACCATCTTCTCAGGTCATCTTACAGGTCATCTCCACCCTCAACGAGACCACGATTTCAGTACACCTCGATCTCCTGCCGGCATTCAACGATCTGTTGCCTTGACTGGTCCAATTTCCCTCCCTAGCATCAGGAGTTCTCTGTGAAGGATAAGATCCTGAGGTGTTTCCAAGTAGACAAAATCAAGGAGATGATAGCTGGTGAGGCCTCTCTGTTCGTCTCACGAAGGACGAGATTCCACCACATCAGTTGCCTGTTAATTCCATTTTCGACCGAGGAGGAACATTGAAGTTTGTACTGTTAGTTTTGCTCACATCGGTGCTGGTGCTCGCAGGTGGATCGATTCAAACGATCGATGGACAGGACTCTTCCCCTGGATCGAGCGGCTTCGAGCCCACCTTTGATCCCTTCTTCTGGCTTCAAATTGAAAGCCAGCTCGATCTGGGAGATGAAGACGAGCAATCACTGATGCTTCGGAAAGCCCGCTTCGGAGCGAACGGAAAGGTGGCTGATGATCTCAGTTACCATTTCATGTTCGATGGAGTAGTAGGTGGTTCCGGTGAGCGAGAGACGAAGTTGTTACAGACATTCCTCAGGTACTCCGTCTCCGATGTTACTTCGTTGCGTCTGGGCCAGTTCAAGTACCCCTTCGGAATCGGCACCTATCCATCCTTTTCGAAGTGGGACTTCAATCATCCGGCCTTCATCAACGGTGCGATCGCTCGCGACCTGGTCCGAAGAGATGCGGGTACCGGACCCGGATTCTTCAGGGATTTTGGTCTTGAAGTGGCAAGCTCTCAGCAACTCGGTTCCGGGTACAAGTTCGGTTACAAGGTGATGGCGATGAACGGCAACGGAATCCTCAAGAACGACGACAACAACTCGCTGGATTTTGTCGGTCGCGCCTCGCTCAGCAGCCCGAAGAAGGGCGGCTTTGGCAGCTGGACCGTCGGGACTTCCTTTTACACTGGATCCTTGCACCTCGAGGGGGATGCCGACACCGACCCCGCCATTCCCGATGAGGCTCATGACGAAGATGCCTGGGGAGTCGATTTCCGATGGGACCTCCACGAGGACAACCTCCGGGTCGCCACCGTGCAAGCAGAGATGATCACGGCCACCACGGAATCGGGGTCACACGACATCATCACCGACGGCCCGGTCTCACCGAGTGGATTCTATGTCCAGGGCACATACTTCACATCACCGGATCTGTTCTGTGCGATTCGTTACGACGAATTCGATCACGACGAGGATACCGACGGGAATACTGTTGATGGGTATGATTCCCGCGACCGCACCACCATCGGTGCCGGCTACTACCCTTACGGCCAGAAAAAACTGCACCGGATCAATGTCAATTACGAGCTCCACGATGATCTCGCCCATGGAACTGACGATCAGATCAGTGTTAGTGTCACTCTTGTCTTCTGAGACGGTACCGAAAGAAATGGAAGCGATCCCTGTGGCATCCGCTCAGCCGCAGGCCAGATCACGTGCTGCCTTCTTGACCTCAACCTGGTACAGGTTCGCCGAGCCGATACCAGGTCTCGAGATCAACGGGAAGCCGGCGCCTTATCCTGTGGTCAATGAGCGGGCAGTTCGAGCCGCAGCGGGTCTGACCTTGATTGCAGCAGTCGTCGCATTTGCACCGGCCTTGCTCCAGGGGAATTACGAACTCATCAAGGTGATCACGATGCTGTTGTTCTACGATTTTACGGCTCGAATATTCACTGGTTTGACTCCACTAAGCCCTTTCGGTGTGCTGGGCACACTTCTCGTGATCAACCAGAAACCTGAATATGTTGGAGCCGTGCAAAAACGATTCGCATGGGGTATCGGTGTTGCGCTTTCCTTCACCATGATGGTGTTCACCAATAGCAATATCACCAGTATTTATTTTCTCTACATCTGCATGCTCTGTCTCGCTTTCATGTGGCTCGAGTGCGCCGTGGGGTTTTGCGTAGGTTGTTGGATCTACAAGTTCTTCAACCGCGCGAGTGTTCGCGACCCGGATGCGATCACCCCCGCTTGCCCCGGCGGAGTCTGTGACACCTCACAGGTCGACCAAGAAAAGACCATGGTCACTTCAGAGTGAACAGGTCGAACGGATTAATATGAGTCGCTTCGATCCAAACAAAACTCCAGGGGAAGACCAACTCCATCAGTTTCACGATCAGGGCTGGAAAAGCTGTGAACTGCTGGGTGGTGAGGTCCTGTGGAAAGATGGTGAGCGGGCGAATCAACTCGCCTGGATACTCAAGGGGTCGCTGGAGGTACTCGTCGACGACGAGGTCGTCACCCGCTGTGAACCGGGACAGATTCTGGGAGAGATATCCGCGTTCTTCGATGATGAGCTTCGAACTGCCACCATCCGAGCGGCCGAACCGTGTCGGTTGTTGGTCCTTGGCGGCGAGGATCTCTCGGCTCTTCGACACTCAGAGGGCAGTACATACGACGGTCTCCTCGATCTCACCATCGATTGCCTGGCCAGAAGAATCGAGAATCGATCAATTGACCTCATCGACTCCATCCAGGGTCAGCTGCAAGACGACAATCCAGTGCCTGATAGCAGTGCTCCCCCTTCGGCTCCCGTTCAACTGGAACAGCTGGTCAACAATTCTCATGTAAATTCTGAAAAGAGTGTGGCCACACTCATGAAAGCCTTCCACTCGCTATCGATCCAGGAAGGTGAGCATCTCATCAGAGAAGGTAAAGACAGCCGTTCCATCTTCTTCGTGAGTTCGGGAGAACTGGATGTCATCCGTAGAGGTGCCTCCGGAAAACCCCTGAGGACCGCAAGACTGACCGCTGGAGATCTGATCGGATCCGGTGCATTCATCACCGGGGCTCCTCGCAATGCGGATGTCGTGGCCGCATCCTCTGCCATCGTCCAACGCCTCGATCGACCGATATACGATTCACTCGAGAAAAACAGTCGGCGGGTATTCAGTGAGTTTCTTCTCCTGGGTCTTCGTTACCAGCTGCTGGAGATCGATACTCTCAGATCAAAGATGAGCGGCCCCAAGGGCACCTTCGATCTGACCAGAGCGTGGCGCAGTCTTGGCTCCTTGCACTCCTGGCAGGCGGGTTCGCCTCGATTTGATGTGTCGCTTTCTGTACTTACTGTGCCGGAGACGGTCGAAGCCGCGGATCCCAGATCGGCGGCACTCTTGAAGACCATCCGGGAATCGGTGATCGGCAGCGATACTGCGCTAACCACCCCTTTCGGGAAAAAGAGAATTGTCTATGCGGACTACACCGCTTCGGGGAAATCTCTCGGTTTCATCGAGGATTTCATCCGAGAAGAAGTGATGCCTCTCTACGCAAATACGCATACAGAGGCATCGGCGAGCGGCCTACAAACTTCCAGATTTCGCGAGGAAGCCAGAGAGAAGATCGCCAGATCCACCGGTGCAAATCAGGACGACGCAGTCATCTTCGTCGGCTCTGGAGCGACTGGTGCCATCAACAAGTTGATCGACATTCTCAATCTTCGCTTGCCGCCGGATATCGATGAAAAATATCAGTTATCGTTGCAGATCCCTGCCGAGCAACGACCAGTGGTGTTCATTGGCCCCTACGAACACCACAGTAACATCCTTCCCTGGCAGCACAGCCTTGCTGACCTGCACATGATCCCTCTTGATTCCAATGGTGGGCTCGATCTGGAAGCCCTGGAATCAAAACTGCTCGAATTCTCCGATAGGCCCCTGCGCATCGGCAGTTTTTCAGCCGCGTCAAATGTCACGGGCATCTCGTCCAGCGTCGATACTGTTACGACACTGCTTCATCGACATGGTGCACTTGCATTCTGGGATTACGCCGCTGCAGCACCGTATGTAGATATCGACATGAACCCTCAAGATCCCGTGGGCGAAAATCAACTTGCCAGCAAGGATGCCATCTTCATTTCACCCCACAAGTTTGTCGGTGGACCAGGAACTCCTGGAGTTCTTGTCGTCAAACGGAATCTTGTGAAGAACACCGTACCCACTCAACCCGGTGGTGGGACAGTAGACTATGTCACCGACAGCATCGCCGTGTACAGCGACGGAATCGAACACAGGGAAGAGGGTGGGACTCCCGCCATTATCGAATCCATCCGAGCAGGACTCGTTTTTCAACTCAAGGACGATGTGGGAACCGATACCATTCGATGCCTGGAAGACAATTTCGTGGGACAAGCAGTCTCTTCATGGATGTCTAACCCGAAGATCAAGGTCATCGGCAATCCCGATGCGGATCGACTCTCGATAATCTCGCTCTTGATTCGACACGGCGATCAATTCATCCATTACAACTTCATCGTTGCCCTGTTGAATGACCTCTTCGGAATCCAGACCAGGGGAGGGTGCTCTTGTGCTGGCCCCTACGGGGCGATGCTCTTCGGCTTGAAGAAAGAGATCAGTGATTCCTTCATCCGTTGTGTTAATGAAGGCTGGCCTTCAATCAAACCAGGCTGGGCACGGCTCAATTTCAACTACTTCATCAGCCCCAGAGAGTTCAACTACCTCGTCAGTGCGGTTCATCTCGTGGCCATATACGGTTGGGCACTGCTTCCCCAGTACACCTTCGATCTTCGTGATGGATTATGGAAACACCGATCAGGCAAATCCTTTGATCCAATAAGCCTGTCCGCTCTCCAGTTCGATGGCCACTCGATTCGTTGGCAGAGAAATCATCAGAAACTTCCTGAAAACGTTCTCGGAAGACAACTTGAAGATGGGCGCCACACTCTCGAAGCCGCCGTCGATTCGATTCCAGATGCATTGGAACCTCCAGTACTGCCCGAGCAGTACAGTCAGTTGCGCTGGTTCCCCATGCCCCATGAGGTTGCCGATTACCTGAGAAGGCGAAATGGCACCGGAGAACGATCCGATGATGGTGAGGGATTCGATCGAACCAAAAACGAAGCTCTTGGAGTTGCACTGGATGCAGTGAAAATCCTCCGGCCCATCCGTAGGGAACCTCAGGCTTCCTCCGAACAGGAACACTACACCGGCTAGACGTTCGCTCACCTCGATGGCTTCCACATCGCTGACCACAAGCGAAGTGACTCCCAGGCTGCTGTCGTCACGCTCCCAGCCAGAGATTCCTGTAAGTCACGGCTGAATTCACTCTAGGTACAGCTATGGGCCTTGTCTTGTGCCTCGCAACCAAATCGTATTCCTGCTACGATGAAAGCAGTGGATGAATCTTGCTGTGGCCTCCTCACCGTTATGGGGGTCTTCGGGCGATTTTCACCACCGAATGTTTCCCGGTGATTCACCGGAAGGAGCTTTTCAGATGAACCGACAAAAAGTGTTATGGACCGCATGGGCGATGATCCCGGTGGTGCTGGCGATCTGGTGGTTTGGACCCGGTCAGGAGTTGCAGGCGCGCTCACGCGTCGCCTCCACTGTCGAACTGGCGATGGCTGCTGCGGATCAAGAAAACTGGCAAGAAGCCGCCGAACTCTTTGGCCAGGCGATCGGCGAGGCTCCCACTGATTCTCCCGAGTCGAACCGGTGGTTGCGGCTGCATGCGAGTCACGCCGAGTTCATGTCAGGCAACACCTGGAATGGTATCTCCGGAATGGAGGAGGTGCTCGACGAGATCAAGGATGCCGATCCAGTTCTGGCCAGAGATGCACGGGCGAGAATTGCTTCCGCCCAGTACTTCGCAACCTGGAAACTTCGCCTCGAAGGCGCCGACTCTGCAGTGTGGAAACCTGAAGCTGAGAAGGCTCGTCAACACTTCCGTCTGCTCGCCGAAGATGCCGAGGCTCGTGGTGCCAGCGAATCGGAAGACCTCAAGAAGAATGTCGAGTCGGTGATCTGGCTCGAACGGATGGATCTCGCCGAACTTCAAGCGTTACCTCTTCCGGGGGGTTGCTGACAGGGTTCAGGACTCCTCGGTTCGAGGGGCAATGGCAAGAATCCAAGGATCGGCGACGGTCGCGGCAAGTCCAATAATGTGGGTGCCGGTCGTGCAAGGGCCAATGGTACCGGTTCCTGAGACTGGAATCTGATCTGAGAAATATGTTGGGCCCGCATCGGAAACGATGCGGGCCTGATTTCTTGTTACGTACAGATCCTCAACGCTGTTACGGGCTCTCGATGGCACCCTCTTCTTGACCTACAATCTGGGCATCGCTAGAGACCCGCACCTTCAAGTTGATCCCGGAGGAACCTCCATGACACATCGATGTCATTTACAGACCTGTTTCATCCTCGTCCTTCTCTCTGGACTGCTGGCATCGGAACTGATTCTGGCCCAGGCGGCAGCGGTTCCTCAAGCCAAGGCGGCACCGGCTCGTACCACACGCCTGCAGCTCATCCCCGCCGGGGGTTTGCCACCAGGTGCCGTTCCGCTCCCGGTGGGTCAGGTACCTCCGGGTGCGAGACAAATGAATACGTTTCCCCCGCTGCCCCCGAACCACTTCCTCGGACAAGACTGCGCCAGCTGCCACGAGCCGGATTTCATGAATGCCTATCTCGCTTCCCTCGCACGTCCCGTCTTTGCCGACACCGAGCCACTCCACATGTCGGTGGTCGATGAGAAGCCCACCAACTCCATCGCCGATGCCCTGAACCAGACCACTCTCGCCAGGCCTCGAAACATCGAGGCCGTGCTCGTAGCGAGGCGTGATCTTGCGTTCGGAGGCCTGAAGGAGATGCCTGCTAAAGATGCCAGCGAACAGAAGTTAGCCGCCGCTCGAGCAGAACGGATCGCCTTGCTCATCCGGTCGGGAGGCTGGACTGGTTACCAGCAGGAGTTAGATGCCTGTGGCGATCAAGCGAGGGGCGTCCATCGAAGATGCGTACAATTGCTGGCACAGCACGATCAGGCGATGCTGCCCGAGGAGGTGCTCGACCTGGCCTCGGTGGTCCTGCCCGAGATGGAAAGTGCGCTGACTGTTCCTGAAGCCCCGGAAGTGGTGTTCTTCCCCACGACCATCGAAGACGGCGATTTGCCCGAGTTCCCGAACTTTGAAGACTCCGGCAATCTCCCCGTCCTCGTACCGGGCCCCGCCACCGGTTGGATCCCCGTGCGTGGCGTCGCCGTACGTAGCACCTCAGCTGTGGTCACCGGTCAGATAGCCATGGACCCACGACTGGCCACCCAGCGTTCGTTCGATACCACCGTAGTCCCGGTAGAGGAGGCTGCCGCTGTCGCGTCAGATATCGATCCGCTTCTTCGATCCTACGCAACGCTGCTGAAAAAAGCGGCAACTCGCGGATCGACTCGCACGCTCTTGCAGCGACTCGAAGCGGGAGTTGGCCAGTTCGGTGGCAGCGATCCGGAAAACCGTGCGCGCGCCTGCGATCTGCTGGTCGCCGCCGAGTTACACGCCGAGGCGAAACCATACCTTGAACCACTGCCAGCCGAGGGAGAGGCCAGCGCCGAGCTTCGCATCCGACACGGACTCTACCATCGTGCCGTCGCCGCGAAGGAAACAGAACTGAAGATGAAGCGGGAGCACCAGATCGAATCTGCGGATCTGTTCTCATCTGTTGCCGAGGACAGCACTGTCGATGCGAAGGAACGAACCCGATCGGTGACTCTCCTGACCCCGCTATTGCCGGATCTCCCACACACATGGACCTCCAGCTGGAGACAGCGAGTCTTTGATGATTCAGGAGAAGTCGGTCAGGCCTTGCTCTCCCAGCTCGGATCGCAAGCCCGCGCACAGATCCAGAACCGCGGCTCCAACCCCGGAATCCGGCTCAAGATCCTGCAATCGATCCGCGTCGCCGTCGATACCTTGCTCGACCAGATCGGCGATGACATCGGGCCGTGGCAAGCTTCCATCGATGCACTGGCGATCGCTTTCTCCGACGAAGCCAACCTGAGTCTTGGAAAACCGGTTGCACTACCCGCAAACAGGCGCGCCAGTCAAAAGATCCGACCCCGCGACCTGGTCGATGCGACTCCCGACCAGCGCTGGCTCCGGGCGATCGCTCCATCGCTTCGCCAGGCCTGCGCTCTCGCCACCATCGCCTGCGCAGCACGAGCCGATGAACCTGACCGGGCGATGGATGCTCTGCGCGCCCTCGTCGATGACCCGGCAGTCGACACCTCTGAACTCGCTTCGGTGTTGATCAGCGAATGGAGTCGAAATCTAGATCCCAATCGTCCCGATGATGACTTCTTCGAGAGGAGAGTCGTCACTTCCAGCGGAGTCTTCTTCAATTCCTTCGGCGGCCAACGCAGTGCCCCTCTGACGCGTTCGAAGCAGCGACGTAGTCTTCGCCACCTCGGTGAGGTGGTCGCCGAACTGCGAGAGATGAAGGTTCCAGATCTCGACTGGGCCGCTCTGGTCGATGCCTTTGCCGCCAGCCACAGTCAGGCAGAGGTGTACTTGAGGGAAGATATCGAGGCTCTCTTTGGGCCCGTCGATCAGTTGCCGGTAGCGGTTGCAGAGCAGCTTGCTCAGGGAATGTGGCGTCAGTTGCAACGCAACTGGAGAAGCCCGGAGCTTCAGCAATCGAAGGGCACCCGGCGCACCACGGAGGAACTGCAGCAAGAGGTGGAACGGGGATACCAGCTGGGGTTGCTGCTGACCTCACATGCGAGGGACAAGGAGCCGAAGTCGTGGCAAGCACCGATGCTGGCCGGAAATCTACGCTTCGATCTGGCCGAGTACTGGCACGAACTCGATCCCGACCTCGAGCGCTATGTTCCCCAGCGCGAGGCCGCCTTTGCCCGTTATGCCGATGCGGTGAGGATCTACTCGGAGCAATTCAATGCCGGTCAGGAATCGCGTGCCGTGACTCCCCACCTTCAGTGGTTCATCAGCGCACTCGGAGCCACCGAACTGGGATTCTTGACGATGACCACCAAACCCGAGAACGACCAGGTCGGCCTGCTCGAGGGGGCGCTGGCCCAACTGCCGGATGAGGAGCAAGTTCTGCATCGGGGGCTCTTTGCCAGCGCAGTCGAGTCATCTGTTGGACAGGTGAAAGCGGACATGAAGTCTCGCTTCGTCCGTCATGCGATGCGCGTCATCGGAGATCACCCACTCGGCAGAGGCACACGGCGACTGGCCAGGCTCTACCAGGATCTCGAATCTGAGGTGGAACTCGCGATCAGCCTCGATGGCAGCAATGAAGTCGGAACCGATCCGTTTGGAGTGCGCGTGGCGCTTCGCTACACCGATTCTCTGGAACGAGAAGCGGGCGGATTTGACCTCTATCTGCGCAACATGGTCTATGTCCCGATGGCTCCACAACCGATGAACTACCGCGACGACTTCGAGACCAGACTGCGCGAGGCCTTCGACGAGCATTTCACCATCGAAGCGTTGCAGTTCAACAGTCCCGACTCGAAGCCCTACTCCTTCCAGCGACCCGGTTGGATGGAACAGGCCTTCGCCTACCTGATCCTTCGAGCCAAAGATCGGTCGGTCGATTTACTCCCGGAGGTACGCATCGACCTTGATTTCCGTGACGGAACCGATGGATCGGTTCGAGTACCGGTGGTCTCTCCAATACTGCCCATCCTCGCATCGAGCAGCTCCGGCCCTCGCCCCACGGCGGGAACCAATCAGGTGGAGATCGCCCTCGATGGCCGAGAACTGGAATCCGGAAAATTGAAGCTGGAGATCATCGCAAACGGGCTCGGAGTACTGCCCGATCTCGATGGAATCTTGCCGGGCTGGAAGAAACAGATCACCGATGCCGGATACTCTCTGGCAGAGGTCGATGGCCTGCTCGATAACGGCCTCAATGTGGTCAAGCTCGATCCGGAAGCATTGCCGATCGTGCCGGAGTCTGAACGCTCCTGGACCATCCACCTGGTGACTCCAGAAGTGAGCGAAAGTAGCGTTGTGTTCCACTTCCCCGACGCTGCTGAAGGCACCGAGTTGATCTGCAAGAATTATGAAGATTTCGATATCGTGACCCTCGAACAACCGATGGCCACCCTGAAGATTCCCAGCAAAGGGCTCCCCGACTGGGCGATCATCGCCATCGGAACCATCGTAGCTGCCCTGCTATTTTTCCTTCTCAATCGAAACAAGAAGGTGGCAGTTGTGGCCGAACCGCGCTGGAAGATGCCCGAGGAGGTCAGTCCATTGTCGGTCGCTCATCTACTCCGAAGCATCGAATCCCAGCGGGCGCTGATCGATAACGAGCAGTTGCCCCATCTCCGCGAAGAAGTGGCCTCCATCGAAGCGCGCTACTTCTCCGAAGATGGCGGCGCAAAGATCGACCTCCCGGCACTTCAGGAGTCTGCCCAGCAGTGGATTGCACGGTCGCGAAATTGATGCTGCGAATCGTCTGTCTGTCTCTGGTTTTCCTTTTGGGCTGCGGGCCTGTAAGGGATCACACCTCACCAGCAGAAGGTCCCTGGACCCGGGCAGAGTCGAGTGATGCCAAGCAGACCTCTTCTCTGGCTGATGTGAACCTTTTCATCTTAGCGTTGAAGGGTCAGGGTGCGCCCATCACCGTCTCTACCCTCGGCAGCAGTGCCGGTGGGCACGAGATTCCGCTGGTGGTGCTGGCCGATCCGCCCTGCTCCGATGGGGCCGAGGCACGCGCTAGCGGCCGAGCGGTGGTTTACATTCAGGCCAACATCCACGGCGGCGAAGTCGAGGGAAAAGAGGCGGCACAGGTGCTCCTTCGCGAGGCGTGTCAGGGAAAGCGCCCGTCCTGGATGAAGAACCTGGTGACGGTCTGGGTGCCGATCTACAACGTCGATGGAAACGAGGCACTGGGGCCCGGGCTACGCCAGCGGGGTCATCAAGATGGACCTGATCCGATCGGCCGCCGCACCAATGACGAACGACTCGATCTCAATCGCGATTGTCTCAAGGCGGACTCTCCAGAGATGCGCTCGGTGCTGGAGAAGATCTGGAAGGTTTGGGATCCCCATCTGGTGCTGGATCTCCACACCACCAATGGCACCCGACATGGATACAGCCTCACCTACTCGCCACCCCTGGGAGCAGATGTCGACAAGGAGATCCAGCACTGGTCGAAGCAGGTCCTGCTTCCGGAGGTGCAAGACAAGTTGCGCGAGAAGCACGACATCCTGACCTTCGACTACGGCAACTCATCATCGAGAGACGGCGAGAGAACTTGGTCCTCTTTCTCAGCTCTGCCTCGATATGTCACCAATCATGCCGGGGAACGAAACCGTTTCGGCATCCTCTCTGAGGCGACCTCTTTCCTTCCTTTCGCACACCGTATCGAGGCGACTTCCCTGTTCACAGCAACGGTGATCGATCATGTCGCAGATCATGTCGAAGATGTGCTGAGAATCTGCGCGTCAGCCGATCGCCGCAGTGAAATGCTGCATGCCAGTGGTGCTACCCTCGGGGTCGCATTCGAAACTCGATCTCGCGGAATCCAATCGCTACTTCTGGAGAAAAGGATCGACGGTCGAAACACGCCGGCCCACAAGGGCCCAGAAGAGGTCGAGTCGATCCCTCATGATGTAAAAGTAGATTTCGCTGCCACCGCAACCACCCCGATTCCCGCTGGCTGGCTGATTCCCGCCGAGGAGAAGGGCCTGATCGAGTTGATCGGACGCCACCAGTTACATCATCAGGTGCTCACCGATGACACCCTGTTACCGGTCGAGTCTCTCTGGCTCACCACATCCACCGTGGCGAAACGCCCCTACCAAAATCGTCTCAATCGAACGGTGCAGGGTGAGTTGATCGAGGAAAACCACCTGGCGCACGCCGGAGATGTGCTGGTGCCATCGGCACAGCCACAGGCTCGGATCGCCTTCTGGCTGCTCGATCCACAATCTCCCGACGGAGCCACCACATGGTCGATACTGGATGATCCACAGTGGCCCGGAACCGCGCACCCGATTCGCCGCATCATCCAGATCTATCCTTCAGCCACAGTCGAGCGCTCACTCTAAATCACTGAAAAATCTCACTGGACATACTTCACCCACTGCCTGAGCAGTAATCGAGGCGCATCGGGATCGTCCTCGTAGCCAGTTCGGTCGTGCAAGGTCGTACAGTTATCGACCCACAGCATCTCTCCTCGCTGAAGTCGAAAGTTGGCCACCGCTCCCTTTTCTTCCAGGTAACCATCGAGAGCATCGAGAGATTCAGGAAGACCCCCTGGAACATCTACTCCTGCATTCTCGTAGCCCTTCTCGATCCAGAATCTCATGTACCGACAGGTGACCCCTCTTCCCGACTGATCGCCGAACACCGGGAACTGATTTCTCATACGTTGACTTCGATCTGCCCCTGGAGTGACGATGTCCCTGAGATGTGGCTGCTGGAGCCATGCGAGGCTCTTTGCATCTTCTTCTACAAGTCTCTGATGTGCGCGTAACGCACAGGCAATTCTCGAAGCACCTCCCGACCTTGCCGATCGAATGCACATCAAACCGACCAGATCTGGAAGAACATCGAGAGCGCTGGAATCGGTATGAAGGCCGGTGGCTGCTCGGGTTTGGCTGACAGGAATCGCCGTCTTGGTGTAATCACCACCGCGATCTTTCACGTCGTAGAGACGGCCATAGTTGCCCAGGGGATCCCCCAGCAATACCCCGAATGCCAGGTAATAGCGCCGCAAGAACAGATCATTGACATCGCCTGGGGATGCCACTCTCGCAACCCCGGTACCCTCGGTCAGTTCGATCCTCACCCTTCGGGCCAGTTGGTTCAACTGTTCCAACTCCTCGACATCGCTCTTCTCGACTTCATCGTCGACCACTTCCGGTCGTCGATCGATCCATCCCTGGACCTCTCCGATGATCGCTTCGGGGAACTCCACCCGATGACCCGACCGAGCGGCCAGTGCATCTGCATCCCAAGGATCTCGACAATAATCACTGGTCATGATTTCACCGTTCCACTCGGATGGCGATGTGAAGCGGAAGACCCTGCAGTGGACCGAAGAATGATTCATCTTTTGCGAGATGTTCCTCTGTCACGGACAGTTCCTTCATCTCCGGAAATTTCTCAAATCCAGCATCACGAAGCGCTGAAAAGATGTCTTCAAAAGTCTTGTGAATGCACCGCACTGCGACCGGCTCGCCTTCTTTCAATGCGATGGTCCCCTCGAAGATTTGATCCCTTCCGGAGAACCAACCTCCCGACCTTTCGAAATGAAATCTTGTATCTTTTCCTGACAGGAATGGATTGACCGGATGCGGAAGTGAGAAGACGAACTTCCCACCCTTGTCGAGATGATTGAAAATTTGGCTCATCGATTGACGCATCTGATCGATCTTGAGGTAGTTGTAAACAAAAACTGCGGTGATCAGATCAAAGCTCTCGCCTGCCAGGGCAGACAGATCGGTCGCACAGCCCACCGCATATTCGATCCCGAGCGGAGCCTTGGCCTCATTGGCTCTGGCTGCATCGATCATTCCGGAACTGATATCCACTCCCTGAACCCTTGCGGCACCCTCGCGACACAACTGACGGGTGAAGTAGCCCTCTCCACAGCCAAGATCAAGAATCCGTTTCCCCTCCACCGGAAGGCACCAGTCGAGGAGAAAGGGCCGGGCTGTCCAATCGGAAAGAAGCTTCGGCTCATCCCTAGCCCAGTGATCCGAACTGTCGTCAAAGATCTTCTTGGCGCTATCAGGATTCAATTCGACCTCTCTTCTCACTGCCAGACTACCTGTCAGATCCCACGGGAGTGATCTCAAATTTCAAGAATAGTCGTCGTTGATTCCCGACCCCTTCCCCGTGAGACTTTCGGGATGGAATCCTACCCCGCCTCCGCTGTCACCAGAAATTACGATCGACTCGTGGGGTTATATGACCTGCTCGCTTCATTCTGGTCTGGTGGGGCGATCCGAGCGGCAAGGCTGTGGTGTGCGCGCCAGGCCCGATCGAAGGCAAGGGTGTTGGTCGTGGGTCCTGGCACAGGAGAAGATGCTGCCATCTGCTGCGCCACTGGGGCCGAGGTCCATCTGATCGATGAATCGGAAAAGATGCTGGAGCAGTCAGTTCTTCGCTGCAAGTCCTCAGGTGGCACGGAACCGGTGGCGATCCATGACGATTTCCGAAATGTACAGTTCCAGCAGCCCATGGATGACATCTTGTTGCCTTTTATTCTCAACGTTTTTTGCTCCGCTGAACTTCCACAGATCCTGGATCACTTGAGAAAGTCGATCGCAACAGACGGACGTATCATCATCAGCGACTTCAGTCCCCCTGGGCACTTCCTTGCAACCAGGATCTGGATGGAATTGTGGCATGGCATCCCGATGGCTTTCTTTTTCATGTTCACAGGAAACGCCTGGCACGGTATTCACGATTTACCCCGTGCTCTGGAAGAAGCGGGATTGACCATCGTACAGAGAAAGAAGTTCAGGATCTTTGGCTTCGGACCCCACTGGATCGAATCCCTCATCGTCGAGATCAGGAGCGATCAATGAAACGACTTCTTCGCTACCGGATGACTCCGATCCTGGCGACCGGTGGACTGGGCGGATGGGCACTTCTACTGCTGGCTCCTGTGGAAGCGGCGGGGTCTGTACTGATCTGTATCGCTGCAGCGACCTGGATCATCTATCCCCTCGATCCAATCCTCGACTCGAGAGATCGAGGTCCCCTCGAAGGGCCGAGGGTTTCCACGGTGATTCGACTCCTTCTGGCAGCCGTGGTGTTCACTCTGGCGATTCTCGCCCTGCGTCTTGAATCGCGAATCTTCGCAGTTTCTGGTCTACTCCTCGCCTTGCTCTACTCGGTGCCAGTGGGCGGTCATCGCATCAAGGATTACTCGGCCATCAAGCTTCCATTCATCTCTCTGGCGGTCTCGCTGGCCTGTCTCGGACTCCCCTGGCTTCAGTCTGGATCCACCTCGATCCGCCAGGCGATGGTTCCATTTCTGGTGATGCTGATGCTGGTGATGTGCAACGTGATCGTCTGTGATATTCGTGATCAACGCAGGGATCATGCCGCTGGACTCAAAACCATTGCCACTAGCAGCCTGATTGTCGCGAGAAGAGTCGTGATTCTTCTCACCCTGGCGATCTTTGGTTCGACCTGGTGGTGGCTCCAAGAATCCGCAGGAGGCGATTCTATTCTGGCAGGGGTGGGCCCGATTCTGGCGGCATTGACCCTATTGCTCGCCTCGAAGATGGAAGCGCATCCTACCGTGATGACCATTCTTGCGGATGGGTCTCTGACACTACCTGTGCTGTTCGAGTGGCTGTCTCGCTGCTGAAGCGCTAGTTCGATGCCATCGACCAGAGAACAGAATCCTCCACGGCAACTCCCACCGCTTCGATTCCAACTGTCCCCATCACTTCGACACGAACATTCTCGGTCGCCGCCAGGGTCCCGCACTCGATCCAGGTTTCGGAGGTCGGGTCCACCGAGACATCGGGGCCGCTGTATACTTCCACCCAGCGGTTGTACCGATCGAGCACCTCGACCGAAACGATGGGTCTGGGATCCCTTCCCTGAACCACCACGATGGCTTCCGGGATGACCCCATCACGAAGTTCAAATTGCTGGATCACGCTGACTTCCCCGGATGGGGCTTCCGGCTCGATGGTCGGAGCCATATCTCTGGTCACGGGAAGGAAGGGGGTATCGTCCTGAGTGCGGTGGAGACGCAAATAGTCCAGTTCTGCTCGAAGATCATCGATCTGCTGCTCCACTCCGGTCATCTCGATCCGGTCTACCCGCAGATGAAGCGCGTCGATCATCCGTTGCTGCTCGGCAATCAGGGTGTTGCCTGCGTGAGCCTCATTCCCCGGCTCATTCCCCCGATCGACCTGGCTGGGTCCTTCCTCGGAGATGATGAATATCGAGCACAATCCGCTGATCACGAGGGTCAGCAAGAACGCTCGAAAGATCGGCAACTGGGTCAAATTGGACATCGAGTGGTACCTCCGAAGAAGAATACCCTGCCCTGGCAATTGACGCACATCTTACGGTGACCCTTGCGGGCCGCCCCGGCTTCAGCCTACGATGGAGTCGACTACCTGAATGGCCCTGAGGAGAACCCTGATGTCGACCACGAACACCCCTGAATTACCACTACAGCCGTGGACGATGACCGACGATGATCCCCCGACTACCGATCCATCACGCGAAGAAAAACGCGAGAGTTCAGTCGCCCTGGATGAACAACTCGATCATCTCTGGAAGGTGATCGTCTGGAATGATCCGGTCAATCTGATGAGTTACGTCGTATATGTTATTCAAAAGCTGTTCGGCTACAGCATCGAAAAGGCCACCAAGATGATGTTAGAGGTACACAACGATGGAAAATCCATTGTGAAAATTACAGAAAGAGAAAAGGGCGAGCGCTATATTGCAAGTCTTCATTCTTTCGGCCTGCAAGCCACCATGGAAAAAGAACGATGACCCGGACCTTATCGATCCGCACCGTCTTGACGGTGCTGATGGTGGGAGAAGTCATCGCAGCGATCGGCATCACTGCATGGCTCTGGTATGGGAACGGTCAAGCTTCCGTCAAAAGACTGACTGAAGATCGGTGCCTCGAGATCTCACTTCGAATCGAAGACCAAATTCTCCATCTCCTCACCACGGCAACCAACTCCGCGAAAACCCAGAAAGATCTGGTCAACTCTGGAATCATCGATCTGAGTTCTGAAGATTCCATCCAACAACTTCTCGACCACCAGTTGCGACATCTGAAGATGAATCGATGGCTTACGACAGTGGGCATCGGTTTTTCCAATGGCACTTTCTACGGTGCTCAACGAGATCCGGATGGACAACTTCAAGAATTGCGCAGTCCTGCCGGAGAAGATGTTCTGGTGGAGAAAACTCTTGGAAGCGACTTCACGAAAACGAGCGACTTCAAACTTCTGACTCGGCCCTGGTATCTGAAGGCCACCGAGACCCACAGGTCGGGCTGGACCGGTATCTACAAGTTTTCAGGCTCTCCTCCGCAACTGGGGGCTTCCGTATTCGAGATCATTCAGGGACCGGAAGATACCATCTCAGGAGTCGCTCTTTGTGACATCACCCTGGGACCCATCGACCAGTTCTTGCGTTTATTGAAAACGACAGAAAATGGTCGAACTCTGGTAATGAGCAAGGATGGGAAATTGGTGGCCACCAGTAGAGGCCACTCCCTCGGGATCAACGAGATCGGCGAAGAGGTCCAACTACGGGCTGACGATTGTGGAGATGCTCTGATCCAGGATACCTTCGCGATGCTGGAAGCCGAACTGGGCAAGGTCAATACTTGGGCCCTACGAGGTTCACTGGAACTGGACACTCTCTCGGGAAAGGTCTTCACCGCATGGAGTCCCGTGA
>Ga0114996_10003625_pt1 | contig 19033 bp, 15 predicted proteins | sample ArcticOcean_MG_C_4_FD_87039 | JGI IMG/M metagenome (GOLD analysis project Ga0114996, IMG submission 87039) | Marine microbial communities from western Arctic Ocean - ArcticOcean_MG_CB4_134 | ecosystem: Environmental > Aquatic > Marine > Oceanic | place: Arctic Ocean: Canada Basin | collected...
AGTAATCATTCTAATTGATTAAAAAATCTGTAGCGTTAAGACTATGGGGTTGTGTTGACATTTGACGGCTCATCACTCTCCTTTTTTGGTTAAAAACTATATTATTTGTTTGATAGTGATTCAACCATACCAAATACTATCTTTTTATCCTCCTCAGATAATTTTTCAAACATTTTAGAGAGTTTAGAATCCATATTTTCTGATTTTGTAGTTTGAGAATATAAACTTCTACTTTTTAACACATCTTTTTGAGTGACTGAGATATATTTTGAAAATTCGGAAAATGTTTTATGCCCCGATAACTTCATAATCGTGGAATAATCCATATTACCCATATCAATTGAATTTTTAATGAATCCTCTACGGCCAGAATGACTGGATATCATATGGTGTAATGGTTTGGGTATATCATTAATAACTTTTGAACCCCTTAACATCGGTTTAGAAACCATTCTATTGAATCTTAAATTCTTCAGAAGGTTCTTTAATTGTTTGTTGAATTTCTGTTGGGAAACCTTCGGAAAAAGGTGTTGTTCTAATGATTTACCTCTACTATACTTAGAGAATATAAAACCACTAATATCATTAAGTGGAACACTTACAGATTTCTTAGTTTTTGTTTGAGTCCAACTTATTAATTGAGTTTTCCTATCAAAGTTCATATCATTAACTCTAATTACCCTAACATCACCTATTCTCATACCTGTTGAATTTAACCAACACATAATATCTTTTACCAACTCCCAATTGGTAATTTTTAGAACTCCTCCATATTTTTTCTTATTCTTCCCTTTGAGTTCATCTTCTATAATTCTAATATTTTCCTTCTCTAATAACTTGCCTTCATTCTTTTCAGAATAATTCCATTTCTGAGAATTAAATAATTTAATAACCTCATCAGTTTGTAGATAAACCTTTTCATCAACCTCATAAGTTTGTTCCAACTTTAATTTTGGTTTTACTTTGATATATCCGTTCTGATGAGAGTAGTATAAAAACCCACTTAAATTATCATAGATTTTATTTACATATGAGTTTGATAATTTTTTAGTATTCCATAGGTAATCATTAAACTCAGTTTGGAAAAGAAGAGTTTTTTTAACTATCCATTCATATGTGATTCTTCTTTTTTTCTGCAACTCAAAGTTTCTAAGATGATTTTCTAATGTTTTTAGGGTTTTAAGATATCCATATGATTTCAACTTCTTTATTTCTAAATACTCATCATATCCCTTCCAAAAATCTAATAATTCAGTAGTATCCTCATCTCTATCTTCAATAAGTTCATCATACCGAAGTTTCACCCTCTTAGGTGTTAAATCTTCACCTTCTTCATTTAAGTCGGTGATAATGTTATCTAAGTCTTTATGAATCCGATTAAGAGATTTATTAAGAAAATTATATCGTTCGTGTGATACTTTAATACTACCATTCTTAAAATCCTTAGGCTTAACGAAGACATCTGTTGATACCTTCACATCACCAACCTTACTTCTTATACGATAAAAGACCTCACATTCACCAACTTTATTCGGTTGTTGTTTCTTTAGGGATAGTGAGAGTTTCATACCACCAATTTAAGAAAAAATGTTGAATTTGGGTACTGATATGGGTACTAAAAGAAAAAACTCCTTATAAAACACTGAAAATCAGTTAGTTATAAAGAGTTTTGTCGGGGTGGCAGGATTCGAACCTGCGACCTCCTGCTCCCAAAGCAGGCGCGATGACCGGGCTACGCTACACCCCGAAAAATGTTGGGCAAATATAAGCTTAATTACGATTTTCACAAGTAATTTAATAATTTGTTTCGTATAGTTAGTCAAAATAAATAATATTTATTTTGGTGCTATTATTTTTACATTTTCAAACTGAATAGTTCCTCTAATTACACCATCAATAACTTTATTTAAGGCAGAAATAATTGGAAGTTTTAGTTGTGATTTTGAATAAATCAGGCTAATTTCTCTTGCTGGAGCAGGGTCATCAAAGAATCTCAAGTTTGTTTGTTTTTTGTCAGACAGGGAAAGAGTATGCATATAGGGAAGTAAAGTCATTCCTAATCCCTCATCGGCTAAATTTATCATAGTTTCAAAACTTCCACTTTTAATACTAAAGTTTTTATCGTTGTTGTTTATATTACATAAATTAATTATTTGATTTCTAAAACAATGTCCGTCTTCTAATATTAAAATTTTACTACTTTGTAAATCATTTATTTCTAGTTTTTTATTTTTATGTAATGGATGGTTTTCTGGAACATACCCAATAAAAGGTTCATAATATAAAGGGCTTTCAATTAATTTAAAATTATCTAAAGGAGTTGCACCAATACCAGCATCTAATCTTCCATCTATTATTTGTTCTATAAAATTTTGAGTATTTAATTCTTCAATTTTTAAAGATACTTTAGGGAATTTTTTTAGAAAAGTGTTTAAAAATAGCGGGAGTAATGTTGGCATTACTGTTGGTATAATTCCTAATATAAATTCGCCTTCTACCACTCCCTTTTCTTGATCAATTAAAGATTTCATTTTTTGAGATTCTTCGATTATATTTTTTGCTTGTAAAATTATTTTTTCACCAACTTTAGTTAATTTAATTGGTTTAGTATTGCGATTAAATATTACAGTCCCAAGTTCTTCTTCAAGCTTTTGAACTTGCATACTTAAAGTAGGTTGAGTAACATTTGACTTTTCAGCAGCTAGGGTAAAATTTCCATACCTAGCAACAGCTAATGTATATTGGAGTTGAGTGAGCGTCATTAGTATATTCTATTATTTAAGCAAATGTAATAAGAAAAATTTATATCACTCAATAACTAAAGCCGTTATGTAAATATTTTTATGCGGAGTTTCTCTATCATCTGTAGGTTCTCTATTAATCTTATCAACGACCTCCATTCCTTTTATGACTTTTCCAAATGCTGTATAATTTTTGTCAAGATGATAAGCTCCAGGATTTTGTTGAACAATAAAAAACTCAAATGGTGATGCTAATTTATGAGGGTTATCTATTTCACTACTTGGCATTGATATTACCCCTCTATGATGTTTGTTTCCTTTCCTTGTGTCTGTGGGAAGTAGATAATGGCCAATCTCACTTCTCTTCATTAAAGTTTTAGAATTATCTGAGTTGCCTCCTTGAATTATGAAATTTGGAACAACTCTGTGAAAAATTGTTCCATCAAAATATTTTTTCTTGGTTAGAAAAATAAAATTTGAACGATGAATATTTGTATTTGTAAATAACAGGATATCTATATCTCCGTATTCAGTATGTAGTCTTACTTTGTTTTCTTTGTTTTTCTTTCCGTAATCAAATAAAAAAGGAATTGCATTTTTTTCATTTAATTTTATAAAATCACTATTCTGTTTTATCTTTAGACTGGTTGTATTTTTTTTCTTTACTTTTTTGATAACATATTTGTCTTTTTTAACAGTATCACAACTATTAAAAATCATTAAAATTAATAATAAAAGTCTTTTCATGAAGTTTTCGTTATTTCAAAATTCAATTTCAAAATTAAAAGAAATCTCGTTACCGGGAACAGAAGCTCATATGGAGATGTCTTCATTTGAAAGATTAAAATTTTTAAATACTCATAAGAACTATGAATTAAATGCTTTAAAAGCTAGTGTTTTAATTTGTGTTTATAAAAATAAGGAAGATGATGCATGTTTTGCATTAATGGAAAGACCTGTAAATAAAGGTGTTCATTCTGGTCAAATGTGTTTACCAGGAGGTAAAAAAGAATCATTTGATAATTCAAATTGGAAAACTTCAATAAGAGAGACTGAGGAGGAGTTAGGGTTAGAAAGAACAAACATGCATTATATAAGGAGTTTGTCTTCAATTTACATACCTCCAAGTAACTTTATTGTATACCCTTTTATAGCCATTTACAATAAGTCCCCAAATTTTAAAATTGATAGAAATGAAGTGAAAAAAGTTTTTGACGTAAATTTTGAAGTTTTATTAAATAATTCGTCACAAATAAAAATTGATATTTCTAATAATTATATGAATGAGATTGAAGTACCTGCATACAATTTTAATAATAATATTGTTTGGGGAGCAACTGCAATGATATTATCAGAGTTTAAATTTTTGTTAAAAGGAATACATTTTTAAATTTACATCACAATTCTATTTATAAAGATCTATGTTGTTTCTTAAAAAAAACTCTTTTGGCCATTATTTGATTTTAAAGAAATGGTTGATTCGATATATTGGAATAATGACTCATAGAAGGTATAGAGGATTTAATAATTTAAATATAAAAGGATCTGAAATTATTAAAAACTTACCTGATAACAATGTTTTATTTGTTTCTAATCATCAAACTTATTTTGCTGATGTAGTTGCTATGTTTCACGTATTCAATGCTTGTTTACGAGGTAGAGTAGATTCTATAAAAAATGTGAGATATATATGGCATCCAAAACTAAACATGTATTATGTTGCGGCAAAAGAAACTATGAAAGCAGGACTCTTACCAAGAATATTGGCTTATGCAGGTTCAGTTTCTATAGAAAGGACTTGGCGTGAAAAAGGAAAAGAAATTATTAGGCGGGTTAAATTTTCTGATATTTCAAATATTGGAAAAGCCTTAGATGATGGATGGGTGGTAACTTTTCCACAGGGTACTACTAGACCTTTTAAACCTATTAGAAAAGGTACAGCTCATATTATTAAAACTTATAAACCTTTAGTAATTCCGATTGTTATTGATGGTTTTAGGCGCTCTTTTGACAAAAAAGGTATAATGATAAAAAAACGAGATATCTTGCAATCAATGCATATTAAGGAAGCATTAGATATAGATTATGAGAATGATTCCATTAAAGAAATTATTAAAAAAATAGAATATGCAATTGAACAACATCCCTCTTTTTTAAAAGTGATGTCAATAGAAGATATTGAAGCTCGAGAAAAATTAAATAAAAAAAGAGTTTATTAGGGTTTATAATCCATAATAATTCCTGCACAATAAACTCTTGCTCCTGCTGCCCCTGATGGTTGAGAAACAAGATCATCTTCTCCATCGTGAATAATAATAGATCTGCCAACTATGTTTTTAACAGAATCATCACAGTTCAAACACCATAGATCTGTACTAAATTCAACCATTCCATGACCATTTTCATCAGCAATAAAATTTCCAATATCTCCTCTATGAAAGCCATCATCACCTCCCCATGAGCCATGGTTTTCAAAAGTTGGATTCCAATGTCCTCCAGCAGATTTCCCATCAATAGAAGAACAATCAGCTTTTTCATGAATATGAATTGCATGATTTCCTGGCTTTAAACCCATAATATGAGCTTCTAGCTCAACTTTACCGTTATTTATTTGTGTTAGGGTTACTAAACCAGAGGCTCCACTATCATTTTTAGCATTTAAGGATATTTTATATTTCTTTATTGATTCATTGCAACTAAAAAATAATAGTAATAAAATTGTGATTAGTGAATATTTTTTCATTCTGTATGTTTTTTAATTGGTTAAGTTAAATTTTTTAATTGGTTTAAATGGAGAGACGGATAGCTGCTCCATTTTCAATTGATATTCTTTCCAATCTTCATTGAAAAAGGCGTTAACCTTATTTAAAGCTGATTTTAAATCATTTTCTGCTTGACTTATTAGAATATCTTCTGTGCTTGTTACCCCGTAGGGTCTAGAATTTGAGTAATAAGAAGCTTTCCTTACCCTGGTTATAACTGTTTCGTTTGGACTTCTTATAATTCCTTGTCTTTTATCAACCTTACCGAAGAATAAGTCTTGAATTTTGTTAATCTTTTTAATTATTTCCTTAGAAAAATTAATTTGATTTTTGAAGGATAAAGAGTCATTCTTCATTAAAACTTTTTCAAAATCTTTAGCAATCAAGTCACTTTTGGCTAATTCAGTAGATGCTTCGTCAATTAGTTCAATATATTTCTCTAATGTTTTAGATACTCTATAAGAATCTTCAATTGCTTTGCTTGAAATATATAATCTTGGGTCTGATTTAATAATTATTGAAGTCTCGTCTTTAATTTCTCCAACCTCCATTATTAATTTATATTTTCCAGGTCTTACTTTAACTCCAGACCCCTCACTTTTATTTTTTCGAATATTTCTTCTTGGATAATTTGGACCTTTTTCATCCATATTCCATATTACTTTATGAAATCCTTTTTTTTCAGGAGATTTTATTTTTAAAGTTCTAATAAGTCTATTATTATCATATATTTTTAATGATATAGTATCCTTTTTAAGGTCTTTAACTTCCGAATAGTCTGGATTGAAAAAGAATTTTATTTGGGCGCCAAAATCTCTATTTTTCCCATTGAATAAAGCGTCACCTCCAAACCGACTACCAGTTGGTTGTTGTATTGCTGTCATATACGCAGTTGGAGGTTTAAATAATTTGAATAATTTATCAGTTAAAGACAAGTTACCTGCTAGCTCTCTTAATGGCCTTATATCATCTAAAACCCATGCAGATCTTCCAAACGTACCAATTATTAAGTCATGTTCTCTGGGGTGAATTGTTAAATCTTTAGTTGAAACTGTAGGAAATGTTTCAGAATCAAATTTTTGCCAATCACCTCCACTATTTAATGTAAAATATAATCCATCATCTGTGCCTAAAAACAACAATTTAGGATTGACAATATCCTCAATTATACTTAGTGTATATGTTGGAACATCCTCTGGATCAACTATTCTCTCCCAAGTTTTTCCATAGTTTTTTGTCCTGTATGCATAAGCCTCATAATTAAATCTTCTATAATCATTAGCTATTAATAGCGCTTCACCCTTATTTTTATTTGAGGCTTTAATTTGAGGAATCCAGCTTCCTTCAGGTAAACCTTTTAGACCTTTTGTTATATCGATCCATTCTTTTCCACCATCTTTTGTAATATGAACTCTTCCATCATCAGAAGCTACCCATAAAATGTTTTTTTCAAGTGGACTAGGTTCAATTACGATTAATGTACAATAGTTTTCTGCACCCGTAGCATCTAATGTTAAGCCACCACTTTCAGATTGTTTTTGTTTTTTAGGATCATTTGTTGTTAAATCGGGAGATATTATGTTCCAAGTCAGTCCTTTATCTAAACTTTTATGAACAAATTGACTTCCAAAATAAACAGTACTATTATCAAATAAATCTTGGCCTATGGCAGCGTTCCAATTAAAACGTAGTTTAATTTCAGGATTTGTATGTGTTGGTCGAACAGTATAATTATTTCCAGTCTTCCAGTCATATCTGGAAACATTACCTTGTTGGCTCATTGCATATCCGTATTGAGAATTATCCCTATCAGGAACAACATCAAAACCATCACCAAATGCAATTTCTTGCCAATAAGAATTCCGAATTCCTTGGGTTTTCCAAACATAAGCTGGTCCTCTCCAAGACCCATTATCCTGCATTCCTCCATAGACATTGTATGGGTATTCATTATCTGTACTTATATGGTAAAATTGAGCGACTGGAATATTTCCTACAAAACGCCATGATTTACCACCATCTCTTGAAATATTCATCCCTCCATCGTTACCATCAATTATAAAATCTCCATCATTTGGATGAATCCAAAAAGCGTGATGATCAGGATGAATTCCATTAGAAACACCGTAAGCTGGCATTAATTCTGAAAATGATTTCCCTCCATCTTCTGAAACATTAACATATGTAAAGATAGAATAAACTCTATTTTCGTTTTGTGGATCAACAAATATATCTGAATAATAAAACGGACGATTTCCAATTCCTGGTTTAGTATTTATTAATTTCCATTTTTCACCTCCATCTATTGACTTGTAAAGTCCATTTTTTTTTGATTCAATCAGAGCATATAAAATTTCACTTTTGTTATTGGAAAAAGCAAGTCCAATTCTACCTATATCTCCTTTTGGAAGTCCATCTTTTTCGGTTTTTTTAATCCAATTTTCACCTCCATCTATTGTTATAAATAATCCGCTTTCAGGTCCACCAGACTTAAAAAACCAAGGATCTCTTTTATGTTCCCAAAGCGCAGCTACAAGTTTATTAGGGTTTTTAGGATCCATGACAAGATCAGCAGCACCTGTATTTAAATTTCCATTCAGAATTTTTCTCCAACTCTTACCACCATTAAAAGTTTTATAAACTCCTCTTTCTTTATGTTCTCCCCATGGAGATCCAATAGCAGCTACGTAAATAATATTAGGGTTATTTGGATGTATAATGATTCTATGAATATGTCGAGTATACTCAAGCCCCATACTTTTCCAACTATTTCCACCATCTAATGATCTAAAAATACCAAAACCTCCGTTTAAACTATTTCTTGGATTACCTTCTCCAGTTCCAACCCAAATCACGTCTGGATTTGATTGTTGTATTGCAATAGCTCCAATTGATGCAGTGATTTGATCATTGAATATTGGTTTCCAAGAAATACCACCACTTTTAGAGCGCCAAACACCTCCAGATGCAGTTCCTATGTACATGACTTTTGGGTTGTTATGAACTACATCAATAGCGGTAGTTCTACCACTCATACCTCCTGGACCTATATTTCTGGCAGGAGTACTATTTAGCCATTTGGGATCAAAACTTTGTGCATTTATGATACCTAATGACACTAAGGAGAAAAAAAATAAAAACAGTCTCATGATTCTTGGAATAAAAAATAAATATAGTAAACAGATTTAATTTAATTTTAGTTATTTATAAAATATATATGATATTTGTATTTTAATTTTTCAATGAGAAAAATCTTATTATTATTATTGACTACTAGTTTTTTGAGTGGATGTTCTGTATTAAAAAATTATGCATTAAAATCTTTTATTTCTCCAAAGTATGAATCAATAGCTTTTTCAGAAGAAAACATCCCAACTTCACCTGATTATTCTTTAGATAAATCTTGGGCAGTACTGCCTTCTAAATATCCAAAATCTTTAACTGAATTTATAGGAAATATAAAACCCAGTAATGCTACTGTTTTTTACGTATATCCTACTTTGCTTTTGGATCCAAAAGACGTAAGTTGGAATTCAGATATTTATAAAAAACAAATACGTGAAGATGTTATAAATAAAGCTGTTAAATACCAAGCTTCAGCATGGGCAAGTGCAGGAGAGTTATATGTACCATTCTATAGGCAAGCTCATATCAGAATTTTCACTAGTCCATATGAAATAGAGGGAGAAAAAGCATGGGAACTTGCATATTCTGATTTAAAGGAATCCTTTGAGTATTTTCTTAAATATTATAGAAAAAATCGTCCAATAATTATAGCATCGCATAGTCAAGGAAGTATACATGTTAAAAGACTGTTACAAGAATATTTTGATGGAACTGATTTGCAAAATGAATTAGTTGCAGCTTACTTAGTTGGGGCACAAATTAAAACAGAGGATTTTAAATATTTAAAACCATTAAATTCGTTTAATGAAACTGGAGGTTATGTGAGTTGGAATACTTTTAAAAAGAATAAATATCCAAAAAAATATGATGAATGGTTTGAAGGAGGAGTTACCACAAACCCTATAAATTGGGATTCAAAAAAAGCATCGAAGATATCAGAGCATCTTGGTCTATTATATATTGATGATAAAATATATCCTCAAAGTGTTAAAATTGTTAAAAAAGATGGAATTTTATGGACCTCTTTACCAAAAGTTCCTAATCGTATATTTTTAAGTTTAATAAAAAGTTATCATTACGCTGATATTAATTTGTTTTGGGCAGATATACAGAAAAATTCAGTAGATAGATTAAATGCGTGGTTTGAAAAAAAGAATAATCTTTGATTCTTTCAGAAATATTTTTAGAATGTAAAAATAAATGGTCTCAAGCTGTTAAAGAGACAAACCACCCTTTTAGATCTTTTGTTTTGTCAACTGTTGACGATGAAAATAGGTCTAATAGTAGAAATGTAATTCTATGAGGGTATGATATAAAAAAAATTAAATTTTACTATTTATACAGACCTTAGGTCAAAGAAAGTAAATGATTTAAAAAAATCCGCATCAGTTCAATTATTGTTTTATAATTATGAGGACTCAAATCAAATCATAGTTCAATCAGAGTTAATAGATATAAATACTGACATAAATATTTTTAATCAGCTATCTGAACATTCTAAAAAAAAATATACTTCTTTCGATCTTCCAGGAACAATAATTGATGATTCTTATAATGTAGTCTTTGGTAAAGCAATTAATTTTTAAAGCTCTATCAATTGAAGTGTTACAACTAATAAAGAGACGCAAATATTAGAAGTTGTTTTAAATTAAATAATGATTGGAAAGGGATTTTTATGGTTCTATGAAATAGAATTATTATAAAATTTGTAATTTGAAAAAAACTAAAATCAAATGAATAAAAAATCACAAAAAAGAAGTAACAGTCGTCGAGATTTTATAAAAAAATCAGCTTTAGCTTCAACCTTTTTTATTCTTCCTCGTCATGTTTTGGGAGGAGTTAATTATACAGCTCCAAGTGATCAATTAGCTGTTGCGGGAATTGGAGTAGGAGGTAAAGGAAGATCTGATATATTTAATGCTTCAGTAAATGGAAGAGAAAAAATTGTTGCTATGTGTGATGTAGATCCCAATGGTCTTCACGGAGTGCTAGAAAGTCGCAAAAATTTCCCAAATGCTAAATTTTATGAAGATTTTAGAGAGATGCTTGATAAGCATCCTGAGATAGATGCGGTAACAATTTCAGGACCAGATCATTCTCATGCACCTGCAGCAGTTTATTCAATGCAGCGAAATAAACATGTCTACGTACAAAAGCCTTTAACTCACAATGTAAGAGAAGCTAGAATATTAACTGAAATGGCCAGAGATCAAAAAATTGTATCTCAAATGGGTAATCAGGGTGCTTCTAACCCTTCTCAACTTTCCGTCCAAAAATGGATTAATGATGGAGAAATAGGTAAAGTTTCAAAAGTTTATGTTTGGACTAATCGTCCTGTTTGGCCTCAGGGAATTCATATGCCACAGCCCGATAATAGTAAATTACCTAAGGGTTTAAACTGGGACTTGTGGTTGGGTCCAGCTCCTAAAACAGATTATATTCCAGGAATGCATCCTTTTGACTGGAGAGGTTGGTGGGCATATGGTACAGGGGCTTTAGGAGATATGGGGTGTCATATAATAGATATTCCTTTTAAAGCCTTAGGTTTAAAATACCCAACTGATGTTGAGTGTAGTGTTGGGAGTGTTTATACAAAAATGTGGACTCCCGAATATATTCCTGAAGGTTGCCCTCCTTCATCATCTGTAAACTTACATTTTGATCCAACAACAAAAAATGATAGCAGAATTGAAATGAAATGGACAGATGGTGGAATAAGACCCTCTCATCCAGATTTAATCCCGCCTAATGAGGATTTGGCTGGTGCAGGAGGAAATAATGGTGTTATGATGATAGGTGAAAAAGGAATCATAACCACTGATGTTTATGGGATGAACTCTAAGTTGTATAAAAAAGACACCCCAACTCAGAAGGAAGATGTGTCAATGAGTATTTCTGATGAGGCTGAATGGGGTCATCCTCGTAAATGGATTGATGCATGTAAAGCTGGATTTAATAGTAAAGAACACCGATCTTTAACCTCTTCATTTGATTATTCAGGACCTCTTACTGAAACAGTTTTAATGGGTAATATTGCTATTAAAAGTTATTTACTTCGTAAGGAAACTAAAAACGGAAGAATGGATTATTATGCTCGTAAAAAACTTTTATGGAATGGAGATGATATGAGAATAACTAATCTAGAAGAAGCAAATCAATTTGTAGGAAGAGATTATCGTAAGGGATGGGAGATATAATTTATAAAGTAAAATTTTGAAAATACTTGTAACCGGCGGCCTTGGTTATATTGGCTCACATGTAGTAGTTGAACTAATAGAAAGAAATCATGAGGTTATTATACTTGACAGCCTTATTAATAGTAGTTTGTTGATTCTAGATCGTATTGAAGCTATTACAAAAATAAAGCCTTATTTTGAAAAATTAGATTTATTAAAAAAGAATGATTTAAATAAATTTTTTAAAAAACATAATAATATCCAGAGTGTAATTCATTTTGCAGCCCTTAAGTCTGTTAGTCAAAGTGTAAGAGAACCAATTAATTATTATAAGAATAACGTAATTGGAATGATTAATCTTTTGGAACATATGCCTAAAGGTGTTCCATTAGTTTTTAGTTCTTCATGTACTGTATATGGCAGCTCCAACACTCAGCCTATAAATGAAAACACTCCATTTGGTATTGCTACATCTCCATATGGGCATACAAAGCAAATATGTGAGCAAATAATTGAAGCTCAATATAAAGCTGAATCAAATTTTAAAGGAATATGTCTTCGTTATTTCAACCCAATAGGTGCTCATCCAAGTGGTTTAATTGGTGAGGATCCTAAAAATATTCCTGAAAATATTATGCCATATTTAACTCAGGTTGTAAATGGTCATAGAAAAATTCTTAAAGTTTATGGAAATGATTACCCTACTAAAGATGGAAGTTGTATTCGTGACTATATCAATATAATGGATTTGACTAACGCACATTGTAAAGCAATAGAATATTTAAAAAGCATAAAAACAAATAAATTTTTAGAGTCTATTAATGTTGGAACAGGTAAAGGGGTTAGTGTATTTGAGTTAATTAAGAGTTTTGAAAAAGTCACAGGGAAAAAAGTGCCATTTAAAGTTGAGAATAGAAGATCGGGAGATGTAGTAACAGCTTATGCTGATACAAAAAAGGCTAAAAGGGTGATTGGGTGGAAGTCAGAATTTTCATTATCTGACGCTCTTCAATCTGCATGGGCATGGGAGCAAAATAGATTATAAAAAATATTATAAGTAAATTAACCTTTCAATTAATTTAAGATGAACAGAAGAAACTTATTAAAAACAATTAGTTCAGGTATTGCAGGTGTAGGGGTTATGCCACTTATGAATGCGCAAGAAAACATGAAATCAAAATCTATTAAAGTAAAAGGCAACATAAATCATTCAGTTTGTAAATGGTGTTATGATATTCCACTTGAAGACTTAGCTAAAGAGTCAAAAAAACTAGGATTAGTTGGTATTGACTTAATAGGGGCAGAGGGCTGGGATGTTTTAAAAAAGCACAACTTAACCTCAACGATGTGTTATGGTGATTTGGAAGGGAAATCAACTAGAAGCTTAATAAATGGATGGTGTGATAAAAAATTCCATGATGAATTAATACCTAATTATTTAAGTCACATTAAATTAGTGGCTGATGCTGGCTGGACCAATCTAATATGTTTTAGTGGAAGTAGAAGAGGAATTAGCAACGAAGATGGTCTTAAAAACTGTATTGAGGGATTAAATAAAATTTTACCAGCAGCAGAAAAGCAGGGTGTTGTTATACATATGGAGCTTTTAAATTCTAAAGTTGATCATGCAGATTACATGTGTGATAATTCAAATTGGGGAGTTGACCTTTGTAAAAGATTAGGTTCTGATAATTTTAAACTACTATATGATATATATCATATGCAGGTTATGGAAGGTGATGTAATTAGTACAATTTCTCAAAACCATAAATATATTGGACATTATCACACTGCAGGAGTTCCAGGCCGCAATGAAATAGATGAAACTCAAGAACTTTATTATCCAGCTATAATGGAGGCAATTGTAGCTACAGGATTTAAAGGGGTGGTAGCACAAGAATTTATACCAACCAAAAAAGACATCCTTGGCAGTTTAGCAAAGGCAATTCAAGTCTGTGATGTATAATTAATATTTCGCTGGTTTCCCGTTAGTTGTTGAGTTTTTAATAAACTCACGAAGATCATCATTAGCTTTGACCAAATCTTCTTTTCTAAGGTACATCATATGTCCACTTCTATAACCTTTAAAGAAAAATCTGTCTTTAAATTTGCCACTTGGATCAATCTGCCACATAGTATATTTTGCACTAAAATATGTCGTTGCACCATCATAAAAACCAGATTGGATAAATACTTTTAAAAATGGATTTTCAGCCATTGCTTGTCTTAAATTATCTCTAACTCTAACATTGTCTCTATTCCAAGGTCTTACAGAATGCTCATCTCTTCCCCATGTATTATATTTTACATCAGATTTAAATTTCAGTTCATTTTGTAAATAATGATTTATAGCTGGAGTGAAGGCATGATCCCATGCGCTCATTTCAGCGTTATAATCCACTCTATTTCCTGAGTCTTGTCTATCTACTCCTTTATACCTAGAATCTAATCTTCCAATTGTTTTGCCTTCATCTCTAAGAAGTTCCTTCCAAAAAAATGATGTTGACAGGTTTATGTTATTCTGAAGAACATCTTTTTTATTAAGCCCAGTGAAATATGAAATTTTTTCAGCAATAGAATTCTTTTCACTATCGCTAATAAAACCCCCTTTAGATAGAGCTGGTATTAATTCGTTTAAAGCAAAATCCTCAGACTTAGGAAGTATTTCCTCTAAATCTAATTTTTGTAATTCAGCCGGTAATTTTTTATGATACCACGATGCAGCTGTATAATATGGAAAGTCAATAGCAGATGAAACAGGTCCTGGATATACCTGATAATCAGCAGGAGAGACCATAATAACACCATTTAAGTAAATCCATTGTTTATCTTGAAGTTCATGCGAGAGTCCCATAACTCTTACTCCTCCATAGCTTTCTCCAATAAGATACTTTGCCGAGTCCCATCTGTTTTTTCTTGATATAAATGTGCTTATCCACTCAGCCAAGTATTTTATATCCTGATTTACTCCAAAAAATGTTTTACCACTTTCTTTTTTCCCCTCGTATTCAACTATTCTTGAATAGCCAACATTTACTGGATTTACAAAAACAATATCTGCCACATCAAGTATAGAGTAGGGGTTTGACTTGAATCCGTATGGCTGTACGGGGTATCCTTCAGAATCAACCTTTAGCATTCGGGGTCCTGTATATCCCATATGCATCCATAAAGAACCCGCACCAGGTCCTCCATTAAAAGAAAAAATTAAGGGACGACTTGTGTTATTGGACACATTAGTCCTTCTATAGTATGTAAAAAATAAACTTGCAATGGGTTTGCCGTCCCCATTCCAGACTGGAATTCTTCCAGTTTGAGCTTCATAATTAACGGCTTGTCCTTTAATTATTGTTTTATGTTGAGTAACTACAAGGGTATCAATAGGTAGTTTTTTTTCTTGAGCAAATAAAGAAATTGACAAAAAAGCAATTAAACCGGATAAGTATATTTTTTTCATACTATTAATATAGTAATTATTAAATATAATTTAGACATAGATATTTACTATCTTTATTAAGATAAAATTATTTGATTATGAAAAAAATAGGATTATTATTTATAGCATTAATTTTTAGCTGTAGTAAGAATGAATCGGGAATGGATCCCCATTTAACTGCTGAAGAAACAATTGCTGTTCAGGCTGAAAATGAAAAAAAATTAGCTGGAAAATGGAGTTTTAATCCATCTGCAGGAAGAAGTCTTGCAACTTGTCAAATAAGATCGCTTGAATTTACAGATAACAACACATATATTCTTAAATTAAATATTACTGATGGATCTTCAAACGTTATGTATTATCAGGGAGACTATCATATTGTATTTGGAGAGGCAACTGCTGATGATGTTCCAATTGAAAAAGTTTTATTATTTAATCAAGGAGTTCTTCCTTTAGCTTCTATTCCAGAAGCAGGAACTATAGCAACTTTTACAAATATAGTTTTTGATACTCAAGGAGGAATTACAGTTACTTTTAAAGCTGAATCAGGGACCGATGGATATTGTGATACAACTACTGCTCAACAACTAGAAGCTGATAAAGAACCTGAAATTATGACTGAAACACAAGCTCCTGAAGGTAGTAATCAAGCTTTATTTATTAATAATTGGCGTTTTACCGAGGTTAGTTCTTCGTTAAATGGTGTTTCTGAAAATACAGAAGGAAGTCTTTGCGGTTGGATAAACGAATTTAATTATGAAAATTGTGTGGATGAAACTGAAGAAATTGATCCAAATTGTGTTTTTGTAAATGATATAACTGTAGTAATTACAAGTTATGGAACTTGGTTTTTTACATTTTATAGTAATTCTAATGCTCTTGGATTTCAAGAAGGTCAATGGCGATGGGCTAATGGAGATTTTACAGCATTTGAAGTGATTGATGAAGAAGATGGAGAAAATTGGACAGGTGCACAATTAATTAATATTGTAAGTGTATCCGGAGGTTCATTGTTACTATCATCAACTGAGACTGGAGATCTTGATGGTGATGGTGCTCCAGATGAAATACTTCAGGAGTATACATTGCAAATTGAATCAGCTGCTTTTTCCTATCCAACTTGTAGTTTACCAACAAATTGAAGTTTAGAAGGATAATTTAAACAAAGTATTTAGAGAAAATCATTTGTGGCAAGTTTAATTAGGCTACTTTTGTGCCTTTAAATATTTTATGCTCACATTCAAAGATTTAGGTCTTGAATCCAATCTGATTCAAGCCGTTGAGGATTTAGGTTTTCAAACTCCAACTGATGTTCAGAAAGAATCAATACCATTATTGCTAAAAAACGAAACTGATTTAGTTGCTTTAGCTCAAACAGGAACAGGAAAGACTGCCGCTTTTGGAATGCCATTATTACAAAAGATAGACTCAAACTCAAAACACACTCAAGGCTTAATTTTATCACCCACAAGAGAGCTTTGTATCCAAATTACTAAGGATATTCAGCTTTATGCAAAGCATATGCCAAAGGTCAATATAGTTGCAGTTTATGGTGGAGCTAATATTCAAGATCAATCAAAAAAAATAAAAAAAGGGGCACAGATTATCGTAGCTACTCCTGGAAGAATGCAAGATATGCAAAGGCGAAGGATGGTAGATATAAAAAAAATAGATTACTGTATACTTGATGAAGCTGATGAAATGCTAAATATGGGCTTCTATGAAGATATAATTGCTATTTTATCTGAGGCTCCAAAGGAAAAGAATACATGGTTGTTCTCAGCTACAATGCCTTCAGCTGTATCTAAAATAGCTAAAAAATTCATGAATTCTCCTAAAGAAATTACTGTTGGAAGTAAAAATGCAGGAGCTAAAAATGTTTCTCATGAGTGCTATACAGTAAGTGGACGTCAGCGATTTGACGCATTAAAGCGTTTAGTTGATGCCCATCCAACTATTTTTGGTTGTATTTTTTGTAGAACTAAACGTGATACTCAAAAAGTAGCAGATAATTTAATTGAGTCCGGATATAATGCAGCTGCACTTCATGGAGATTTAAGTCAAAATCAAAGGGATACAGTAATGAATTCTTTTAGAAAAAAACAAATTCAATTATTAGTAGCTACTGATGTTGCTGCAAGGGGAATTGATGTAGATAACATAACTCATGTTATTAACTATCAATTGCCAGACGACGACGAAGTATATACACATAGAAGTGGTAGGACTGGTAGAGCTGGAAATAAAGGAGTTTCTATTATTATAGTTACTCAGAGTGAGCACCGTAAAATAAGGTCCATTGAAAAAGTTATACAGTCTAAAATAATTAACAAATCATTACCTGATTCTGACGAAATTTGCAATGCACAGTTATTACATTTAGCAAAAAAATTAAGTGATACTAATCCATCTGATTCAGCAGAAAAACTTCTTCCATCCTTCATGAAAGAGCTTGATGCTTTATCTAAGGAAGATATTTTAAAAAGAATAGTTACTCTTGAGTTAGATCGTTTTTATAACTATTATAGTGGAAAGGCTAAAGTTTTAGACTTACCTATTAAGGATTTTTCTAATAATGATTCGAAATCTAGGGTTAACAAAAGAGATGAAGTTCGTTATCACATTAATATTGGTGAAAAAGACAATTACGATTGGAGATCCCTTAAAGATCTTATAAAAGGAACTTTAGGGCTAACTGGTGATGAAATTTTTCATGTTGATATAATGAAAAACTTTTCTTTCTTTTCATCCGGTCCTGAAGAAAAAGAGATGGTTTTAGATGGCTTTAAATCTATAAATATAGACAACAGGGATATTGAAGTGTCGATTACAGAAAAATTTAATCCAAAGAAGGCTAAAAAATCTAAATCAAGAAATAAAGGGGGAGGATATTCAGGTAGGAGTAGACCTAATCCCTTTAAATTTTCAAATAATAAAAAATCCTCTGGTAAGAAAAGAAGTAAAAGATTTTAATGTTATTGAAATTTATAAATAAAAAAACCTCCAATTTGGAGGTTTTTTTATTTATAAATTGATTACTAAGAAGTAGTTAGTTTACTCCACGATCAAACTCAACTCTACGACTTGATTTTCTATCAGATAGAGGTTTAGTTTCTCCATAAGCCTCAGTTGATATTCTACTTCCATCAACACCAGCAGCTTCCAAAGCAGCTTTAACTCCATCAGCACGTTTTTGAGAGATTTTCATATTATAATCTTCAGAACCATCATCAGAAGCATGACCTTGAACAATTATATTAACATCTGGATATTCATCTAAAAGAGCTTTAAGATTGTTTATAAGTTCTTCACCACTCTTACCAATTTTAATACTTGAGGTTCCAAAATATATTTTAGATTCATTATTAGCAATGAAATCAATTAATTTAGTTGGTTCATCTACGCATCCACCGTTTTCAGCGACACCAGCTTCATCTGGACATAAATCATCTTTATCTAGAACACCATCACCATCAGTATCAGGCCATGGACATCCATTATTACCAGCTTCTCCAGCTACCGTAGGACATTTATCGTCTTTGTCAGCTATAGTATCACCATCGCTATCAGGACAACCTCCCATTTCTGCAGACCCAGCAGCTTCTGGACATGCATCATCTCCATCAGCAATACCATCTCCATCTGTGTCTGGACAGCCATTCATTTCAGTCGTTCCAGCTTCTTCCGGACAGGCATCTTTGTTGTCAGGAATACCATCACCATCAGTGTCAGGACATCCTTCGAATTCTTTTAATCCAGGCACATCTGGACAAACATCTTTTTTATCAGAAA
>Ga0114996_10003631_pt1 | contig 19017 bp, 8 predicted proteins | sample ArcticOcean_MG_C_4_FD_87039 | JGI IMG/M metagenome (GOLD analysis project Ga0114996, IMG submission 87039) | Marine microbial communities from western Arctic Ocean - ArcticOcean_MG_CB4_134 | ecosystem: Environmental > Aquatic > Marine > Oceanic | place: Arctic Ocean: Canada Basin | collected...
AAGTGGTCGAGAATGAGGCATTGCGACAATCGCTGACGTTGTGCGAGAGCATGCGAGAATGGCCGGCATGCTACGAAAAGTTCGCCGTCGATTTTGGTCGTCGGGTGTGGCGTCGGCCCATCAGCGCCGAAGAGGCAGACACCTTGGTGGGATTGGCCACTCAGGCGCAGCAGGCATTGGGCCTGTCTGAGGGCGGATCGGTCGTAGAGGACGATTATTACCTCGGTATCGAGATGATGCTCTCGGCGCTCTTTCAAAGCCCCCATTTTCTCTATCGTGTGGAATTGGGAGAACCCCTTCCAGACGACCCAACGAACCACCGTGTGACGGGCTATGAGATGGCCTCACGCTTGTCTTTCTTCTTCTGGAATTCTGTTCCAGATCTCGCGCTTCTGGACGCCGCGGAGGCCGGTTTCTTGGGGACGTCGGAAGAGCGTCTAGTGCACGTCCAACGCATGATGGACGATCCCAAACTTCGGCGTTCGGTTCGCAACTTCTTTTGGGAGTGGTGGCAACTCTTTGAGTTGGACCAGCTGACCAAGGATCCCACCATCTACAAACATTACAGCTCCGATTTGGGGGTCATGGCTGCCGAGGAGACGCTCCAATTGGTGGAGCACGTGGTGTTGGATCGGGATGTCGACATGGTGGAGTTGCTGACGACGCGGACCACCTTCGTGAACCGTCGCCTGGCGGCCATTTACAACATTCCCGCCGTGGTGGAAGACGGCTTTGGCATGACCGAATTGCCAGCCGATGGTTTGCGTCGGGGGTTCTTGGGTCATGTGAGCTTCTTGGCGCAGAACGCGCATCCAGTGTCCACCTCTCCGACCTTGCGAGGTCTTTTTGTACGCGAATTGCTCTTGTGTGAGTCCATCCCCCCCCCTCTTTCGGAAGTGAACACAGCGCTCCCGGAACCCACTCCGGATGCCAAAACCATGCGGGAACGGCTCACTGTGCACATGGAAGATCCAACCTGTGCCGGATGTCATGCGCTCACAGACTTGGTGGGGTTGACCTTGGAGAACTTTGACGGGATCGGCCGATTCCGGTGGACGGAAAACGAAGTGACCATCGACGCGTCGGGCGAATTGGATGGGGTGACCTACAACGATGCGTTGGGTCTACAAGAAACATTGGGTGAGAACCCCAAGTTTGCTCGCTGCGCCGTGAACATGCTCTACAGTTACGCGTTGGGGCGTCCCCTGGGCGCGGGAGACACGGATCAATATCTGCAGCTGACAGAGCGGTTTGAAGCCAACGGTCGCCGCTTTAAACAGCTCATGGTCGACGTGGCACTCAGCACGGGATTTGAGCGTGTAGGGGAGGTGTCCCCATGAGCCAAAACAAGTTCCATCGGAGAATGCTCCTGAAGGGATTCTTGGGCGGTGCGTTGGTAAGTATTGGTTTGCCGGCGCTGGAGATCTTCCTCAACGATTCAGGGTCAGCCTATGCGGACGAGGGCCCCGGTGACAGTGGATTTCCCCAACGTTTTGGCCTCTTTTTCTGGGGCAACGGCATGTTGCCGGACCGTTGGACACCGGAAAAAGAGGGTGCTGAGTGGGCATTGTCCGAACAATTGGCTCCGCTCGCGAATGTCAAAGAGTACATTACCGTGGTGACGGGAACAGGCTTGGGCGTGCCCAACACCACACCCCACGCCGCCGGTGCGGGCGGTATTCTGAGCGGTGCACCGCTCTTGGACCCCTACAGCAACGATTCCTTCTCGATCCAGAGCATCGACCAGGTGATCGCGGAGAAGACCAAGGAGAACACCTTCTTTTCCTCCTTGGAGTTCGGGGCCAAACCGGGTGGAGGGCTCTCCTACAACGGACCCAACAGTCGAAACCCCCCGGAGACTTCGCCCTTGGCGCTTTTCAATCATGTGTTTGGAGGGACCTTTCAACTGCCAGGAGCGGAGCCCATCGTCGATCCGACCTTGGCGCTGCGTCGTTCGGTCTTGGATGCGGTGATGACCGATATCTCGTGGTTGAAAACGAAGGTGGGGCAAGCGGATCAGATCCGCCTGGAGCAACACTTTGAAGGCATCCGTGGGTTGGAGAAACGCCTGGCACGATTGGAAGAAGATCCGCCCAACTTGACGGCTTATGAGTTCCCGGCGCAACCACTGGATGAGTATCCGGACATCGAAGGGCGTCCCCAGTTGCAAGAGAAGAACCAGATCATGAGCGAGATTGCCGCCATGGCCTTTGCCTGCGATCGGACCCGGGTGTTCAGCAATTTCTTCACCACGCCGGTGAACAACAATCTCTTCACCGATGCGGTCGCTGGTCACCATCAGCTGACGCACGATGAACCGGGCGACCAACCTCAAGTACACGCCATTACTTTGCAATGTATGGAGGCGCTGGCGAGACAGATCGAAGCCTTGGCAGCCATCGAAGAAGGGGAGGGCACCTTGCTGGACAATTGTGTGCTCTTTGGTACATCCGAGCACGGTTTGGCCCAGACCCATTCGTTCGAAGAGATGCCCATCGTGTTGGCGGGGAGTTGCGGCGGCAAGCTCAAGACCAACATGCACTACCGATCGGCAGCCAGCGAGAACAGCAGCAAGGTGTTGCTGACGATCTGTCGGGCCATGGGATTGGATCAGTCCAGCTTTGGCGCGGAGGGCGGCAAAGTGACGGACGGATTGGGAGCGATTGAAGCATGACCGGTAGACGATTTGTGTCGATGCTGTGGATTGTATTGCTCTTGGCGTGTGGCCCGGCAGCAAGCGACAGTGCCGACACCGGAATGACCGATACAACCGTGATCCCCACACCGAAGACGACTCTGGTGATGGTGTTTGACACCATGGGATTTACCAACGCCGAATCAGAGACTGTGGCCCCCGGTTTTGACTTGGACGGAGTGGTCAGTGAAGACGGTGATGAAAGCACCTGTGGTCATGGAGACTACACCGCGCCCGACGGAACGCCCGGGATCGACAATCAATTGGCGACCATCGTGCCGCTCTTTGAGTTGGTTGGATTAACGGCGGCCGAGGGGTTGCTTCAGAGCATCATCGAAGAGGGTGGGCTGCTCATGATGATTCAACTGGACGGGGTGGACGATCCAGTCAACGATGACAAGGTCTCCTTGCTCTTCCGGACCGGTTTCGGTTCGCCCCTTTTAGGCACCGACGGCAAAGTGTTGGCGGGCCAAACCTTCACGCTTCATTCCGAGTCACCCGACAGTCTGGCCGAGGACGCCAGCATCACCGATGGCGTCCTCCATGCTGGCCCCTTCACGGCACGTATTCCGCTCTTGGTCTTCGGTATGAAGTATGAATTGACGCTGCACAATACGCGTATCCGGGCCACCATGACCGAGGACGGTGGCATGGTGGATGGTTTGTTGGGGGGCAGCGTCGCCATTGACGAGCTCTACGCCATTGGTGAAACCGCCGCCAAGGACGACCCAAGTGTGCTGACGGGGATTCAGGCGGTGGTTAGTGGCGCTGGCGACATGGCACGCGATGAGGATGGCCAATGTCAGGAGATCTCCGGTACTTTTGCGATTTCGGCTGTTTCCGCCTTCTTTTTTCCAGAAGAGAACAGCAACTGATAAAGGAAAAGTGTCGGTGAGGGCCCTCGAACCGGCGGCGGATGTCAATTTGTCCGGGGCTTCTCACCAACAACCTGTCGATTCCCATGTTTCTGTGGGAGACAACACCCATGTTTCTGTGGAAGACAAGGGTTTGAGAGTCGAAAGGATTTCACAACCCTGGCCACTGTCGTCGACACATGTCGAATTCCAACGACCAGTCACCCCTTCTTTGAGCACGAAGCATGCCAGACATTGTTCGGGTGGAAGGGCCTGTAATTAAAGGGGTTTGCGGGTGTCCTTAAAGGCTGTCACACCATTGTTCCGGCCGTGTCTCACCCGCTCGAAGGGGGTGTCTCACCCTGCTCTTTGATGGCTCGTTAGTCTTCGGTACGGAAAGCGTCCATGTCGACGCCCAGCTTCTCGGCCCATCGATAGATTTGCCGCCGGTCTTTGCCGAAGAATTCAGCGACCTGGGCTATGTTGCCTTTGTGATGTTGGAGGGCCATGCGGAGATCGTCCGACGTGGGTTCGATGTCGGACGCGACGTGAAGTGAGAGGGGGGCCTCATGGAGCGTGTCGGCACTACGCTCATGGGGACCCTCGGACATTGTGCATACGTTGGCGGGAAGATGCACCAAGTGGAGAGTGTCCTGATTGGCAGCTCGGATCACAGCGCCGTGCATGGCCTGTTGAAGTTCACGTACATTGTAGGGCCATGGGTACAAGAGGAGCGCCTCTGCCGCATCGGCGCCCACTTCGCCAGACCATTGCTTGTCGGCCAAGAAGCGTTTGGCCAAGGGGACGATGTCGTCAGGTCGGGCATGCAATGGAGGAATCGAGATCGACCAACCGCTGAGACGGGCGTAGAGATCCGCACGAAGAGTTCCTTCGGCAATGGCTTCACTCGGATCGCGATTGGTGGCCGCAACCACACGAACATTCACGGGGATGGTTCGGGTGCTACCAACAGGGCGCACCATGCCGTCGGCCAATACGCGGAGTAACTTCGGTTGCAGGGTCATCGGCATTTCACCGATTTCGTCCAAGAAGATCGTACCGCCATTGGCGGCGACAAAGAGGCCCTCTTTGTCGCTTCGCGCACCTGAGAAAGCGCCCGCAACGTGGCCGAAGAGTTCACTCTCCACGAGCTCTTGAGGTAAAGCGCCGCAGTTCACAGGGACGAAGGGGCCTTCGCAATTGCCCCAATTGTGGAGGCTCTCGGCGACGAGCTCCTTACCCACCCCGGTCTCTCCGAGGATCAACACCGAGATGGACTGGCTCGCTACGGCGAGTACTTCGGCGCGTATGCGTTGCATGGCGATGCTTGGGCCCCACAGGGGGGAGCGAGGGCCCGTCAGTGATTCACCGGTCTGAATGGCCACTCCCTGGAAGATCAGTACGCTGCTTCCTACGCGCAATATGTCGCTATCGGAGAGAGGGTGCTCCGTAATGAGGTCACCGTTGACGAAGGTGCCGTTGCGGCTGCCGGAGTCCAAGAGTCGCCAACGATCGGTAGACGGATCCGGTTCGATGAGGGCATGGGTGCGAGACAATTGGGCGTCATCCAGCGAAAGGGGGCCGTCGGTGTGTCCCGTTCTTCCAATCATGATGGGCTCACCACTCAGTACGTGCAAGCGGCCTTCTGCGCTCTTGTCGGGCGACACCACCACCACGAGTCTTGTGGCGGTGATCGGTCTAGGACGGCTGGATGCTCCCGGGCTGGTGGTCTTGGTTCGGTCGTCTGTCACAGTCGGTATGTTACACCGAATCGATAGAACTTGCCCACTTCACGTCCAGTGTCATGAGCTGGTCAATCTCTTCAATGGCAAGAAAGGATGTGCGCAGTCCGTCGCGATCAATATGACTGGCGCGTTCTCGAATTACGTTACAACTTTCGTGAACGGCTAGGACGGCGGCGGATGGGTCGTTCGTGGCGTTCAGTGCTGTCGCATAGGCGAGACGAACATCCCATTCATAGGCGTTCAGCCGGCCCAAACGCTGGAGAATAGTCATGCTTTGTTGAGCGGTCTTCATGGCTTCTTCGTGACGGTTTTGCGCAAGAAGCGCATGGGAGCAGATGGCATAGCTTCCCGCCTGCATGGCCGGAAAGTCTTGAAGCGCATCGATCGAGTGCGAGGCGGCCTCGATGGCTTCGTCCAAGCGGTTGTCCGCCAGTAGACATTTGGCCAGATAGGTTTTGGTACCGGCTGTAAACCGAACGTCTCCGCCCTCGCTATGCGCCAAGAATGCGTCTTCTTGCAAGACGATGGCTTCCGCGATCCGCCCTTGGCCCAATAGCGCCATGCCGAGGTTGTTGTTGGCCAGCGCCGCCAGGGTGCGCAGACGTCGTTCTTGGCTCATGTCAGCGGCTTCCCGGAGCAAGATCTCTGCTTCCTTGTACTGTCCCAACTGCACCAGGCAATAGCCCCGATCGACCCGCATGGACAGGCTGTTACGTATATCCCCCGCCCGCTCGAAACAGCGATGGGCTTCCTCCAGGTGTGGAACCGCTTTTGCGTGCAATCCTTCCCGCGTCATGGATCGACTTCTCGTCGTTTGAATACAGGCGGCAACCAAGGGTTCGTCTTCCAGATCCGATGGGCACATTGCATCCAGTTCACTAAGTAGCTCGTCGGCCAGTGTGTGGCGACCACAGTGGAAAAGGAGCCCCACGGCGCGCGCCAGCGCCATGATACCTGTGGTGAGAAAAGGCGGTTTGGTGCGCAAAACCGTCCGCAGATGGTCGAGGATGGGCAACGCATCGTCGTGATGGCCAAGTCGCATTTGAACTTCGACAGCGAGGCCGGCGGCCCGGGACCACTCTGCGCTCTGGGGATCGAAGCTATCGAGCGCAGCCCCAAAATGTTCGTTGGCGGTGGGCAACTCTGAACGCCAGATGAGGGCCTCGCCCCGCAGCATTTGCAAGTATCCCCGCTGATGTTGCGTGGGTCCGCATTGTTCGCCGGCATCGGCGCATCGGATGACTCCGTCCAAATCGTTGTTGTCCAAGGCGTGCTCAGCGGCCCGCTGATACCAGGACACCGCCTTTTCCTTGCTGTCACTGTGTTCAAGATGGTGCGCCATGATTTCCGGATCCACCTCACCCTTTTGTTCCAACCACCGTGCAGCGAGCCGGTGTCCCAGCCGGCGATCCTCGTCGGTGAGCATGGAGTAGGCAGTCTCACGCACCAGATCGTGGCGGAACATATATTCGATTTCGTCGCTAAATTGGCTGTTGGGTTGCGCGCGAATAAACTCCCGTTCTTGGAGGTTGGCCAGCCAGGAGTCCATGGAAGGCAGTAACTCTTTCTCATAGCCCAACAAGGTCGCCAACCCGCTCCGCCAGAACACGTCGCCGAACACACTCGCCGCACGAAGGACCCGGCGTGCGTCGGGGCTCAGGGTGTCGAGCCTTGACTGGACCATGGCGAGCACTGTTTTGGGCAACTCGAGAGGGCTGGCCCCTTCGCCAGCGGCGCGGATCAGTTCCTCGAGGAAAAATGCGTTTCCTTGAGCGCGCTCAACCAACGCCTGGATTTGGTCTTCTTCCACGGTGTCGCCCAAAACAGATTGGACCAGCGTTTTGGACGCACTGCTGGAGAGTTGTCGCAGCCCCAGATGGGTCACGCGAGGATTCGTCCAGAAGCTTGAAAAGAGGGTCTCGCCCTCGGGTCGTGCCATGGCCAAAACCAACAGACTCTGGTCCCGCAATGCTTCCAGGACATGCAGCAATCCATTGACACTGGCTCGGTCTCCCCAATGGAGATCGTCCACGACCAAGATGACGGTTTTTTCACGGCACTCCGCTGCCAGCCAATCGGTCCACGCAGCGAGGATCTGATCGCGCATCAAGCGCGGGTCTCGCCGGGCTGCTCGGAGCTGTACGTGCTCGTCGTCTTCAAACGGGATCCCCACCATTTCACCGAGAAATCCGATGACTCGTTGATGATCCTTCTTTGGGAGATGTCGCTGTAGTCGGAGCTTGAAGCGGATCCGTTGGCGGTCCAATGATTCGCCTTTCCGAATGCCGGTGGTATGGCGAATGGCGGAACAGAGCAAGGAGTACGCGCTGCCCTCACCCAGGGAGTCGGCTTGTCCCATGAGTATCTGAAGGCTGTCCGGTGGGAGTCGAAGTGACAAGAGGAACTCGAATCCGATACGAGATTTTCCCGAGCCTGCGGTGCCAGTGACCAAGACGGCCTCTGCGGCCTGGTCTTCCCGCACAGCGTCCAAGGTGGCCCGGAGCAAACTCAACTCTCGGTCCCGACCCACACATCGGGTCTGCAGCCCCAGCACGGTTTGAAAGGGGCTGTCTCGCGACAAGGTTTCGCCCAGGGTCCAATCCTTACCGATGGGCATTACGGAAAAACGACTGCGTATCAGGCTGGCGGTGAGCCGTCCCATCCGTACTTCCCCTGGCTGTGCATCGCTGAGTTGCTGAACCGCACGATCGATGACATCCCCAGTGGGCACCTCACCATCCAACTCGCCGTGCCCCGTCGCCAATACAATCGGCACGTTGGGAAGGTGCGTCTTGAGCACTTGGGCGCACCCCGCAGCGCGCATAGCTTGGTCCGTGGGCACCCCGGAATCCGATAAGCAAGCGACCAGGCAACCATTGGCAAGGATCTCGACACGTGCTCCCAATGCATCGAGCTCCGCCCAGAGGTCCAGTTTTCTTGTACTTTCTGTACTAACCTCGGCGGTTTCATCATCCACCCGTGTATCCAGTGACGTACTGCTTGGGTCGGCACCAACCATGACGATGCTCACCACTCGTCGTTCTCCGTGAGTCAACGCTTTGGGGCGTCTTTGGGTGACCGTTACGGCTTGGCTGGTCCTGATATCCACTTGGCTTAACAAGGAGGCCAACTCGTTGCCGTCGGACGGCCGGTCGTTGGGGTCCTTCTCCAACATTTGGGCCACCAAATTGTCCAAGCTCTTGGGCACAGCGGGACACTTTCGAGACAAGCGAGGGGCCTCTGAAAAGAGAATCTTCGCCAGGACGGCGGTCTCCAAATCGGCTTCAAAAGGGCGTTCGCCCACGAGCGCTTGATAGAGCACACACCCCAACGAGAAGATGTCGGCCGGGGCGCCCAAGGAGGGGTCTCCGCGGGCCTGTTCGGGCGCCATGTACCCGGAGGATCCGAGCACCGTGCCGGGCTTGGTCAGCCACTGATGGGGGCGTGCCATGCGTGCGATACCGAAGTCGAGCACCTTAATGTGCTTGGGGTTGCCATCCATTAAGTGGATGTTGCTGGGTTTGATGTCGCGATGAATGATGCCGAGGTTGTGCGCCATGCCCAGCGCCAGGGCGACCTGTTTGCCCATCATCAACATTTCGTCGAAGGTGAGTTTCCCCGACTCGCGGAGGTAGTGACGAAGGTCCATGCCAGCGAGCCACTCCATGGCTAAGAACGACTCGCCGCCCGCGGTGGTACCATGCTCGATGTAGGAGACAATGTTGGGATGTTCGAGTTCGGCCAAGAGCATGGCCTCCCGGGCAAAACGAGACGCGTTGACTGCCTCGGGCAAGGTCAGCGTCTTGACGGCTACCGTCTCATTGGTCTGGCGGTCAATGGATCGGAAAACCTGGCCCATGCCACCGTGACCAATGACCTCGAGGAGCTCGAATCGTTCGTTGATGACCCGCTTTGTCTCCATGGGGCCTAGTGTGGCGGCGGCCACCGGTTAGGTCAACCGACAGACACGAGGAACTTATCGTTCGAGTTGGATCGCCCAGATCGCGGTGGCTCGGGCGACCACATGCCCCTCTTCGTTGCGGAGGACGGCTTCGACGGTAGCGTCGTGCTTACCGGGTGTGTTGGGCAAGACGGCGTCGCACGTTGCGGTGATGGTGCCGCGCGCCTTTTTTTCGTAGTCCATCTTCAAAGACGACACAATTCCACGACCACGGCCATCGACGGCGTACAGGACCGCCAAGCCGGTCGCAACTTCGCCCAGGTTCATCAGCGCGATGGCGTGCAGAGAACTCAGATGATTGCGCACCGCCGGTCGGTCTCGAAGGGTCACGATCGCGTGGCCGAAGTCCAATGCTTCCACGCGGCAGTCAATGGTCGCTGTGTATGGCGCCATGCGTCCGATGAACTTGGAAAAGAGTACGTTGCCTCCGGGAAAGCGGCTCAGCATGTGCCACACTGCGGCGATGGAGGGGCGTTGAACATTCAGACGACGAAGGACAGCTTCCATCGGTGTTTCTCCTTGGAGATGCGGGACGAGCGTGCAGGAAACCTGCTTATCCGGCAAGGAGAAAGTGGTGAGATGACCTGTGTTCAGCTGAGAACTGGAAAGGGTAGGGAGCGGGCCGGAAGTGGGTTCGAACGCCGGGTTAATCCATGATCGTCAGCTCACATTTTTTCAGTCCGTTGTTGATGTAACCGACCCAATACAAAAGGTGCATGCCCTTTTCGTTGTCCCCCTGTTGCTTGCCATCGATGTATACGGTGTCCGTGAAATAGCACGCGCCATAGAGAGTCTTCACGTGTTGAAGACCGTTTTGGCCATCGATTCCCGAGGCGCCAGGGTATTCTCTGCGCCACTTGCCCGAGTTCGTTTCATAGAAAAAGCGGAACGTTGTGGAGGCTATGTGGGCTTCGTGAGAGGCGGAAGAATAATGGCGCATGCTCATGACCATTCTGCAACCGTCCTCGTCGCCGCAATACTCGTCAATGATCTCTTGCGGCACTTTCTTTGTGCTCCGGTAATACTGCGAGTAGGAGAGTTGCATGTGGTAACGGCCCAGGCTGACCGGATACGTGGTGGGCTCTTCGTCGTTCACTTGTTTGACCCCAAAGTACGTCAGTTTCGACACGTCGATGTCGAGGCCGCCCGCAGCCGTTAGCTTGCCGTTGACGATGAGGTCACCGGTCACGGTTCCCCCGGTGTTTTTAACATAAGCCTCATCGTGATTATGGCCCAGGGCCACGGTTGGGGAACAGTCCCAACCCGTGGCGGTCATTCGGACGACGTCACCCAACGGGCACGTCAGACCCGCCAGTGCACCGTCTTCGCCGTCTTTTCCGTCCACACCGTCCAATCCGGGAGCACCGTTTATCCCGTCGGCTCCGTCTTTTCCGTTGATGCCATTTTTGCCCGGTGGGCCATTGAGCCCGTCGGCTCCGTCGTTTCCGTTGATGCCATTATTGCCCGGTGGGCCATTGAGCCCGTCGGCTCCGTCGGCTCCGTCTTTTCCGTTGATGCCATTTTTGCCCGGTGGGCCATTGAGCCCGTCTTTCCCATCGGTCCCGTCTTTTCCGTCGGCACCATTGAACCCATTTTCCCCATCCATTCCGGGTGCCCCGTCTTTTCCATCAACGCCATTGATGCCGTCTTTTCCATCGGTCCCGTCTTTTCCGTCCAATCCAGGCACACCATCTACTCCGGGTTGTCCTACCAGACTTTCATTGGTGGTGGTGTTTCCGTTGGTCCGGGTGATGACCAATTGACCGGCATTGTTGATGATGGCCGACGCCACGCTGATGCCGTCTTTCCCCTTCAATCCGACTGTACCGTCATTGCCTTTCTCGCCTTTGGCTCCACGGAGGTTGGCGCTGGTGGTGTTCGATCCGTCCGTGAGGGTGATGACCAACTGATGGGCGTCATTTACGAAGGTAGACGCCACGCTGACACCGTCTTCCCCGTCGATTCCGTTGGCGCCGTTGAGCCCATTATTCCCGTCGGTTCCGGGTGCTCCATCTTTTCCGTTGGTACCGTCGAGTCCCGTGGTGCCATCGTTTCCGTGTTCACCGTGGAGTCCGGGTTGCCCGACCAGGCTTTCACTGGTGGTGGTGCTTCCGTTGGTTAGGGTGATGACCAGTTGCCCTGAGTTGCTGACGATAGTCGAAGCCACGCTGATACCGTCTTTTCCGTCGATTCCGTTCTTGCCGGCCTTTCCGGTTACACCGTCACCACCGTCTTTTCCGGTTGGACCCTCGAGTCCGTTGGCGCCGTCTTTCCCGTCGATCCCGGTTGCACCATCTTTTCCGTTCTTGCCGGCCTTTCCGGTTGCACCGTCACCACCGTCTTTTCCGGTTGGACCCTCGAGTCCGTTGGCCCCGTCGAGTCCCGTGGTGCCATCGTTTCCGTGTTCACCGTCGAGTCCGTTGGCCCCATCTTTTCCGTTGATGCCATCTTTCCCGTCTTTCCCGTCGGCTCCATTACTGCCGTCTTTTCCCACGGGGCCTACCAAGCCAGTGGGGTCACCCACCCATTGTCCGGTTTGGCTGATGACCGGTTCGCCCGCAAAGGAGAGGTCGCCGTCGGCGGTGGTTCCTAGCTCCGTGAGCGCGGTCGGGATGCCCAACAAATCGGCGTACTGACCAGTCGTTGCGACCACGGCCAGATCGGCCAGTGTCGCGAAGCCGGCATCGGCGGCGATCTGAGCGACTTGGGCATCGCTGAGTGTCGTGTCTACGTCGTCGGTGCAAGTCCACTCTTGCCCAGTCCAGTGAGCCACTTGGTTTGGAGCGCAGGCCAAGGCCATCAACGTGTCGTTGTCCAGAACGGGCTGGCACGTCCAGCCGCCTCCGTCATACACAGGCATGTCGCCAATGTCGCAGCTGAGTGTCGCTAGCGTGTCGTTGTCGCCATCCAAGATGCCCTTGTCGGACAGAACTTTGGAGAGGTCATCCCCGCTCACATACTCATTGGCGTCCTTTCCGGCCAACTTCTGGGCATTGACCGCATTTTCGGCCAGGCCGGATCGAATGGAGAACGCCGCCGCTACTACCCTTGGGCGGGGTTGCAACTCTGGCGTGTCGTTGATGGTCAAGCCCAGGTACACCGTCCCGGAGGACAGGATCTCACCCTGAATGGGCACAAAGGAGCCCAGCTCCAGGTTAAAGAGTCCGGTGCGGATGGAGACCACGTCGTGCTTTTCTTCCCAAAGCACGGTCCCGCCTTGGGCTTGGTCATAGAGCCGGAAGGTCATGTCGTAGGCCAGGCCATTGCAGGAAAACGGGTCGGGACAATCCACCATATCGCCATTATCGTCGGTCAAAACACCCTGGTAATGTAGCTGCTGTGGAACGGCGGCCAGCGTCACACTGCTGAGGGTGAGGACGCCGATGGCGACCAGTAGAAAGATGTGATGAATCCAGGATGGCTGTGTTGCTTGTGATTTCATTGGATTGCCCCTTTGAGAAGACCGGGTGTCACAGTAAAGATGCTGTTGGTTGAGGTGCGCACCAGTCGAGGTGCCCCAATGGCGTGGTGTACAAAATGTTGGCCATTGTCCGACGACAGGGAGAAGCCGTCCCCCATTAAGTGGTCCTTCACTTGGGGGGTGCAGGTCTCATCCACAGAGCCGTCGCAGTCGTTGTCGATACCGTCGCATGCTTCGGGCATGGGTGCCGGCTCACAGGCGTTTTCTCCGGCCTCCATGCATTGGAGAACGCCGGGACAAAAGCCCGTGTCTGTTTCGGCCTGGCAGGTTGTTTTTGCGTTTTGTTGAACGGCCAGTGGAGTGCACGAACACATGGCGTCGATGGCGACACATTGATGGACATCGCCTCCATCCATGCTTTGAACGACCTGGCATTCGTACCCACTGGGGCAGGGATCGGCGTTGTCTTCGGGCGCACAACTGATCCCGCAAAAACTCCCTTCGTCACCGTATGAAACACAGCGCTCGCTTCCGTCGCCGTGGGAGGTTTGGCAGGCCTCGTCGCTCATGCAGGGACGACAGAGGTTCACATGTTCGGCCACGCACAAGAACGTCGTGTCTGAGCCCAGCCCACTGATAAGCTCGCAGGACCAGCCATCGGGACAGTCTTCCACACACGTCTCCGTGCAGATCTTGCCTTCGGGCGATTGCACACAATACGCCGACTCACAGTCGCTGTTTTCAGTGCAAGGGCAATAGGAGGGCATCAATCCAGAACTGTTGGATTCACAGTCATTGGGAAGGGTGATCTTCGACGCATCCATCGGTGACGGTTGGCTGATGTCTGCTTGTGGAAGGGGGATGTTTGGGGTGCCGGGAACGGCCGGCCCACTGGGGGACCCGCCACAGGCCGTGAGTAGACTGAAGGCCAAGAGCCCCGCCAGGAGGACGCGATGCGTTTCCTTCGACCTTCCTCTTCGGCGATCTTGTGCCGTGGAAAGGCCACGTGTGACCCTTACATTGAGAGTGTGGCTCATCATCCCGACCCTCCCCAGTTAAAGCACCATGGTGGGCGGTTTGTTTACACCAAGCCCCGAGAGAATCGAGTGGGATGCCCACCAAACATCCATCCTACCGATACCTTTTTCTGACATGACAGGCTCCGAAGAGCCCTCCATTCCCTGTCGTCGAGTTATTTTTATCGCACAAAGCGTGCCAAGGCAGGCCACCCCAAACCATCCTGTACTATCAGGGGTTTACGGGACCTCTATGTGTGTGTCCCAGCACAGGGAGGCACTGTCACGGTGGGATGGGCTGGCTGTCACACGTGAATGGGAAGGGCATTTGGAAGGAGGCTAGAAAACGTGCACGTTGGGATCGGTATCGGCTGTGTTGCCGTCACCGCCATCCGGGTTTTCTACTCCTCTGGCCCCGGCAAGGGGTAAACCACCGAATCGTCCATATCCAACCATTGGTCAAACAAAGCGCGCAGCTCGACGATCGCGGGTATGTTGAACAGGAATTGCTTCCGATCGTTCGGGTCGGGGATGTCAGCAATCCAGTCACACAATAACTTGTGTGTCGCTCCGAGTGTGGCTTTGGCCTCTTCAACATTACCGCGGGCGATGAGGACCTCCGCGTGGGCGAGCCGAAGATACCAGTGGGTCAGGTTCATGATCCTGCCAGCTTCGAGCCTCTTCATGCCCTGGTTGGCCGCTTCCAACGCCTCATCCAAAGATTCCTGTGCGAGGCCGATATTCGCCAAAACCGCGTACGCACAGACTTTCATACGGAAAAATAACGGAGTGTCGGGGTTGTCGCAAATCGAAAGTGCTAGTTGTTTGGCTTCTTCCCATTGCCCCGTCATCCACAAGCAATGGGCCAGGTAGCCTTGAGCGGGTAGAACGTATCGAATATCTCCGCTGTTCTGGATCTCTTGGAGTGCCTCCCGTTGCAAGTCGACCCCAGCCTGGGGATTTCCATTCATTGCCAAAGCCATCCCCTGATTCGACTTGGCCAATCCAGTCAAGATCGAGAGCTTTTGCCATGTTGTCTGCCCGATCAAGGCCGTGAAACGGTTGATTGCGTCCTCGAAACGCCCCACCTGAATCAGGTTATGCCCCAGGTTCAATTCCGTAGCTGGACTGTTCCACATGTCACCCGCTTTGCGGTAGAGTCGGGCGGCTTCTTCCAGGTGTGGTAGAGCCAGAGCGTATCTGCCCTGGCGAATCCACTGGCGGTACTGCATCTCTGCCATATTGGCACCGAGCAGAGGTTCGTCCTCCGTGTTGTCGGGACACAATGACGTCATCACTTCTACCAGCCGACCAGAAAGATCCGGTTGGGAGACGATGCCCTTGGAACGGAAAATGCGCGCAAGCGAGTTAATGCCATCCACGCGTAAATCAGGCTGGTCTTTCAGCACTTGAATGAGGGCATCGATATGCGGCAGCGGCTCATCCGGCCCTCCCGTATTATATAGGGTGATGTAGCCTTGAACACCCACGGCGCGCACCCAGGAGAGGGATCCTTTGTTCATGTGAGACAGGGCCTCTGTGATGGATTCTCGTGCATTGTCAATGTCTGAATCTGCTAGGAGGGCCTCGGTACGTATGAGTTGAAAACGGCCCAGCGTTTCACCGCTCGCACCGCATCGGATCCCTGCTTCCGCGCAGGACATGGCGTCCTGTAGGTCGTTGCCGGCCAGCGCATGTTCCGCGGCCATTAGATAGCACCGAATGGCATGGTCCGACACGCCACCCAACTCGAAGTGGCGGGCCAGGGTTTCGGGGTCGCACTGTCCCATCGTCTCCAACCAATTGGCGGCCAGTCGGTGTCCAAGCGTCTTGTCGCCGTCGGTGAGCATGGTGTATGTGGCCACCCGGACCAGATCATGACGAAACGCGTATTCGGTTTCGTCGCTGTAGGTCGAACTCCTTCGTTCGACCAAAAGCTCGCGGTCCTTAAGGTTGGCCAACCATCCTCGAACGAGATCCGAGGCAGCCGGTTTTTCGCCCAGCAATTTCAGAACGCCGCCGAGCCAAAAGACATCCCCAAAGACGCTGGCGGCTCGCATGACGCGTCGTTCTTTTGCTGACAGCGCATCCAGCCGGGCCTGCAACATGCCCAACACGTTCTTGGGGAGTGTGTCGGGTGTTGCGCCCTCACCCGCGGCACGGATCAACTCCTCCAAAAAGAAGGCGTTGCCATCTGCTCGTACGACGATTGTCTCCACCTGTGCGTCGGTGAGTTGGTCGGCGAGCACCGAGCGAACCAGCTGTGTTGATGCCGTCCTGGACAGTTTGCCGAGACGCAAATGGGTGACAACAGGGCTTGACCAGAATTTGGGGAAGAGGTCTTTGCCTTCGGGCCGGGCACCACAGACCACCATCAACGGCGACGAACTCAGCTCATTGACGGCCTGCAGCACAGCAGCCAGGCTGGCGGCATCCCCCCAGTGAATGTCGTCGAGGACCAAGATGGTCGTTTGGGCTTTGCACTCCGCGGACAGCCACTCGGTCCATGCCCGGAGCAGTTGATCGCCCATCAGTCGTGGATCATGTCGGGCCTGTCGAAGTTCGATGTCGTCCGGATCCGTAGAGGACAAGCCGGCGAGTTCCCCCAGGAAGGCGATGATTGAGGTGTCTTTTGATTCGGATAAATGGCGTTTCATACGCATCTTGAACAGCAATCGCTGCTGGTCCAGAGGTTCGCCTTTGCGAATGCCCGCCGCATGGAAAAGCGCGCCACTCAGCAATGAAAAGGTGCCTCCCTCACTCAAGGAATTGCCCTGTCCGAACAACATCTGAACAGGATTCTTGTTTGCCTTCTCGGACAAGAGGAACTCTTGGATGATGCGGGTCTTTCCGGCGCCGGCGGGGGCGGTGAGTAGGACGGCTTCGGCGCTGCGATCTTGCTGCACGGATTGGAAGGTGGAGCGAAGCCAGTCCAACTCCCGGTTTCGACCCAAACATGCCGTTTGTTGGCCCAGAACACTGTGACGCGGGTTGACCCCAACCAATTCATACCCGAGGGTCCAGTGGGGTCCGTTTGTCGACACCGAAAAGCGGCCTCGAACCAGACTCGCCGTGTCTTTTCCCATCCGGACCATGCCCGGATCCGCGTCTGCCAGGAGTGCCACGGCTTTGTCGATGATCTCTCCTGTCGGTAGGCCCTCGTTCAATTCACCGTGGCCGGTGGCCAACACAATGGGCACATTCGGCATCCGCTCTTGCAGTATTTGGGCATACCGCGCCGCTCGGATCGCCTGATCGGTGGGGACACCGGTGTCCGACAAGCAGGCCACAAGACAGCCATTAGCGAGTATTTCCACCCGTGCGTTCATGGTGGGCAGGTCAAAGGAGGAGGCGCCCGTCGCTGTTTCGTAGGCAGATGGTTGTCCCGGTCTGGCTCCGGCCAGGACAATGCTGACCACACGACGCTCGCCGTGGGTGAGGTGATGTGAAGGCTTGCCAGCCACCGTGACGGGGTCTTTCTTGGACAAATCGATGTTGCTGAGAAGGACGGTCAATTCCCCGCCTGTTGCCGGGCGATTGTTGGGATCTTTTATAAGCATTTTGGCGATCAGAGTGTCCAGGTGAGGAGGGACATCTATTCGCGAATCGCGTGCGTGGGGTGCGTCGGAAAAGAGGATTTTGGCCAGAACAGCGGTCTCCACCTCGGCGGCGAAAGGAGCCTGCCCCACAAGGGCATGGTAGGCGACGCATCCCAGCGAAAAGATGTCGGATCTGGCCGTCAAGTCTACGTCGCCCCGGGCCTGTTCGGGGGCCATATACCCGGGAGACCCGACGACCATGCCCGGGCGCGTGAGCCACTGGGATGGCCGCGCCAAGCGCGCGATTCCAAAATCCAGCACCCGCACTTGGTTCGGGTCTTTGTTCACCAGGAAAATGTTGCTCGGTTTGATGTCTCGGTGAATGACCCCCCGATTGTGTGCCTCGCCCAGGGCCAGTGCCACTTGTTCGGTCATGTGGACCGCGTCCTGGATGCCCAAGGGGCCATTCTCGGTCAAGTAGTCTTTCAGGTCGCATCCGTCCAGCCATTCCATGGCCAGAAACCGTTGGCCTTTGTCGGACACACCGTGGTCGACATAGCCCACCACATTGGGGTGTTCTAAGTCGGCGAGGATGGTGGCTTCGCGGATAAAGCGCGACGTGTTCTGATCATCGGTGGGTATGAGGGTCTTAATCGCAACCGTCTTCTGGGCCTGGTGGTCCGTCGCACGGTACACAATCCCCATGCCACCTTCACCCACACTTTCGTGCAGCTCAAATCGGTCATTGATGATCCGCCGCTCCCCCATAACGCGTAGTGTGACGCTGTACGGGGCATGGGTCAACTGCCGTCCAATCGTGCACTAGGTGTCGATTGGGCGGGTTCAAAGGGCCCCTGTTCGGGAACGAATTTCGCCATCCTGGTGTCGGATGATTTCGTCCACGGGCCTACTGGTGAGCCGGGAAGAAGGGGTGCTTCCCAAGGGCGAGTACACGCTCTTAAAGTAGAACGTCCCCCCTTTGTGCAGGGGGGACGTTCGGATTCTTAGTTTTTCTTGCAGGCGAACCAATACTTCGGAGCTCGCTTTGTCACTCAACTAGAAATTACATTTATCAGGACTTGCCCAATTACTATGTCTATAACCCGCCCCCGTAAATTTCCAACCATCGGGCGTACATAGGCAAGCTTTTTGTTTCTTATAATTATTGGGGAGCGCGGCCGTGTAGTCCACATATTTTGTAGACCAACACACACCACAGGGACATTTTAGCTCGAACTTTGGTTGAGGAAGGTCCAGGGCCTTCCACGAATAGGAGTCATCGGCATTCTTGCCGCATATGTCGATTCTGTCTGCCACATCCGACGCACCTTGAACAAACCACTGGGTCCCTCGTTGAGACTCATCGCAGGTCGGCTGCGCACCCTGGCCGATCTGACCCGGAGGACCTTGCGGTCCCGTGAGCCCATCAGTGCCATCACTACCGTCTGCACCATTGAGGCCGTCTTTTCCCTCGGCGCCATTCAGGCCGTCTTTTCCGTCGATTCCGGGTGCGCCGTCATCGCCTTTGTCGCCTTTGGCTCCCCGAAGACTGTCACTCTCAAACAACGTGCCGTCGGTGAGCGTAATGACCAGCTGGTCCGCGGCGTTGATAATCGCCGACAAGAGCCCCACGCCGTCTATCCCGTCTTTTCCGTCGATTCCGGGTGCGCCGTCATCGCCTTGGTCGCCTTTGGCTCCCCGAAGACTGTCACTCTCAAACAACGTGCCGTCGGTGAGCGTAATGACCAGCTGGTCCGCGGCGTTGATAATCGCCGACAAGAGCCCC
>Ga0114996_10003632_pt1 | contig 19013 bp, 17 predicted proteins | sample ArcticOcean_MG_C_4_FD_87039 | JGI IMG/M metagenome (GOLD analysis project Ga0114996, IMG submission 87039) | Marine microbial communities from western Arctic Ocean - ArcticOcean_MG_CB4_134 | ecosystem: Environmental > Aquatic > Marine > Oceanic | place: Arctic Ocean: Canada Basin | collected...
AGAAATCACTGATTTTTGCCTGCCCCCTGAAGCTTGCTCTTACCTAGTAGCCGTAGTTTCAATAAAAAAAGCATACCCTGGTCACGCCAAAAGAGTAATGATGGCCGTGTGGTCCTATTTGCGACAATTTATGTATACAAAATTTGTCATTATTGTTGACGATGATATAAACATTCGCGATTGGAAAGATGTAATCTGGGCTATATCTACTAACATAGACCCAATTCGAGATGCCACTCTAATTGCGTCAACTCCAATTGACTACCTTGACTTTGCATCCCCTGTGTCTGGGCTAGGAAGTAAAATGGGATTAGATGCTACAACTAAAATTAGCCCAGAAACATCAAGGGAATGGGGGCATAAAATTAAAATGAATGAGGATACTATAAATAATGTTAGCAAAAAATGGGATGCCTTAGGAATTCCTGGTTCTGGGAAACCAATATGGAAATAATTTCATATAGATTAATTATAAGTTTTTCTTTAATAAAGTATAATAGGAAAGCACATGATGTCCAAACTTCAAGAATCTGTAAGTGACAGTAAATCATGGCCATTTGCCGAAGCAAAATCATTACTAAAATCATTACAAGGAAAAATTCCAGAAAAAGGCTACGTACTATTTGAAACTGGTTATGGTCCTTCAGGGCTTCCACATATTGGAACTTTTGGAGAAGTTGCTCGAACATCCATGGTCCGCCATGCATTTTCAATTATTTCTGACATTCCATCAAAACTTTATACTTTCTCTGATGACATGGATGCGCTTAGAAAAGTTCCTGATAATATTCCAAATAAAGAGTTAATATCAAAATACCTTGGACATCCACTCACTTCAATTCCAGATCCATTTGGCACCCATGAAAGCTTTGGCCATCATAATAATGATAGGCTAAAGAAGTTTTTAAATAAGTTTAGTTTTGAGTATAAGTTCCAGAGCGCCACAGAATACTATACGAGTGGCAAATTTGATACCGCATTATTAAATATTCTAAAAAACTATACTACCATTAAAGAAATAATTCTCCCAACTCTTGGAGCTGAACGCCAATTAACCTATAGTCCTTTTCTTCCTATATGCAAAAAAACTAATAAAGTCCTGCAAGCACCTGTCATTTCTACTGATACAGAAGCTGGAACCATTATTTACAAAGATGAAGATGGAAAAAATGTTGAAACATTAGTAACTGGAGGTAACTGCAAACTACAATGGAAGGCAGACTGGGCTATGCGTTGGGTTAGCTTAGATGTCAACTATGAAATGTCGGGAAAAGACCTCATTGAATCTTTAAAGTTGTCAGGGAAAATATGTCGTCTCCTTGGAGGAACCTCTCCTACAGGATTTACATACGAACTCTTTTTAGATGAAAATGGTGAAAAAATTTCAAAATCCAAGGGAAATGGCCTATCAGTAGAAGAGTGGCTTAGCTATGCTCCCCAAGAGAGCCTATCAATGTATATGTATCAGAAACCAAAAACTGCTAAGAGATTATTTTTTGACGTAATTCCTCGGAGTGTTGATGATTATTTAAGTCATTTGGAAAAATTAACTATATGTAATCATAAAGGAACAGCAGATAATCCAGCTTGGCACATCCATCAAGGCAAACCCCCAATGCCAGAGCAGAGAATAAATTATAATATTTTGTTAAATTTAGCTTCCGTCTGTCACACCGAAAAAAAATCTACCCTATGGCATTTTATAACACGTTATTATCCAACTGTAATGCCAGAAACATCACCTTTCCTTGATAATATGGTAGGATATGCAATTAATTATTATAGAGATTTTGTAAAACCATTTAAAAAGTACAGAAAAGCTAGTGAGTTAGAAATCATAGCATTAACAGATCTCCTTTCTTCACTTCAGAAAATTGATAAGGATAGTGATGCTGAAAGTATTCAGTCGTGTGTATATAAAGTTGGAAAAGAGCATTTTTCTGATGATCTACGTAATTGGTTTAAGGCGTTGTATGAAATTCTCCTTGGACAACCAAATGGACCTCGTATGGGTTCTTTTATAGCTCTTTATGGTATAGAAGAAAGTATTTCGCTTATAGAAAAGGTAATAAATGAGAAAGAATTTATAGTATAATTATGCGATAAAATTCTTTAAATAAGCCCCTACTACTTACACTTTATCAGCTATAAATCCATACTAAATATTCATCCATCCTGATTAACCCTATGAACCAAAGCTCGCCGCACACTGTCGAAGAGGGAGGGGGGTATCTGACAAGTCCCAGCACTTTGGTGTCCACCTCCACCAAATGTTAACAAGAGATCTCCAATATTAGTTTTTGATGAGCGGTTTATTATTGACTTTCCCAATGCAAAAACAATTTTCTGCCTATCTCGACCCCATCCCACTGTCATTGATATATTGCACTGAGGGAATAATGCATAAACCATAAACCGATTCCCTGCATATAACAATTTCTCTTCTAATAAATTTATAACAACCAGATTACCATTAACAATTGCACACCTTTTTAATTGGTCTTTAAATAAGTCTGTTTGTTCTACTAGAAAATCTGCACGCTCTTTTATATCTGGAAGGGCTAAGATTTCCTCAATAGAATAATCTCGACAACAATCAACAAGGCTCATCATCATCTCATAATTAGGCACCCTAAAACCTTTAAAGCGATTAAGACCTGTCCGTGGATCCATAATAAAATTCAATAGCGTCCATTTTTCTGGCTTTAAAATTTCATCTACCTTATATTGAGCACTATCGCTTTTATCGACAGCAGTCATCATCGAATCTGAAATTCTAAGTCGATTCTCTGTACTGCTAAAATAATTTAGAACAACCCGCGCCGTTGAGAGGGCTTCAGGCTGATTTATATAATTATCAAATCTATCTTCTTTGTGATCAACTCCATTCGAATGATGATCAAATGCTAAGTGGCAACCAAAAACATATGGCAGATTTGTTATAATGTCTTTATTGGTTATGGTGATGCGCCCTTCCTGCATATCATTGGGATGGGCAAACAAAATATCATCAATAAGCTCTAACTCCTCAAGAATTGCTGCACAAACAATACCATCAAAGTCACTACGAGTTACGAGGCGAAACTTATCTGAGCCTCTTTGCTCCTCAAATATTGACTTTGTTTCTTGCCGAGCTATCCTATTAGGAAGTCTATCTTTCAATTTAACGTCTGGTACGTTAAAAAAATGTACATTACCAATTTCAAGATTCTTAAACCATGAAAAAAATTGATTAATCTGTCGGCCAGATAATATGGCTCCTCTTTGTGGCACTAATACACTTATATCTAATGGCTCAACTCGAGACAACCAAGCATTACGAGCCTCCTGAGAGGAAAACCACCTCTTATGATAAGGCTCAATAAATTTAATATGCTCATCAAAATTTAAAGTAGAGAAGTCATCTGCTGAATATATTGCTCTATCAGAAGCCCCTATACTTCCAGAATACAAGGCTCCAACCGTTGAGTCAAAAATAGTATATGCTGAAGGGGAATAAAGATAATGTGATGGTATTAAAGAAATATTGGAATCAGTATTTAAAATTAAATTCATACCTGAATCAGGAATTAGACAAAAATCACATTCTGAATCTAAATGACTCAATAAAGGAGCAAGTAAATCTGGAGCCCAAACTTTTAAACTATCTGGACAAACTTTCCTCCAAAGCGCTAATGAAGATACCGATTGAGGATCTCCAGATGTTAAAATTATGTTCTTGAGGCCGCTAATAGAAAGAAATGAAGTTAGCGTAGAAAGAACTTTAGGAAAAATTTCTAATCCACCGGGATCAATTAATGATCCTTCTTTCCCAGAGATCATTAGAACATTATTCGTATCAGCAACATTAATTGGTCGTTCAACATCATGGCCAAGAATTAACCACTTATTTTTCTTATTTTGATTTAAAAAGTGAGCTTTCATTAGCTTCCTAAACTATTTTAATTGAAATTATAGCCCATCCATAAAACCCAGATTTAAACTCTATTTCGCTTAATAGCCTCTATTATTTCGCCAGCAGCCATAGGAATATTAGTCCCCGGCCCATAGATAGCGGCAACCCCATATGATAGAAGATATTCATGATCTTGTTTAGGGATCACCCCTCCACAAACAACTAAAATTTTATCGGCACCCTCCTTTTTTAGATGGTTAATCAACTTTGGAACTAATGTTTTATGCCCCGCCGCCTGCGAAGATACCCCGATAATATGAACATCATTTTCTATAGCCTCTTTGGCAGCCTCTTCTGGAGTTTGAAATAATGGCCCCACATCTACATCAAACCCAATATCCGAAAAGGCTGTTGCTATAACTTTTGCTCCACGATCATGACCATCCTGCCCCATCTTAACAACTAGCATTCTTGGCCGACGCCCTTCCTCCTTACCAAAGCTTTCTACATCCAAACAAATTTTTTGGAAGCTTTCATCTCCATCATAAATAGCACCATAAACACCGCTTATGGATTTAATCTCAGCGCGGTGGCGAGTAAACACTTGCTCTAATGAATCAGAAATTTCACCAACTGTAGCCCGTGCACGGGATGCCTTAATAGACAAGTCAAGAAGATTCCCCGCCTCATTTTTTGCGCCATAAATAAGATCCTCAAGAGCACGCTGACATTCCTTTTGGTTTCTTTTAGATTTGGCTTCTGACAATCTCTTAAGCTGTTGGTCACGAACTAATGCATCATCTACTTCTAAAATTTCTATTTTCTCTTCAGACTTCACCTCATACTTATTAACCCCAACAATAACATCATCACCTTTATCAATTCTTGCTTGTTTTCGAGCAGCAGCCTCCTCAATCTTCTGCTTTGGTATTCCCATAATCACAGCTTCCGTCATCCCACCCAAGTTTTCAATTTCCTTAATGAGTTTCTTAGCTTCTTTGACAAGGGACGCCGTCAATGATTCAATATAATAACTTCCCCCTAAAGGATCGATCACATTACAAATTCCTGTTTCTTCAGTAATTATTAGTTGCGTATTTCGAGCGATTCGAGCCGCAAAAGTTGTTGGGAGAGATGTCGCTTCATCTAGTGCATTCGTATGTAAGGATTGTGTTCCCCCAAAAACAGCCGCTAACGCCTCAATCGTTGTCCTAATTACATTGTTGTGAGGATCCTGCTCAGTTAGAGAAACCCCTGAAGTTTGACAGTGCGTTCTTAACATAAGCGAACGTTGATCTCTCGGATTAAATTGCGACATTAATTCGCTCCACAAATACCGTGCAGCTCGTAATTTTGCTACTTCCATAAAAAAATTCATCCCAATTGCAAAAAAGAATGAGAGGCGTGGAGCAAACTCATCAACTTTCAAACCATTGTCAACTGCTGTTCGCACATATTCAATTCCATCAGCTAATGTGAAAGCAAGTTCTTGCACAGAAGTAGCTCCAGCTTCATGCATGTGATAGCCGGAAATAGATATAGAATTAAATTTAGGCATGTACTGTGCCGTATAACCAATAATATCTGCAACAATACGCATTGATTCTTTCGGTGGATATATATAGGTATTTCGAACCATAAATTCCTTGAGAATATCATTTTGAATAGTTCCAGAGAGTTTTATTTGATCTACTCCTTGCTCTTGAGCAGCCACTATATATCCTGCCAATACTGGTAGAACTGCCCCGTTCATTGTCATTGAAACACTCATTTTTTCTAATGGAATTCCTTCAAAAAGAACTTTCATGTCTTCAACTGAATCAATTGCTACTCCAGCTTTGCCAACATCGCCAACTACTCTTGGGTGATCAGAATCATATCCTCTGTGAGTAGCTAAATCAAAAGCAACAGATAGCCCTGTTTGCCCCGCAGCTAAGTTATCGCGAAAAAATTTGTTGGATTCTTCTGCAGTCGAAAATCCAGCGTATTGTCTTATAGTCCACGGTCGATTGGTGTACATAGTTGCCCTAGGACCACGCGTAAATGGGGCAACCCCTGGTATAGCTTGCATTTCAAATCCCTCCAAGTCAGATGCTGTGTAAAGCGGTTTGATACTAATCCCTTCTGGAGTATTGTGAATAAGTGTTTCAATAGACTCACCCTTCAATTCCTCCTTTGCAATTGATTCCCAAGCTCTAATATTTGGTGTTTTATGATGATCCATAATTTATTCCCAGTTTCACAAGCTTATTGTGCGTCAATTATTAAAAATCTTTAATTATAGAAAGGCTTTCCAGCCGCTACAATTAATTATCTTAGATTTTAAAAAAATATTCTTTCTCTAAAATTTTCTATAAAAGATACACTTTATACCTTTGTCTCAATTATATCAGATCTATTTGAATAGACACCTCACTTATCGATTAGTTGTCGAAAATTCAATATATAGTAGAAACGCTTGCATTAATGCACTAAGTATTGTTTATTTTCACATAATAATAAATTTATAATGGAAAATGGATGAATACAATATGACCTTTGAATGGACCCCCACTAGAGTAAGCACCCTAATTGCACTTTGGAATGAAGGACTCTCTACCAGTCTTATAGGCAACCGTAGTGGGGTAACAAAAAATGCCGTAGTTGGCAAAGTACACCGCTTGAAATTGAAAAAACGCGGTTCACCTATTAAACAAAAACCAAAAAAAGCAGAAGTGATCAGCCTTGAATCATTGCGAACAGGGATGTGTTGTTGGCCGGATGGAGATCCAGGCACAGCAGAATTCAACTTTTGTGGAGAACCCATAGTACCAGAAAAGCCATATTGCGAAAAACACTGTGAGCGAGCCTATATAAAACCTAATAAACATAAAAACTCCCAAGCTGCATAGACGATTCTTTATTGAAGAAGTTTTAGAAATGACTATTTAATCTACTACTAGAGAATTTATCTAAAATGATTAAACATAAATAGAACTTGAACTTGAAATTTATTTTGTTGAAATTACTTAAATTTAACTAAGCAAAATTTTTTTATTATTCTGTGCTCTCTTTAAGTATAAAAACCATAAAAGCCTCTAATTTATTAAAGTCTAAATTTGCGAGCTAAAAATGAGTTACTTAGATAGAATAAATGATTGTAAGAAATTTAAAAAATCTAACTATATTCCTTTTTTTTACAACAACACTCAAATTGGACAAATTCATTTAAAAATATTAAAGCACCTTCATCAATTTTATAAGATTCTATCCATTAACTCAGAACGTATTGATCTTAAAGCTCCTCTGGATACATTTAAGGGGCGAACGTCCACAATGGCTCAAATAACTTTAGTACTTAAAAACAACAAATTGATCAAGGGCTGGCGCAATGAAGCATGCCCCGTGAAAACCTCATTTACCTCCCCCACCTTATTCGAAATAGAACGAGCAGCAGCTCCCCTATTTGGAATTAAGGGATACGGCGTCCACTTAAATGGTTATATCAAAAAAAATAACCAAATATATCTTTGGGTAGGCAAAAGAAGCCTTTTAAAACAAAATGGGCCAGGTAAGCTTGACCAAATAGTAGCAGGTGGACAACCAACTCAATTGACTATTAAAGAAAACTTAATTAAAGAATGCGCTGAAGAAGCTAATATTTCAAGAGCCCTAGTTGCTTCGGCAAAGTCTGTTGGATCAATATCCTACCTTACTGAGAGAAAAGAGGGGTTAAGAGATGATGAAATATTTTGCTTCGATATAAAACTACCTAATGATTTTAAACCTATTAATACAGACGGTGAAGTTGATGGTTTTTTCCTATGGCCTTTAGAAAAAATATCGCAAATAATTAAAAGGACAGAAAATTTTAAATTCAATTCTGCATTAGTAGTAGTTGATTTTTTAATCCGTCATGGATTCATTTCATCGAATCAAAAAAATTACAACAATATTGTTATTGGTTTAAATCGAAAAAATACTCTCATAAAAGGGTTTTAATAATGGAAGTAACTTGGTCGATATATCTCTCCGGAGAAATTCATTCAGACTGGCGAGAAGAAATTTCAGAAGAAATTATAGCCAAACACCTAGCTATCAATATTTTATTCCCTGTCACCAATCATTCTTCAAGCGATAATTGTGGAGTGCATATTCTTGGAAAAGAAGAGAACACCTTTTGGAAAGACCATAAGGGCGCAAAACTAAACCTAATTCGAACAAAAACATTAATTGAGACTGCTGATATTGTTATTGTTAAATTTGGCGAAAAATATCGCCAATGGAATGCTGCTTTTGATGCAGGTTATGCTGTTGCATTAGGAACACCACTTATCACTTTACACGAAGCATCATTGGCGCACGCACTTAAAGAAATCGATGCGGCTGCTCATGCTGTTGCAGAAACTCCCAGACAGGTTGTGGATATTCTCTCTTATGTAATTAAAGGACAACTTTCTTAAAAAGTCATCATGGTAGATAGTCTTTATCCATACATTACGCCATTCAAACATGGATTCCTTAATGTCGATACCCTACATAGAATTTATTGGGAGCAATCTGGAAATCCAAATGGCATCCCCGTAATATTTCTTCATGGTGGACCCGGAGGAGGGACTAACCCTACGCACCGCCGCTATTTTGATCCTCAGCATTATTTAATAATACTTTTTGATCAGCGAGGATCAGGGAAATCCACGCCATATGCAGAAACCAAAAATAACACTACTTGGGACCTTGTGGATGATATTGAAAAACTTAGGCTCTACCTAGGAGTCAAAAAATGGGTCATATATGGAGGATCTTGGGGTGTGACACTCGCAATAGCTTATGGTGAAACGTATCCAAATAACTGTTTGGGGTTTGTCTTAAGAAGTATTTTCTTAGGGCGCCGCCAAGAATTAGACTGGTTTCTAGATGGAGTACAAAATATTTTCCCAGAAGCTAGTGATCGCCTCCGAAATTTTTTGCCAAGATCTGAGCGCAAAAATCTACTAGCTAACTTTTACAAACGGCTAATGGATCCAAACAATGCTATTCACTTGCCTGCTGCACAAGCGTGGAATAATTATGAAGCAGAATGTTCTACTTTAATCCCAAAAAAGCCAAATAAATCTGGGTATTCATCACTCGCCTTAGCAAGAATAGAAGTTCATTATTTCATTAATGAAATGTTTTTGAAAGATCAGCAACTATTTGATCGATTGCATTTAGTAAAAAAGTTACCAGCCATTATTATACAAGGCAGGTATGATATAATTTGTCCATTTAGAACAGCGTTTGAATTAGCCTCAAATTGGCCAAACGCTATTTTGAAGACTGTCGCAGAATCTGGCCATTCTGCCAGTGAAGCGGGAATACAAATTAACGTCATCGAGGCAATGAACACCATGCGTCAAACCATCCCTCAAAAAATTAAAAATGTTAGTTTTTAACATGCTCTTGCAAATAAGGGGTTTTAAACTACAGTTATCAGCGAAAAATTTTTGTAGAGGACGCCAAACTATTGTACTATTTTAATCATAAAATTTTATCCATAATTATCATTTCATTTTTCACAATTTCACTCTTCACGACATCTGTAGAAGCAGACGACCCAGAATTCATAACAATTGCGGGTGGATTATTTGATTTCAATAGAAAGAAGAATGATGGTGGAGAATTCAGATTAGAATATAGGTCAAATCAAAAGTTTTTAGGACTTAAACCATTTGCTACTAGTGCCATAGCAACAAATGGTATGACATTTTTAGGTGGAGGAGTTTTATTAGACGTATTTTTTGGCAGGAGATTAGTATTAACTCCAAGCTTTGCTCCAACACTTTGGTTTGGGGAAACTGATAAACTTGACTTAGGTCATGTGGTTGAATTTCGATCCCAATTAGAAGCTGCATATAGATTTGATGATAGATCTAGGCTAGGGCTATCTGTCTCCCATTACTCTAACGCTAGTTTGGGGGACAAAAATCCAGGGACTGAATCTTTCCTTATTAATTATTCAATACCTTTCAAGTCGGTTACAAAACTATTTTAAATTTACTTAATGTCGGCTAATAAGCAGACTGTTATAACAGACCAGAGATGAAGCGCCTATAAAAAGTTTCTAAGTATTGAGGTCTTTATTTATAAACTACTTAGGAACATTTTAATTAATTTTAAGAGGTGTTTTTATTAAATCGTCCCGTAACTCAGTAGGATAGAGTGCCAGATTCCTAATCTGGAAGTCGTGAGTTCGAATCTCGCCGGGACGACCACCCTCTAATTTAGATTTAATGAGTTATTAATATGGATAGTTAGTTTAAAAAGACACGCCCTATTACTTTTTTTAGTTCAATTTTATGGATAGACTGTTTATTATTAATGCTAACTATTAGTCTCTTATCAAATCTATTTCCAAAAACCTTATAGGCCCAAGAACCTCAAATTTATACTTTGAATTTAATAAGTTTTTTATCTTCACCTCAAATGAGGTGTATTTTATACTAATTGTTAGCGCTAATGATAAAAAATAAACTTTATTTTTGCATTCTTGGATTAACACCCCAATTTTCGATACCACCAACTGGTCTTTTTGGCACCCCATAATGACGAGCTCGGTCAAACTGGAAGGCCAGAAGCTAACATTGAGTGAAAAAACCGTTCATAGAATTTGAAACCTCAATAGGCTTTTCTAATGTTACAATATGTAAACTGAATTATAAAATTTTAATAGGTGCTAAATACGATAGAATCACAAACTTATGCGAACTAAAAATTAAAAACTTAGGTATAAGTAATTTTTTTGTGTTACGATAATGAAATAACTTTCAATTCCTATAAATAAAACATTAAAATAATTTACTAAACAAAATAAACTAGAGGTAAAATTAAAAAGATTTTTAATAATAAGGTTTTTAAATCTTACTTTTCAATTAGGTAATTCAAAAGGGAGGTCATGGAAATGATTAATGCAAAATTTTTAAGTAAAATTAACATAGGTATACTAGCACTTGCTGGCGTTGGTATTATAATGAGTACACCAGCCACATCAGCAAGTAAGCCAGCTATTGAAGTTGTAACTCATGCTGGAGCTGGCGGCGGAACAGATGTAAATTCTAGAATGATGATGTTAAGGTCTCGTCGCACTCTCAAACAAGATATGGTTGTCGTTAACAAGAGAGGTGGTGGTGGTGCCGCATCAATGAATTACTTTAAGACTAGACCTGCTGATGGAAATACAATTTTAACCTTCACAGTAGGGCACGCTATAACTATGGCAATGGGCAAGACTAAATTAAATGTCGAGGAAATGACTCCTATAGCTCGTGGGACTAATGATCCTCAAATTCTTATGGTAAATTGTAAAACAAGTTCATACAAAACACCTGAAGCTTTTGTTGCTGGAGTAAGAAAAGGTGATAAAATAAAATATGGTGGAACTCATACTGGAACTATTGATCATATTTCAATATATCTGTGGGCGAAAAAACTTGGACAAAAAATGCCAACATATCTTCCTTTCAGTGGAGGAGGAGAACTTGCAACCCAACTAGTAGCAGGATCAGTGGAGGTTGGGGTTTTAAATCTCTCTGAAGCTGGCGCACCAATAGAAGCTGGAGATATTTGCCCATTAGTAATCCTTGGAGATAATCGAATGGACCCTATTCCAGCAGCGAAAACTGCAAAAGAAATGGGCATAGATCTAGTGCTATCTACAACTCGTGGATTTGTTACTCACGCAGGAGTTGATGCAGGCAGAGTCTCAGAATTAGAAAAGGGCATCTCTAAAGCCATGAAACACTCAATCTATCAAGCATATTTAAAAACGTCAGGGCTCGATTCAACTTCACCACAAGCTTCTGGACCATGGGGGAAGCAAATTAAAATGATGATTAAAGAGTTTGGTCCTGCTCTAAAAGAAATGGGATTAGTTAAATAACTCTAGTTATTGGCAATTATAGGTGCTCCTAAATGGAGCACCTATAATATTAGAATAATGAAAATTAGACTATATACAATTCCACTCGTAATTGCCTCAATTTCTTTAATCATAATTTTTATGGCACTTCAATTTGAGCTTTCACCACCAATGATAGTGGGGGAAAGTATGCAAGCACGTTCCTTTCCTATTTTTCTAATGATAATTAATTTGGTCCTCGTCACCTTTCTAGCGGTTCAGTTTTTCAACTCTAACCCTGAACCAGTGCCCCTTGAGGGACCCCCCACATGGGGGACAATGTTACTTTTGATAATTTTTTATCTTCTAACTATCTCAACAGACATGTTTATTGGAATCGCGGTTGTAATGTTCTTTATGAGTTATCTATGGGGAGAGCGGAGAATTTATCTTGCAGCTTTAACAGCAATTATAACTCCTATTAGTATTTTTTTTCTTTTCGACCTTGTCCTAAGAGTGCGGTTTCCAAGAGGTGTTTTAATAGATTGGTATTACGGTTAAGGAAATATTATTATGATTGAAGCATTGTCAGCAATGGGCTCGGTTATATTAGATCCTAACCTCTTATTATTAATTTTTTTTACTACCATATTAGGGGTCATAATTGGTGTCTTGCCAGGATTGGGAGCTACTACTGGTGCTGCTTTGCTTCTTCCATTTACTCTAACCATGGAGCCACTACATGCAATAACAGTTCTAACTACGATATACGTCTCAGCTACGTTTGCTGGATCCATCACGGCAATCTTGATCAATACACCAGGAACTCCTGCTGCAGCTGCGACAACCTTTGATGGCTATCCTCTTGCTCAAAAGGGAGAAGCTGGCCGTGCATTAGGTATTGCCGTTGTATCGAGCACTGTTGGTGGTATATTTTCAGTTTTTGTGTTATGTGGTGCTGCTCCATTACTTGCAAGAGTAGCATATGAGTTTCGACCTCCTGAATATTTTGCTCTAACCATATTTGGGCTCTCTATGCTTGCTAGCATAAGTGCAGGTGGAGCTATAAAGAATTTGATTGGAGGTGTTTTTGGCGTTTTACTAGCAACTATTGGTGCAGAACGTGTCACAGCAATCGAAAGATTTACATTCGGCCTTAATGAATTGTATGAAGGATTAGCATTCGTTCCAGTAATGATTGGGCTTTTTGCAATGTCGGAACTGTTAATTCAATCAAATCGCATCAATCAAACAATCAATGCAATTGGCCTCAAAGCCGTCAAACTCCCAACAAAAGAAGATTATAAAAAAATCTGGAAAACAATTGTACGCTCATGTGGAATTGGAACGTTTATTGGAATTCTTCCTGCTGAAGGCGCTACAGTTGCCTCAATGATAGGGTACTCTGAATCCAGAAGATGGTCAAAAAACAAAGAAGAGTTTGGAAAAGGCTCTATTGAAGGTATCGCTGGGGCTGAAGCAGCTAATAATGCAGCAACAGGAGGAGCAATGGTTCCAACGATGGTTTTAGGCATTCCTGGGAGTGGAACGACAGCAATAATTTTAGTTGGATTAATGGTCCACGGACTTCGCCCTGGCCCATACCTATTCACAGAGCAAGTTACAACAGTCTACCAAATATTTGGAGCAATGCTAGTTGCAAATATTATGTTTCTTGGAATGGGCCTCTATGCTGCAAAATTTTTTGCGCGAATATCACTTGTCCCAAGAGCAATCTTGTGGCCAATAGTTTTTTCTCTTTGTATAATAGGGTCATATGCACTGAACTCTTCATTGCTAGATGTATGGATTGTCCTCTTGTTTGGTGTTATTGGCTTCTTTGCAAGAAGACATGGGTTTGCTGTTGCTCCAATTGCTGTGGGTCTCATTCTGGGAGAAATGGTTGAAACAAATTTGCAGCATTCTTTAAAAATGTTTGATGGAGAGTGGTGGTTGATTCTAACTCAACCGTTAGCCGTATTTTTTTTACTTCTTGCCTTTCTCGGTCTTTGTGGACCCTTCATATTTAGCTTGTTAAAAAATAAAATTGGAGAAAAACTAAACCCGAAATAATATCACCTGAAACTAAAAAGTTTCAAAATTAAATAGTATTCATTTTATCTAATATTCTGAAAACCCTCCTTATTAAGTAAATGCCCTAATGCCAATGAAGGGCCATTTCACATGCCAAATTAAAAGCAGCCCTTGTTGCTCCAACATTTGACTTTCCCATACCTGCAATATCAAAAGCCGTACCATGAGCTGGCGTTGTCACTGGAAATGGAATTCCACCTTGTACTGTTACACCTTTATCAAATCCCATCAATTTTAAGGCTATTTGTCCCTGATCATGATACATAGTTATAATACCATCAACATCTTTTGCTTTTGCTTTCAAAAAAATAGTGTCCGATGGCCATGGGCCATCAATATTTACTTGCTCAGCTTGCATTTTTCCAACTGCAGGTTGGATAATATCGATTTCTTCGCGACCAAAATTTCCATTATCGCCTCCATGTGGGTTTAATGCTGCAACTGATAGACGTGGTCGTATAATCCCCGAGCGCTTTAATGTTTTATCAATAAGGTAGATAGCCTCGAAAATCCGGTCTTCAGTAATATACATAGGAACATCTTTAAGAGCAATATGACTAGACACTCTACTCGTCCATATCCCATCCAACGTATTTAATTCTGATATATAATTTTTAACACCTAGAAACTCTGCCATATAATGCAATTCATCCTCATGACCAAGCCCAGCATCTATCAAAGCCGTTTTATTGAATGGAGCAAAGGTTATGGCATCAATAATACCATCTCTTGCTAGCTCTAAAGCACAATCCAAACACTTTAGTACTGATTTTCCACTGGATTTTGTTGCTATAGCAACTTCAACTGCCTTTGGATCAATTGTATCCATTGGGAAATGGGAAAAATTTTTATCCTCAGTCCAATTATCTTGCCTCGGGTCACAATCATTCATAATTATTTGAGTACCAGCTTGCATGCCTCCCATGCGAAATACATGCTCATCACCAATAAGAAGAATATTAGCCTTTTCAGACACATCATGACTTACAAGTAACTTTGCTATTAACTCTGGGCCAATGCCACTTGGATCGCCAGGAATAATACCGATACGTGGTTTCATTAAAGCTTTTCCTCCATAAAATCACTCAGAAAGCATATAACAAATCTACTTTAAACCCTTTTCCAGAAATAATTAATATCTCCGACCATACATTAAACGATCTTTCAAACCATACCACTTGATAATAAAAGGGATAAACCAAGGCGTTCCTCTATAGAAAGGTCGAGTTGGAAATGGTCGAGCAGCAATGACTGACTTTGCATCTTCATTATTTCCCATTACAAGCTGGGCCACCTTTCTTCCAAGCCATGTCGCCCAAACAACTCCTGATCCACAAAATGCAGTTGCATAAAAAATCTTATCATGAACAGTCAAATGTGGGAAAAAATCAAAAGAATAACCTGTATATCCCCACCAAGTATGCGTTAACCGAACGCCTTCAAGTTGAGGAAAAATCTCCACTAAATTATTATATAGATGGAAGCATTTGAGCATATCATCATCAGTGTCAGCACCTTTCCGTCCTCCAAAAATGATTCGCCTACCATCAGGTGATGGTCGGTAATAATTATATAAGTTACGGGTATCTCCAACCATACATAATCGAGGCATTAATTGGCTCATCGTAACTTCGCTAAGAGGCTCAGTGGTTATTATCTGACTTGGGATAGACATAATACGACGTTTTAACCAGTCAGTGACTTCATTTGTATAACCATTAGTAGTGATAATACATTTTGTTACAATCGTTTTCCCATAAGGTGTTGTTAACACAAACTTTTCAGCATCACTCTCAACACTATTTACGGCTGTTTTGTTTATAATAGTAACGCCAGCTTCAACAGCACGATTAACAATACCCCGATAAAGCTTTGCTGGGTGAACTCCGGCTATATCAGGTCGAAATCTGCCTCCACAGTAAAACTCAGTCCCTAAATATTTTTGCTGCTCAATCTTTGGGATCATTTCAGCACCAAAATCTACATGTTTATTTAAAAGATCTGCTTCATACCCAAGAGCATCATAATCACGAATATGATTAGCACCATCAAACCGACCAACAAGTTGGAGATCACAGTCAATATTTTCATCCCTAACAAAGTTTATTAGAGATTTTCGAGCATTTATGCCCTCAAAAAAGATTCCCTTTGCCTGTTCCAACCCAAACTTCTTAATCAAATCACTGAAACTATGCTTTACATTTCCAGACGCTATTCCACCGTTGCGACTTGACGCTCCTTCTCCCGGACGCATTGCCTCAAATACTACCACGTCTCGACCCTCTCGAGCTAAAGTTAAGGCAGCAATCATGCCCGCAAAACCACCACCAACGATTCCTACATCTGCCTTTGTTGGGACAAGAGCAGATTCAATATATTCAGGTTCTGCTTCCTCCCACCAATAAGGTGTCATTTTAATAGCATCCGTAACAGCCGGTATCATTTCCACCCCTTTTGTTATTTATTAAGTAAAAATAAAATATTGCGCTGATCCGCCCTTGAAGGCAATGGCTTGTTTCCATTAACGATCCAGGAACCTATATCATTTAGGACAATAGAGGAATGAAGGTCTCTTGATAACATGTGATATCCGTTTTCGTATAAGGCAATCCGTTGATTAACTCTAGTTTTAGAAAAAAGCTTTTTCACCATCAACAATACTGGTTTCTTTGGAATTATTTCATCTCGCTCACCATAAAGAATTAATGTTGGCCCAGTCAAATCCGAAGCAATATCTGCAGCCAAATCCATAAGATTGGTTAAACCATAAACCGTTCCAATTCTTGTTTCCTTTATTATTAGAGGATCTTTACTCAGCCTTTTCAGCATTTCAAGGTTGTCGGATGGTTTAAGATTTAAACCTTTCCCAGATAACGTCATCCATGGCATCAGGTGGGCCCCCAACGAAAGGGCCCCCCGCTGATACCATGGCATAGTTTTTCTCCCCCATACTGCAGGTGCCATTAAAATAGTCCCATTTACTCGAGAGGGTGATGAAGAACCCATGACAACCACAGCAATTGCACCACCCATACTTTCACCCAGAATGAAAATAGGCAAATTTGGGTAAAGCTTTTTTAGAGCTAATATTATAACCTTGGCATCCTCTATATAAGCATCTAGTCCAGCCCAAGCCCCCCGGGGTTCTGCTCCCCCAAATCCCCGCTGATCATACGCAAATAGTGCAACCCCATAATTTTTTGCAAGAAATACCCCGGTTTCAAGAAATGCATTGGAGTAATCATTAAACCCGTGAATACCTAATATTATTGCCGTAGGGTCCCTACCCTTTGGTAACCACTTTTTCAGAGGCAGCTCTGTTCCATCTGGCATAGAAAAAAATTTTTCTAGAATTTTTACTTCAAATATGGCCTTCCCTGGAAGGGAAACCTTTGGCGCACAAGAACAACAGAAAACAATAACAAAATATAAAAGGAAATTTTTATTATCATTTTTTCCCATGTATTTATCTCATTTTAAGATTTCATTACTGTCTCGTTAAATTGACAAAAATATCTTCTAATTCAATTTCTTTCGAAGAAATGTCCTTAATTTTAAGCTTGCAAAGGCTTAGCGCCTCAAGGATTTCTCCTGCAAGCGAATCACTTGGCGGATAAGTAAATATAAGCTTTCTTTTGTCTTTAAGCTCTACATTGAAAAGCTTTAATTTCTGCGGAATTACATCTAATTCATCATCTAACGTTATAATTAACTCTTTAGTATCGAGTCGAGTTAATAGTTCTAGGGTAGGTTCACAAGCAACTAGACTCCCTTGGTTTATAATCCCAACTGTATCACATAACGCCTCTGCCTCTTCGAGATAATGAGTTGTCAGAAGTACTGTTGTACCATTTTTACTCATCTCTTTTACATGCTGCCAAAGCTGCCTGCGTAAATCCACATCAACGCCTGCAGAGGGCTCATCTAAAACTAAAATAGGAGGACTGTGGACCATGGCTTTCCCAACCAAAAGACGCCTCCTCATTCCTCCTGATAAAGACCTAGCATAATCGTCTGCCTTATCCATTAAACCAACAGTTTCTAGAATTTTTCCCGTTATACGACTAGCTTTAGGTACGCCATAAAGGCCTGCTTGTAACTCCAAGACCTCTCGTGGAGTAAAAAATGGATCAATATTAAGCTCTTGTGGAACCACTCCTATTGCCCGTCTAGCAGATCGCATTTCCATTTCTAGATCAAAACCCCAAATCTTGACCGTTCCAGATGTTTTGTTAACCAACCCTGCAAGGATATTAATTAGCGTTGATTTTCCCGCTCCATTTGGACCAAGTAAAGCAAAAAATGACCCAAGTGGAATTTTTAAATCAACCGCTTTTAAAGCCTCTATAGCTGGACGTTTCTTAGAGCTTGAGTAAGTTTTATTTAACCCAATAATTTCAATTGCATATTCTGGCACATTCATCTAACCATTGAGCCTTTCTTTTCAACTATTTAAAGATCAATACGGGACACTTCTTAATCCATACTATTTTATAATAAGTAGGGTTTTTATTAAAAAATAACTTTGAAAGTCTGCTATTGGCTATTACAAGTAATTTGTTTTAAGGACAAGAAGATAATGTCAAAAATAAAAATTATAGAATGCACTGATAGAACTATAGCCTGTGACGGTGGCGTTAACTTTGGCCACCCAATGGTTTATCTAGATGTCCCCAACCCTGAAGGTGTAAAATGTCCATATTGTTCACAGCATTACAAAATAAAAATAAAATCAAAAACTTAAGTTATACTAGAATCAATTGTTTATTGTGGGCTAATCTACTTTAACTTTTTATATCTGTTATTAATTTTTACTCCATTACAATCAATCTAAAACTTTAGTATACGCGCCAAGCAAACTTAAATCTTTAATATAGTGAAAAGACATCAAAGATGAGTGAGAATTTGCGGTCAAAGCATGTTTTTTTAATCGATGGATCAGGCTTTATTTTCCGAGCCTTCCACGGCGTTCCCCCTATGACCCGTAAAGATGGAACCCCAGTAAATGCTGTTTTTGGGTTCACAAAAATGATCATGAAACTAGTTGAAGATACCAATGCTAATTATATTGCTGTCATTTTTGATCAAGCGCGCAAAACCTTCAGAAATGATATTTACCCTAAATATAAGGCAAATCGCCCTCCTCCACCAGATGAACTAATTCCCCAA
>Ga0114996_10003634_pt1 | contig 19009 bp, 3 predicted proteins | sample ArcticOcean_MG_C_4_FD_87039 | JGI IMG/M metagenome (GOLD analysis project Ga0114996, IMG submission 87039) | Marine microbial communities from western Arctic Ocean - ArcticOcean_MG_CB4_134 | ecosystem: Environmental > Aquatic > Marine > Oceanic | place: Arctic Ocean: Canada Basin | collected...
ACCATAGCAGCCCATGCTAACGGAGTGTCGATTATTACTGGGTATGTTATAAATCCTTTCAGCCATGAGCTGGAATTCGTTAGTGACGCTGGGGTTTTAAATGAGGTTACTCCCAATGCAAGTGGATGGGAACTGGTTGAGAATACCCATATAGGATCGGCATATTTTGAAACAGATGGTTTTCACATAGATACAACCAAATAAAGTTTTGGAGAAAAGATGAGTTTATATAGCAGTTTAATAGCACAATGGAAATTTAATGGAGACCTTTTAGAAACAAAAGGTAATCATGACGGAACCTATTCGGATGGATCTGGAGGGGAGTCTTACTCTCACGGGGTGACAGGTGATGAATCAGGATCTTATCACAAAAGTGTTTCTGGGAATGAAAAATTCATATTTATTGATGACGACCCTGCATTCAGAGTAGAAGAGATTACTGTATCCGTGTGGGTGAATATTGACTTAACTGGGCCTGGGCTTAACATTATAAGTTTTACCGAGACTGCCGCATCAGACGGATGGGGCATTGCTAGGGCAGTTGCAGGTCATTTTTATTGGCAGTGTGGGTCTGGATCTAGCGGGACAGATTTTCCAAAAGTTCCAGAAGTATCAGGCAGATGGGTTCATCTTGTAGGAACTTTTGATGGAACAACTTCTAAGGTTTATTCAGATGGAGTGCTTTATGACGAATCAGCCAAGACCTTAGCATATTCAGGTAATCCATTATTTAAAATTGGTAGAGGGGCTGCCTCTGTCACTGGAAAATGGGACAATGTCTGTATATTCGACAGGGCGTTGACTCAAGCAGAAATAAATATTTTATATAACGATGGAAATGGAGTAGAAGATCTTACTATCTTTGATGACTCTTTGGGAGAAGATTCTTCTCCCAACGAATATGGAGATGAGTCAAGCAGGGGTGGAGTGTGGTACTACAAACAAGACAAGGTGGGGTCTGATTGGGTAAATAGGGTTGACAATGCAAAAGGATGGACAGTAGACTTCAACTTAAGAGTTTCTGAAATTTCAGATAGTGATTGGATTATAGATGAGAACAACAAAGGAAAAGGTGTAGGGCTGTATGTCAATGATGGAACTAAACAAGAGGTAGTTAACTTTCTCACACAAGAGATAGTTTTTGCTAATGCTAATGAAACAAAAATATTTGATGCTACTAGAGAAGTTAATTATAGACTTACTGGTAAAAAAGATAATTTATCATTATATGCTAGGCCTCATGGCGAGCCTACCTTTAAAAAGATCAAGGAATCTAATTTTATAAAGAATGCTACTGCGAATGGAAATGCTATAAACCCTGTTGTTTTTGAAGATGCTAATGGACATCTACATGTTGCATATTGGGACGACGGTGGCAATGTCGGTTCTATTTATTATGCTAAATACAATGGATCTACATGGTCTGATCCTGAAGAAATAGTTTCCTTAGATAGCGGAGTCCAATTCCCATCCGTACTGGTTAGTAGCGGTGGGGTTGTATATGTTTCTTTTGAGTCAAAGCAGACTGAAGGTAGCGTCATAGGATTTGTGCATAAAGGTAGCTTAGGATGGAGTGATCCGCACAATATAGGTGTAGATATAGGATATTGTAGACACCCTAAGATGACTTTTGACAGTCAGGAAAACGTGGCAGTGGTGTGGGAAGATCACAGAAAAACTCATCAAGAAATATATTTAAATATCTTTTTATCAAACGAGTTAAAATTTGGCGGAGAAAAGAAGATAACTACAAATCCTTTTGGAAGCTATAGACCTTCTATATCTTCTTACATGGATGATTTATTTATTACTTGGACAGGGGCTGCCTCAGACAGTACTTCCTCTGTGCAAATAATGAGATACAATGCCTTAAATAATTCATTTTCTAGTGCTGTCACTGTTTCTGCAACCAACAGTAGAGCGGATGATTCTAATGTTCTATGTAGTGTATCAGGAGAGGTTTTTGTGGTTTGGAATAATAATCCTGTAGGAAAGTATGAAATATATTCTAGCATTTTGACTCCTTCTTTAACGTTCTTAGTAGAGGAAACAACATTAACAGATAGCCGAGGTGGTGCTAGATACCCAGTGATGTCTGAGCAATTGGCATCAGGAAGTGTTTATATAGTTTGGCAAGATTATAAAACAGGAGATTTTTCTAGCTTTGATCCAACTCTAGATCCTTCAGACGTTGATCCGTACGAAGAGCGTTCTAGACAGTCAGCAGAGCCTATAGATTCATCTATATATATAGCTAAATATAATGGACAGTTTATATCAAGTGGATATGGTACATATGATGTTAAGCTTATTTTTGATGATGATAGGAATTCATACACTCCGTCTGTTCCTCCATTTTTTAGTGGGGAGCTTCCTATAGCGTATGAGTCATATTTATTTGATGAATATGGATTTTTAGGAACAAATGATTTATTGCGTAGGATTAGATGTTCATTTTATTCGTTAGACAGTTCTTCTAATGAGTTTTTAGCTAACAACTCAACTATAACAGATCCTTCTGATGAGATATTCAATACTGCTAGAGATTATATTTTAAATAAGAACCTGTCAACTAAAGAAATACGATTTGGAGACTTTTCAGATGTTCTTGGGGTTCATTACATATTTAAAGATTTTAAATACTATGTAGACGATGCTGTGGAACCATACAGTATTTTAGAAATAGATAGTAGCGTGACTGGTGTTGGCTCTATTTCTTCTGTTGATGCCGTTATTAATAACTATGGAGATGCATGGATTGTAGGCGGATGTGGAACATATTTTTACTTTGATAAGCAAAAAAGAGCACTTAAAGTAGGAGAACAATTGCTAGGAATAGATTTAGCAGTAGATCCAGTTGAGGACATGCCATCATGGAGCAATACAAAGTCTATTGCTTTTGACAGATATAATAATTTATTTATTGGTGGGCATACTGTTGTTGAAGATGACCCAACTTACATACCCACAATAAGATACAGCTTTAGTCATGTTAAGGGCTTCTATGATTTAATTGGAGGAACTGCACTTCCATCAGATAGCACTGTTACAGCTATGGCATTTGGAGTGGGGGAAGATGATGTTTTGTACGTAGGAACAACTAAGGGTTTGCATGCATATTCTGTTACATATGAGGAAGATGCAGATGGAGGTAACACAAAAACCACTATTACATTGTCAGATATATCTGCACCGACTTTGGCAGACATTTTTATAAACAATCCAAATGTTGTGAGTAGTGACAATATAACTGCTTTAAAATTTGATGACAATAATGCACTTTGGATTTGTACTCAAAGTGGGCTGTATAGGCTTTATAAGAACAAATCATTACGCTTCACGACTGTTAATGGGCTACCTTCTAATAGGATAAATGATATAGCTATTAGAAATACAGCAATTAGATATGTCGCTACTACAAATGGTGTAGCAAAAATGGTAGGGTTTAATTTTGATAGTTTTATAACCTCTGAAGATGAGTCTGTTTGGAATAATAACGTAAAAAGTGTTATGTGGAAAGATCCTAATGTTTTGTTTGCAGGAACTATGTCAAAAATTAATCAGGTCATTATCAATGATGTTGATGACACATATTCAAATTTTATCTATGAGCCATCTGCTTCTGTTAATACTTCTCCAGATGATTTTAAATCATACTATGTGGATAGAGATGTAATAAACGAAGATTCAGTTATAGAAATTTATATAAATGGTAATAAAATTCATTATGGATTTGATATTAGTTCTGATAATACGAAAATAAGATTTCATATGAATCTTGACAATGATGACATTGTAGACGTTATTGTTAGGGATGATATTAGTATTATTTCTGATTTTTCTCAAACATTGGCTGAAAAAAATGATTTTGGAGCTAATTTATTAAAAATAAAAGATATTGCTGTGAGGGACTTGGGAAACGAAACTGCTAATATATATATTATTGCACAAGGAGTCACTAACGAAATAAAAATAAATGATAGCGATAGCATATTGCCGTTTGACAGGATTCACCTAGACACTCATCCACCTAGATTTAAAGACCCAGACGATAATGATCAAGGTATAAAGATAGGCGCTCAACTTGACAGGAGCTTGGTTAAAATAAGTATAGCAGGGGCAACAGATAATATATTTGATGACTCTGATGTTTTAGTATCAACAGGGTCTGGCATAGATACTATGGTTGTTTCTAACAATGAAGAGTTTTTGAAAGATGATGGGATAACACCATTAGTGCCTGTCCCATTTTCTGTATCAGCTTCTCATGATTTAGGGTTATCTTTAGAGCAAGTTGTTAAAAACTTAAATATAACCAGCGGAACTGGATCGGTAGTTACTTATATGAGTGATATTAATCATTTATATGCAGGGGTTTCTAACCCTGCGGTTGTTTATAAATACAATTTGGCATTAGATGAATGGGAAGTTCTATATACTTATGATGATGATCAATATATTGACTTTATAGAGAAATATAATAATAATTTAATGATAAGCGTTGGTCATAATGACGATCCTGCTTTAGTCTATACTTACACTTATGATGCTAATGATAATTTAACATCAGATAGTAGTTCTTTGTCTCTGTTTGAGTCAAGAGCTTTGTCTTCTCATATATTGAATGGAAAATTTTATATAGGAACAGGAATAGGAGGAGGAGACGAATATGCATCTGGAGCAGGAACCAGTGGAGCTATTTATGTATTTGATGATGGCACAGTCCAGAGTGTAGCTCCCTTTTTAACAAAAATATTAGATGGATTAGATGAAAATGTGTATGCTTTAACTAGTCAAACGGGGAGCCAAAGCCTGTTAGCTGCATCTGGGCCAAGCGGTTATATATATGAAGTTGATCTGGATAATAAAGTTGCATTTATTGTTTACAACTCTTCGGAAACTATTGTATCTTTAAATAATCAGGAATCTTTAGGAGTATCTGAATTAAATGAGGTTTTCGCAGGAGTTGAAGTAAGCGGAGTCATTAGGAGATCTATAATCTCTAATAATACTTATGACGTATCATTCAGAACTGTTCCAGGTAAAGTTAGCACTTTGAAAATATTCCCTGTCATTACTGGTGTTGTAGGAGCCACAAGTTACACATCTACGTTCGCTGCTGTTGGTAGTGTTATTTATTACTTGTCAGAATCTGGAACATGGGTTTGGAAATACACTCATACAGAAAATATTAATGATATGACTTTTGACGATAGATCTAATGCGAATGCATTGTTCGTTATATCCGACACTGGAGTTACAAAGATCAGTCCTTTGTCTGATAATAAAGTCATATATTTAAAATTAATCGATAGGGCAGGAAATGAATCTGTACTAGATGTAGAACTGAGCGGAGATACTGTCGTTGTTGATGACCATCCGTTTGTTGATAGTGTAAACATAGCAGAATTAGTTGATTTTGTTAGTGAAAATAAAATATTTGAATTAGACGAACTAGGAAATACTATTTACACATTAGGCGGAAATAGCAAATTTTATTCTGCGAATAAGATAGATGAAGAAAAAGGAGAATACGTTAGCGAGGTATTTGACGGCACTAACGACCTTGTTAAGTGGGAAACTATTTCATGGCAAGTTACAGAGCTGTTTAACACCTCTGTTTTGATGTATGTTAGAACGTCATCTTCTCCAAATGACATACTAGCTGCCAAATGGACAGGCCCGTACACAAGTGCTCAATCAGCAGGAGTTACTCTTAGTCATTCCGTTGGTCAGCATATTCAGTTTAAAGCAGTTCTTAAGAGTAGCGAGAAGGGTATAACTCCTACCTTTCACAAGGCTACCATTAGAGCTATAACATCAGAGTCAGTTCACTTTTTTACTACCAACTTCATAATGCCTACAAAACTTGATAAAGGGTTGATTACCAGTAAGAAGATAGTGCCAGTAGCTGCTGATGTTGTCTTTGGTATAAATACTACTAATTCTATTGACTGGAATGAGTATCAGCAGGTAGATGAAGACAGGGTGTTTACTGTTAATCAGACAGGGGAGAATTTAAGAGTAGGTATTAAATTTATAAGTCCCAATCGCTCTACTATAGAAACTACTGATTTTGGAGAATATGGACCTTATGATTCTGATTTAGATATAAATACAATACCTTTTGATATAGTTAATGATACGGGGGCTACTAACTCTTATCATTTTAGAGTTAGATTATACTCAAATTATTTACTTAGAGATGAAGTGTTTTCAGCGTACTCTGGAGATAGCCCTGATGGCTTTAGTGCAGATGGCTTAGCGGTTCCATCAGAAGGAGTGGTTTTAAATAACGGAGAAACAACAGAAGTTTTATTCGTGGTTCCAGGATCTGCCAATATTGATTGTGAAACTTTTTACCATGCTAGAATAGAGTATATTTATGAATCTGACTTTTTATTACTATCTGAAAGCACTACCTTTGTATCTAGTTGCACATCTTCATTTATTGATTCTATAGATTTTAACTTTACTAACAATGAAAATCATTCTAATGACTATCACTTTAGAATAAAATTTTATCAAGATGCAGAAAGAACAGTTGATTTTGACACAGTGTTTAGTGGGAATGATGGCAGTGGATGGTCAGTAGACAACGCTTCCATACCTGAAGCAGGAGCCACACTGACTCAAGGAGACACAGTTAATGTGATCTATCGCCCAGATGTTTCTAAATTTACATCTGGCTCTATATTCTACATCACAATAGAGGCTCATGATGGAACTGACTATGTGTTCTCTGATAGTTCTTTTACTTTTCAAGTAAGAGACGTACCTAGCACTGATGTTTGTGGTGAGTATGAAGATGTTCCTATCGTGGAAAACTTCGGCTTAATGTTTGAGCTAAATAATAACGAATTCATAACTTTGAATATTTAATATGCCAATAAGAACAAGATACTATCAACTAGAAGCCTTTAGAACAGGTGATATATACTCAGCAAGGTCTGATCAAAGAAGATTTAAGATTATAGACAATGAGATGGCTTTCATTGCTGACTTTATAGGCTCTGGTCTTATATATGGCTGGGACATTGATAATAATAATGATGGAACAATTACTATCTCTAATGGAATGGGAATAATCAATAGAAGGGTCGTTGAGTCTTTTGGTAATTTTGAAGTATCTTTAACTAATAATTCAGTGCATTATTTGTCTGTTGAGCTAAGAGATGGAGTTGTTGGAGAGATAAGCTCTCACTCTAATATAGAAAAAATTACAGCTATTGATTGGGTACCTCCTGCATCTCCGACTGGAGTTCAACAAGAAACCAGCGTAGCGACATACTTATCGGCTCAGTCTGGAGACACTTATTCTCTGACCTCTTATTTAAAAGACATAATGGGAAAAGGTGGAGAGGATGATGTTTTAGAGATTTCTGGGTATAGGGAAATAGCATTCAGTTGGTCAGGAAATACAGAGGCTGATTTTAGTCATTATAAAATTACAAAAGGCTTCGGTAGTGATATTGTTGTTCTTGGAACTACTACAGAATTAATCTATGTTGATATTGACTTAGCCGAGTTTACTCCATATGAATATCAAGTTATTTCTGTGAATTTAAGCGGGAATGAGAGTGAGCCTACTGATATAACAATTAGAACAGACATTGACAGCAGTGCCCCATCAGATCCAATATTTTTACAGGTTTTACCAGGAGATGAAACCCTACAGGTTATATGGGACAATTCCCCTACAGGCAATGTCAAAAAATACCAAGTAGAAGTTCAAGAGCTAGATAAGTCATATGTTGCCGTTGGAAGCCCAACTGTTACTCTCGTAGATGCTGACACCAGTGCAGAGTTTGGGTCTAGCTATGTTGTGTTTGAAGGCCTTTATTTGAATACCAATTATGAAGTGACAGTATTTTCTAGAAATAAAAATGGAGATCTATCAGGAGGGGCATCCAAGAGGGTTTTATTGAAAAGTTCATCTGGAGCTGGAGAAGTAAATAATATAGAAATAGATTTTTCAGTCAGTTCTTTTGAAAACGTAGGAGTCGAAACTAAGATTTCGTGGGGATACAAAAGAGCGAATCCCTCTGGGTCATTTGCCGAAAAGTTTTTAATAACTTTTATAGAAAATGGAGTTAGATTTTCAGAAACGATATCTGCGGATGCAAACATTTCAGAAGTCACATGCTCAGCATCGGAAGCATCTTTTAAAAATTGCTATGAGACTGATGTTAAATACATTCCTTATATAAATCATGATACTTTAGAGTACGAATCAATAAAACAATTTACGCCTTATTTGGTTCTTATTCAAACAGAAGACAGTGTCGGAAATGTTAGTGCAGGTTCTATTTTTAGAGTTTCTAGGACTCCTGTTTCAGAAATATTGCCTGCTATTACTGACTTCACAATAAACAGAGCAACAGATAATAGTTTATTTTTAGCATGGAAAAATCCTACTAAGGAGTATTTTTCACATAATAGAATAAACGTTAATATTATAGACATAACGACAACAGATATGGAGGGAACAAATTATGCTGACAAATTAAGGATAGGTAAATCAGATAATTTTGTCATACCTTCATCTGAATTTAATATTAATTTTAGATACACCATTAGTATTACTCCGTATGACGTTTTTATAGTTGAAGGATCTAGTGACGGTGCTGAGGGGAATGCTTTTTCAGAAATTAAACAATTCGATGAGTCCCCAAACACATTGAGACCAAGCCCTCCCACAGGAGTAATACCAAGTGGAGGAAACAGTGTAATAAATTTAAAATGGAATGTGGACACTTTTGATGAAGACATAGAATCTTATAAGATATATAGGGCGGTATATTCTTTATATCAAAGACCGAGTAATTTCGTATTGTTAAACACCCTGTCGTCATCTCTAACCTCTTTTACCGATTTCACTGTGACAGATGGAGTAAGTTACACATATACCGTAACAGCAGTTGATACTCATGGAACAGAATCTTTAAATCCACCATCAGATGGACATATTTCTATAAGTTCTGTTTCTATTACCGCCACTGGCAGCGACTCCTTGCCTGCCCCCTCTGGTCTTATAGTTTCTGGAGGAAGCAATAACCCTGATGCCGACTTGTCTTGGGAGACTGGAGCAGGATTTTTTGATGGGTACGAAATTTTGCGTTCAGACGGAAATAATTATTCTTTTGTGACTATAGCTCAAGTGGGAGTGTCAGTTTTAAGCTACACAGACACAGATGCATTATTAGTCAGTGGAAAAGATTATTATTATATTGTAAAAAAATACAGAGATGAGGTTTTTCTGGTTGTGAAGAGTTCATCTTCTTTGAAAGATAATCAAATTTCTATTGGAAAAGTTACCTCTTTAAATGGAACAAGCACTGTTCAAATTGACCTTTCATCAGTGGTGGAACTAGAAAATCTAAAAGATCCATTAACAACATTAACTAATAAAGCTATTGATGTTCATAAACATGATAATGTTACCACTGATAAGAGAATTGAATTACGTTCAAATGTTCGAATAATAGACTGGACTACTCTAGATAATAAAGTTTTTTCCACATTAGAAGATATTGAAGGGGCTGTGAAATACTTCTTATTGGTTGATGGGGAAATAAATGAAGAATATTTTACAACTGATGGAATCGTTGATACGACTGCATTGAGGCAGGCTCAAGCAGGTGAGTCTCCTATCTTATTTGAAATCAACGAATCTAAAAATACAATTGTTTTTCAAGATCCATTGTATTCTTCATCAGGTTCTTTTTCTGCTCCATACTTGGAAGCTCCCACTTTGACTTTGGAATTGTCAGGGATATCAGAAGTTGATAATTTTCTTCCTGAAAGTAGTGTTGAAGAAGTAAGTGCTTCTCAATTTACTAGTGGTAGATTTGATCTTGCTCAAATGCCATCTATTCAACATAGTGGTAGAAATGAGAGGCTGTTGCCATTACTTCTTCCTATGAAAACAATAGATAATTTTGTTTATAGTTTAGCTGCCTCATATAGTGAGACAGACAGAAATAACATGGGAAACTCAGTAACTTTTTATGACATTGTAACTATAGATAGTGATGTTTTATTATCAGCCACTAGTAACGGAATATGGCTTAGTGAAAATTATGGAAATGATTGGGTGAAAGTTGCAAGCTTTCCAGATGCGGTTCATAAATTATATATATCTGCTTTGGGGGATTACTACGCCTTAACCAATCACGGTGTCTATATAAACGATGGAACCAGTTTTGCCAAATGGGATCTTATGGACGGTTTGCAATCCTCAAAAAGCATAAGAGATATTACTGAGGATTCTTCAAATAATATATACGTCAGCACTGATTTAGGAGTGTTTAAATTAAATAGTGAAGTTATCCCTTACATACAAGACACATGGCAAAAAATGCCAATATTTGGAGCCATTAGTTCAGAGGCTTATGCGATAGTGTATGACGGAGTTTATGATAGAGGTTCTATTCCTGGGGTGGGAAGGATTTTGGTAAGCAATGAGATAGGTCTTGTTCAATCTGTTGATGAGGGAGCAACATGGAGCTATATATCAGATTTAAAATCCTTTATAAAGGTTAGAGATTTTATTATAGAAGACGGTCATATATTTGCACTGTCAGACAATGCTATTTACAGAGAGACAATAGGAGAAATTGTTTTTGTAAAAATAGCAGAACTTGACTCTTCAGTAACTAAGGATTTATTAATTTTTGATAATAGAATTTATGTTACTACGGATAATGGAATTAAAAAATCAGAAGAAACAAATATAAATTCAAATACAAATCTTACTATGGTAAATGCTTTTGAAGAGTTGCACAAAAATAGTCAGGTAATTCCAGCAACAACTATTAATATAATTAGTGGAAATATGCTTATAGGGGCTGATAGACTATTGTACATTTTAGAAGAAGCAGGATCTTCATGGATGCAGTATGAGCAAAAAGAAACAGTTGTCCCAAGCATATATGTTGGGGATAAGCTACAGAAATTAGGATTCTATTATAATAACAGCGATCCTGATAGTCAAACTATTAGCTTTAATGAATTAGTAGAAGAAGATACCTCTATCTTTGTGGCTAATAGGTATGACATATTCACTTCAGAATTTGGAGGTTGGGCTCATAATAAATTTGACGCTAAATTTAAAGTTTATAACAATAATAATCTATTTGGAGAATCTAGAGACGAAATACCTATTGATATAAATCAGTTTGCTCTAGTTGCTTTTCCTGTTTATGATGATAATAATGCTCATAAGCTGGGAGCAGATAAACATAAATTATCTTTAGAAGAGAATATCGTTTCCATAACAGATACAGTGCTTCCGACTGGAGATGATCTTGTAGATTTAATATCAGACACATATCAGAACTTTGAATTGTTTTTATCTCAAATATATAAAGAGGCAAGAGTAGTAGTTGATGCTGATGGCAATACAACTAATTTTGAATTGCCATCCATATCAACAGATATAATAGTAAAAAGAAAAGTAACTTCAAATGAAGGAGACATAGTAGATATAGAAGAGCCAGTTTATACCGAAATAAACAAACTTAGAGAAACATCACATACTACATCTGTAAATGTTGTAAATGGTCTATTTTCATTTGATTTGCCTTTTGATAAATATGATGCTATTACCTTAGATATTTTAGGAGTTACTATAAAGAATGCAGGAGATAACACCCATAGAGAACTAGAAAACATATTCGAAGATGCTTATTCTGGATTGCCTTCTCATTTGTCTCAAGTGCAACAAGTAAATATGGTTAAGATTGGATTATTCACAGAGAGAATATACCCAGGGGGTCAAAATGACTATAATCCTTTGGTTCAACTTAAAACATTTATTCCGAATAGCACCGATTGGTATGATAAGTTAAATTCCACTATAAATTACGAAGACCAAGAGTCAAATGAAACAGTTAGCTTGTCAATCGGATACCCTTCATCAGTAATCTACATACCTGAAACATCGACTGTGCTAGTCGGAGGCAAAGACGGAGTTTTGTCTATAAATAAGAATACATTAGAAATTGATGAGCTAAATGTGGTAGGAATTGATACGGGATCTATGGTGAGAGGTCTATTGCAAACAGAGACATCTGTATATATATTAACTGATAATGAAGTTTTTATATCAGAGGATGATGGAGTAACATGGTTAGAATATAATAGAACCGGTCTTCCTAATAACCTTTATGCAATTGGAACTATTAACAATAACTTAATAGTTGGTGCGGAAGATGGAATTTATATTAAGCTGTCTGATTCTGATGCTATTGATTGGGAAAAGGTAAAGGATTCAGAGACTCCAGTAGAAATTATACATAGTTCAAATATTTTGTTTACTGTTGTTGGAGTAAAGAATACAACCGACGAAACAAAAATAGATAAGAAGATATTTACAACAAGTAACGGCTTTACTTATATAGATACTGAATCAGGGGGAGATTTAGACATAACGGATATCGACAGGCATGGGTTCGTTAACACTTATATTTCTACTAATCAAGGTTTGTATTCAGATAATGGAACATTTAATAGCTTAAAGCCAGTCTTGGAGAGTATTGATTTGGGAGAGCTTATTGAAAGTGGAGACACTATTAACACAACAACAACTAATGATTCGAATAAGGTTGTTGTAGGAACTAGTAATGGATCATATGGGCTTATAATGGGAGACATATTAAATATTAAAGAAAATACATCTTTAGATGTTATTCATAAAATATTAATTATAGATGGAGACGAGTGGCTGTTTGGTCAGGACTTATTTAAAGTTCCGTTCTTGGATTATCCGATTAGATTAACAACAGGAGTTCCAACGTAATGGCTTACAAGCAAGTGCAAAAAATAGAAAACCAGGTTCCAGCTGCCGATAAAAAATTCGGCAGGTATGTTCTTGTTGATGGGCATCACATGTTTGTTACCAATTCTGCCCCCGGAGAAAGAATATTTATTTATAAAAGAAATATCAGTGGAGAGTGGGATTACCAAGGGAATGTTGTATCTAATACTATTGATGGATCATACCCGATGGCATCTCATGGAGATTATTTTGTAACTGTGTCGGGACCAACAAATAAGACTTTAGATATATATTATAAAGACTCTTTTTCTAGTAAGTTGTTAACTTTTTCACCTACAGTGGAGACTTCTTCTTATGGGTCGTCTACGTCTATGAGTGAAAATTATATAGTCGTGGGGGATCAGGGCGACGATTCAAATACAGGAAGTATTTATATTTATGAAAAGTCAGGAACTGACTCATGGACTGCATATTCTGGAAATCCACTGGTAGCATCTGACGGTGTAGATAATGATTATTTTGGTTCGGCAGTGGCTATAGATGGAGATGAGTCAATCATTGTCGGAGCTAGAGGGGACAGTCAGGGCAGAGGGGCAGCTTATGTATTTAAAAAAGATGCAAACACTGATTTATGGGAGCAGTCTCAAAAGTTAGTTGCATCTGACGGCCTTCCAAATGATAGATTTGGAGAGTCTCTATCAGCTTCAGAAGGGCATTTTGTCGTCGGGGCCAGTTTAAAAGATTCAGATACTGAGGTAAATGTGGGAGCAGCATACGTGTTTAAGCACTCTACTGTGTGGTATGAAGTTGATAAGTTGAGCGGAGTGGGAGAAACTACTTACGAGGGCAATCATTTCGGAGAAAGTGTTTCTATCGATAGGAATAATATAATAGTTGGTTCTCCTAATGCCAGAAATGAAAAAGGAGTTGCAGATATATTTGCAAAAGATAGGAGCTGGGGTCACTTAAGAAAACTTGTCGCATCGGATCCTACAGCAGGGGATAATTTTGGCACAGGAGTTTCTATCTCTGGAAGGTTTTCTGTAGTTGGGTCTCCAGATTTTGAATCAGCCACTACTGGTGGAGCTGCATATGTGTATGAGAATCCTCAAGTGGTGTTGAGACTTGCTCAGGAGTTTGAAGTTAATAGCAAGTTTGTTCCTACAAAGACATCTGTTCATTTAAAAAGAGTGGGAAAAAATGTAAATAACTATTGGACATTGAAGAATACTGAAAAAACAGTAATTGATGCCACTAATTTTTCTACCATAGATAAAGAAGAAAATATAGTTATCTTTGATGACACTGTGGCAGGATTTACTGGTGGTGGATATATGATTATGAACGAGGACAATCCATCTTTTGATCAAAAAGATCAAAGCATAGTAAATTATCCTATTAGAGCACTTAATCCAGATACTTACTATATATGGATAAGATGTATAAACACTGATAATAATAATTTTAATATAGAGGTATTGATTGATGGAAAAGTTACTAAAACCATTGGTGCTCTAATAGATAATCCATCTGATGGCTTAGAATGGAGATGGGTTAGCACAACTATCGTTATTCCTGATAATAGAGAGCACATTTTAGGAATAAGAATAAAGGAAAACAATGTAGCAATTGACAAGATATATATAGATGCTGAAAATATTACTCCGTATACTGAAGGGCCCGATCACACTGAAAGTCCCTACCTAACTACTCATATGAAGGTTTATGACTCTCTTAAGGGGGAACCAGGGGTCGCTCTTTATATCTATGATTATAAGAATAGTATAACAGAAGTTATTCAAGACGACTGGTATAATTTTGATATAAAAGTTTTAGATAACACTCATGGGTATTTGCAATCTACTGATTTTTCAGAAAATTATTATTTAGTCATGTCAACATCTGGATCGAGTAGTTCTAATTTTATAACTTGGGAATTGGTTGACAATGACGAGTACACAGCACCATCTTCAGCAATTAAGTTTTAAAGGAAAGTTTTATGCCGTTTGATTTAATAGAATATTACAAGATCATAAATGGAGAGTCTGACGAGTCTTCAGGTGTGTGGCATATCAACTACGATAAGAGACATGCTTATGTTGTGTCTAGCGATTTAGATGCAACTGACGGAAGCAATGATGAGAGAATTTCTCTTCCTCCTGCACCTTCTAAAACAGAAGTTATCGAGTTATTTTCAGATAAGTTGGGGCAAAAATTAACAAACACCAAAATTACTACTAATGAAGATGGTACAGAAAAAATAGACTTAGAATTAGGGGATAGAATTGTAACTCTAGTTGTAGACCAAAGCGGAAGTATGGCATGGAATGACAATAATAACTTTCGTCATGATATAGCTACTGATTTAATTAACAAAATAGAAATAAATTATCCAGGAAAAATAACATATAACCTTATTGAATATGGTGCAGATATTATTAATGTTTTATTTTTCGGCATTGTTGAAAATGATGACTTTAATCCAAACGATGTATCTACTCTTAGCACTATGATAAAATCAGACGATAAGGCAAATTATGACGGAATGAGAGTTGTAAGAAACGACGATCATTACCCTACGTCAGTTCTAGATGGAGATATTGTTGTTGATGGTTTTATTAGTAGAATTAAAGATACAGGGCTGACAGCCGGTAAAACATATTATTACACTGTTTATACCTTTGATAAAAACTTTAAATTTAGCGAGGGAATCAGGATAAAGGTAGTTCCTCAAGAAAGAATAATCCCTAGATCTCTTTCTAACTTTAGGACAGTTGTAAGCTCAGATGATTTGACAAAAGGTATTCCGTTTACAGGGTCTGGTATAAATAGGGATGCTAATACCATCGGCATATGGCACATGAACGAGGGAGAGAATAAATCATTATATGATTTTAGTGATTCAAAGGCTGTTCTGGAGTATAATAAAGAAGATCCAACTTGGTACGATAGCAGATTCGTTCCAACTGGAACATCTGGCCTGTTTTTTGATGGAGACGTTGATAAGGCAGAATACTTAGATGCTAATGATGCTTTTGAAATTGATTTTAATACTAGTAATGCATTTACATTTATGGGATGGATATACCCATACGATTTAACCACTAAGCAGGTTATTTTTGGAAGAAGTAGTTCGGGAGAATTCAACTACTCTATAAATATAAGTAGTTCAGGAAATTTGTCTGTTGAGTTTGACGGTGAAGGAGAGATAGAGGCAGACAATTTAACCATTGAGGCGTATAAATGGCATCACATAGCAGTCGTTTATGATGGAGGGAATCCATCTGGGTCTCAACTGGTGCTGTATGTAAATGGGGTTAATCAAGATTTGCGTATTGGAAAACAATCTCAAACGTTTTCAGAGACTCATACTATTTCTATAGCTAATTTAAAACAAACTAATACACCATACAGGGGAAAAGTAACAGAGTTTAGTTTCCACAATGTAGAAAGAAGCTCTACCTATATAAATGATCAATTAATATTGAATTCTATTTTTGACGAAAATAATGTAAAAGTAGATGAAGAGACTGTTGGAATAAAAGGTGATAATGGAGATAGACTTGCTGTATTCCAATACAATGTTCCTAGAGATTATAATTATGTTGGTGGAGAGGTTATCGTTGTAAAGAACGAAAAGAACATACCCTCATGGGAAGAAGATGGGACTGTCATTTATCAGGAATCAGACCCTGGAGCAGGAGAGTTTTTTATATCTGATACAGATGATTTTGTTTTGGGGGAAACATATTATTATAGATTATTTACTAAAAACAATTTAGATAACATAAGTTTTTTATCTGATTCACCGTTGTTAAATGTAGATATTCCAAAAGCAACAACTAGAGATTTTTTTGTAGCTTTAGGTGGAGAGATAGAGCCTCCAGAGTCTCCAATAATTGGCACTTTAATAACCTCTGGAAATGAAAAAATATATTTAAGATGGAAACAGAACGATACTTTAGATAGCAGAATAGAAAGAGTAAAAATATTCCATTCTAATACTGATTATCCTGCTGTAAATGAAAATGGAGAGTCTAGTGGCGAACTAGTTTTTATAGGTCTTGTAACAGACACAAAATTTGTCCACAGGAAATTAACAAACGATAAAAATTCATATTATACTATTGTTAATGTAGATAGATATAATAGGTCTTCTAACTACAATGCTGATGGAGCTCAAGCGTCAGACTTCTTACATGCTACAGCAATACCTACTTCTAGTGCTGACGAGAGCACTTTTCCTCTAGTAGAGGTAGAAAACATAGGGTATGAATTAGTTGATGAAAATAGCGTTTCTATAGGATGGGATCAGCCACAAAAGAGCCTAGAAAAGATAGACTCATATTTTGATCAAACAGTATATATATATGGATCTATTACTGATGAGTTTGGAGTGCCAGTCTCTGATGACACTTCTGTCAATATGACTATAATTTCTGAAATAACTAGAGCAGATCAGGCTGATAACGTTTTTGGAGGAGACGGGTTTGTAGAGTTTGATGATATTGATGCTTATGACTTCTTTATCACTAGAACACCAGACGGGTTCTTTAAAGGCTTGTTGAGGATGACAACAAATACTAGCATAATTTCTCAGATAAAAAGTGCAGTTTTTAAAATACAATTAAAGTCACTACTTCCTAAGGAAGGTGGGCATATTCCTCCCAATGATAAAACAGTTAGCGGAAACCCAATCGTGTCTTACAGTCAAATTATTGATGGTCTGATAAGTGACATCGATGGAGGCCCATCTGAAAAAGAATCTAGTGAGAATTTCTATGAATACCACTCCAAGACAATAACTGTTTCCTTTACTAATCCTTGGGACATAGAGCTGCTTAGCAGAGATAACCAAAAAGTTTATCAAACATGCTATTGTGAGATGGAGGATAAGGTTACTGGCATGATTGAACTTAAAGACCGCACAGAGGATTTTAATGGAGTGCACATGAAAGCAACTAATCCGTTTGTTGCTAGAGCCAAAATTAAATACAAAGGAGAGCCAGTGGAGTCTGGAGACATACAGATGATTGTGTGGGATGCCGACTCTTCAGATCTTTGCAAGAATGCATGTGTGGAGGATGCAGATCCATATGAGGGGCCAAAATTACAAATAAGCACGACTGTTCTTGCTCCAGAGACTTTTTTACCCATAGTTCAGGGAACCGAAGACGACGGAAGCGGAGGAACTAGAGCAATATCTTTCGTTGATATTCCTTTATATGCTCCAGACCTTCCTCAAGCGGTTAGGTTATTTGTTAAAGGAAAAAAATCAGGATATTCCTCTGTTAAAGATCTTTATATATTATTCCAAAGCATATTAAAAATAACTATAGGTTCTACGAAAAATGATTTAAAAGTTGATGGAAAGGATATAGTCGAATTTACAGCTAACTCTTTTATTATTAATCCAGACTATCCAAATTATCAAGTTGCTGGGTCTTTAGATAAATCATTAGTTACCCGCCCTAAAGATTTAACAGTTGTCCAATGGAATCAAAGGTTCATTCAGACTATAGACGAGGCTGTTGAGCTGAATAGTATTAACTTGTATTCTACAGATAGCGTTCCTGTAACTAATGGAGTATATTCCTACACTAGAGGAGGAACAGCTCGTAATGTGTTTGCTGGGCCTGTTCCAAGAGGTGATGATATAATTGAGGAAACTCGCGAGATCAAAGCTTCAATAGTCTACGAAGGTCTGACATCTTTTGCTAAATTGTTTTTTCTTATCGGCCCGTATTTGCCATTGGAATTTGATATATCTTCGGCAAAATTCTTAATGGAGATTGATGGAGGGTGGGGAAGAGATAAACTTCCTAATCAGGTGTATGGAGGAGGTGGATGGAAGAATGTTGTGGACTATCCTCTATGGGCAGACGGCATTCATTACAAGAAGATAAAAATCTCCAGAGACCCTAGAACCGCACTTGATGGAAATGGTTCAACTTCTTTTGCATATGCAGATTGCTTTAGAACATGTGCTACTAAAGATGATAATGAGTTATTGGAATTGGGAGTTGGTCAGGTGGTAGAGGTTGGATTCCAATTGGGCAGTGAGTCATCGGATTCAGAAATAGAGATTTTGCATGGTCAGATAGAGGAAAGAGAAGATGAGTATACAGGAATCCACTACTTATATGTCGGAGAAGAAGGTTTTATAGAAAATGGAAGGGCGTTTTTAGAGCTTAATGACAATGATGTAACTTATTTTTATGTAAGAGT
>Ga0114996_10003636_pt1 | contig 18997 bp, 17 predicted proteins | sample ArcticOcean_MG_C_4_FD_87039 | JGI IMG/M metagenome (GOLD analysis project Ga0114996, IMG submission 87039) | Marine microbial communities from western Arctic Ocean - ArcticOcean_MG_CB4_134 | ecosystem: Environmental > Aquatic > Marine > Oceanic | place: Arctic Ocean: Canada Basin | collected...
AAGCCGCAGCATGACACGGCCCTCCCAACCCAAGGCCGTGAACTCCGAGGAGGTAGGACGGCCCACCAGGCGCCAGTCGGAGCCGAGGGTGAGACGAACTCCCAATCGAGCCGGTGCATCCGGAAGCCCCCTTCCGACACTGGGAACGACTTTCCCTTCGCCGACGATGGGGATCGTTCGTTCTGTGGGTTTCGATACCGGTTCCCTAACAGAGTCTTTGGGACGGAACACAGAAATCGACACAACCCGTTTTCCTTCGTCCAAGGAAAAAGAGACGCCGAGCTGACGGTAGATGTGGTGATTACCATCCACCTGATCCGGATTGCCATACTCGTCCACAACCCGTCCGACGGGATCCTGCAACCGAATGCCTCGAGCCGTAGCGATGTTGCGCCCCGGATCTCGACTGTACTGAATCGTGTCCACCAAGAATCGACCGTCTTGATACTCGGCCTGTACCGTCAACAAGAAGGCGCCGGATGCATACCGATAATGGTGAGGTTTGTCCGCAGAGCGCAGAGGGTTGCGGCCCAAAGAGCGAAACATGCGCGGCGTCTCGTCGAAGATGGTCAACACACCTTCAAAGCCCAGCCCTTCTACCAACGGCTTTCCATGAAGCGCGCGCTCATACAGACCGGCTGCAGAGGCTGAACAGGGACACAACACCCCAAGCGCCAACATCGCCGTCGCACACAAAATGATTCTGGAATTGGAACCCTTTGTCTCGAAAGGGAAGAACGACCTACGGGTCTGTCTGGGGTCCGCCCAGTTCATCAACCGTAGGAAGAAAAGACAAAACAAGTCGTGCACACATTGCCGTAAGACCAATGCCAAGAGCAACGCCCCCTACAAGCGCGATCGTCGCGATCAAGTCCTCCATCACATACCCTCCTAATCAACCACCTAGGATCTCAAAGTAAGGCAAGGTATGGAGGGCACCAAGAAAATGCCCAAAAAACGATCGGCGGCGGGTGGCCCACAGGGTCGCAGAAAGTCCGCGATTAGCCTTCGCCCGCGATGAATGTCTCCTTCACTTTCTTGACCAGTTCCCCATTGATTCGCATGGCGATGGTCAGCACATCGCCCTTCACTTTGAATTTCGTTCGGTATAGATCGGCATGGACCAGTTGGATCATCTTTTCCATGTCGGAGCCCTTTTCCGACCCGTCGAACTGCTGCTGAAGCAGGCCGTGACCATGTCCGTCTTCGTCAGCCACTTCGTTCTCTCTTAGCGCCTCCAACCCAATCCATAAGCCCTCGGCTTGGTCCGACTCTTCAAATAAGAGCGCGACCTGGATGAAGATGTCTTTGTCCGCATGCACCGCGACGCCTACTCCAATGAGGCCATCTCTCGCATCATCGGGTAGTACAGACGCGTAGTTGGACACCTCAGAGAGAGGGAGCATTCCAAACAAATCTTCCGGGACCGCGATTGCCCAGGCGGTTGCGTTCAAATCCAAGTGCGCGGCAATGGTCTTGATGTTTTCGTCTTGCAGGAAGTTGCCTGGATGCTCATCGTCGTCCCCTTCGAGAACGGTTTGAACCGTCGCCAAGGCGCCCCCCACCAATACGCCATTGTCGGACGTGTAGGCGGCCGCATCCATGGCGTCATGTACGTAGACCTGTTCCACTTCTCCCCACTTCTTGGTGTTGACCCCATTCATGTCGCCAATAGCACCATCAATGGCTTCGAGATCAACCTCGCTGGAGAATTGGAGTGCTCCATAGACGCCGCGCTTCCCTCCATAGGTGACAGCGAGAGCCTCAATGTCGTCAACGCTCCCCTCGCCCGCATCGAGAAGCATCTTGGCTTCGTCCGAGTTGTTTTCGAGATCACCAATCAGATTATCCTGCTCGTCTTCAGTCAAAAGGGAATCCAAGAGAGACGCGTTCAGTATTCCGCTGGTGCTCACGCCCACGTACACGTCGAATCCACCGGGCAAATGCTTGCCTGCAATCCCTGACGCGCTGGTCCCTTGGTTTTGAGCCGAGGTCGGCACGGATGAGCCATCCGCATTGCCACTCTCATCGTCTTCGTCAGCGCCGTACAACCCGAATGGATCCGAGAAGGGCATTAAGATCACCAACAGGATCACAGCCACCGCCACAGCGCCACCGATCAACCAAGATCGCGGCGTCCCAGCACGGGACGTATCCGCCTTGACGCTGGGAGCGAACCGAGGCGGAGGTGACGGAACCGGAGCGGATTCGAACACTGGCTCCGCCATGGGAATGACCTCTGCTTCCAACTCTGGAACGGCGGATACTTCCCCCCCTTCCATAGGCTCGACGCCACTCGCGGCCGAGACGGCGGCGGCAACATCTTCCGCTGAAGCCATCATGGTGGCTTCCTCTTCCTCTTCCGTGGGCTCGACGCCACTCGCGGCCGAGACGGCGGCGGCAACATCTTCCGCTGAAGCCATCATGGTGGCTTCCTCTTCCTCTTCCGTGGGCTCTATGCCACTCGCGGCCGAGACGGCGGCGGCAACATCTTCCGCTGAAGCCATCATGGTGGCTTCCTCTTCCTCTTCCGTTTGAATGGGGGCCTCAACAGGCACGTCTACAGCATAGGACTCGTCTGGTTCCGAGGCTTCCTCCATCAGTGATACGGACGACTGATCGCGCAGAGTCTCCAGCTCGGATGTATCCAAAGCGACGTCTATTGCCGGTTCGTCGGGCGTTTCAATACCGGAAGATTCGGGTCCTGAGTCGGACACACCGGCTCCATCTTCGAGAGATCCAACCCCCTCATCCCGCAACTTGGCTAGCAACTCGGGCGTCAACTGCAACATCGCAGTTGCCTCGTCGCCGTCGTCCTCCTCTTCGTCGCTGGTCGACAAGGAGGGGGCTTCCGACGCTTCTGCCGGATCCGATTTCTGTGCGCTGTGGGCTTTGGCACGTCGCTCCAACTCCTCCAAGAGTTCCGGAGTCATCTGCAACGCCACCGTCGCCTCGCCTACAACCTCTTGCACGTCTTCGGCTTGGTTGTCGGTTGTGCCATCTGTGCCATCTGTCTTTGTTGCCATGAACATTCCCCTCGGTTTCGCACCCACCCATCCGATCTGCTTGGAAACAGGTTGGCATAGTACTATCACTCGCCCCCTGGGTCTACCACCCCAGCGCGCGTTTTTCGTTCCGAATGCGGGATGCGGCCATCATTCCACGCCAAACACAAATGCGCCGATTCAATCAACGCATCGCTTCGCGCCACGTTACCGACTAGAGAATAAGGAGATTGGATGGGGATGTGAAAGCCTTGATGCGGCTCACTTTAGTTACAGCGACTGATTGTCGACTCGTTCGCGAAGATCTTTGCCCACTTTAAAGAAGGGCAATCGTTTCGGCGGAACAGTCACAGGCTCACCCGTCTTGGGGTTCCGTCCCACGTAGGAGCCGTATTCACGATTGGTAAATGATCCAAACCCACGGATTTCTACACGCTCCCCAGCAACCAATGCTTCGGTCATGGAATCGAAGATTGTGTTCACGACCATTTCTGCTTGCTTCTTGGGGAGGTTGGCCTTCATCGAGACTGCTTCAATAAGTTCCGATCGATTCACTGTCTTCCTCACTCCTTAACAATGGTTAACTTCAACAAACCAATTGGGTCTTCATTCTACCCCGCCCGCACCATTGTGCCCCCGACAGGATTCGAACCTGTGGCTCTCAGGGATTAGGAATCCCCGGCTCTATCCATCTGAGCTACGGGGGCCCCGAAGAACCGTTCGGCGTGACTACCATTGAGCGTATCCACCGTCAAGGGGATTTGATTGGATTTCCTCAATTCTTTGTAGGGGGTTGCGTTCGTTTTAGTGACCGGCTAGGCTCCGTCACCGGTGAATTTGGAGGACTTGTGACCGACGAACAGTCCAGCGGAGCCAGACCGGGCCTCGTACGACGAAGCGCGGGCAAGGGCATGCAACTCATTTCCAGAGTCTTGGCTGGCATGGTCTTGCTTCTTATTGGCTTCTACGTCCTTGTATGGGCCGAGGTGGATACCACCATTCAAGGGGCGGCCGATCTGAACGTCGACAACGCAGACGATGAGGTGCTCGTCACCTTTACGGGACAACTGGACTTTTCCCAAGCGGCGATAGACGACTCACTGCTAAGCACCCCTGAACAGGGCGGCTTCCAACCCTATGCAGTCATCCAGCGACACGTCCAGACCTGCGCGTTCATGGAGGAAGCGAGTCAGGAAATCCGCTACAGCAAACGGTGGGTAAGCGACATGGACGTACCCGACTCTTCCAACTTCGAACAGTCCGGTTATGACAACATCCGGGGAGTACTCTCGAGCGGTGTATCGGTCGGCAAGGGGTTGATTCTTCGGAATGATAAAGACGCAGCGTATCGAATCCAGACCGAACTGGGCCAACTCCGTATGTTGGCCATGGACGACATTACACCCAAGAAAACGGAAGTTCACGGGGCACGCGATGTGGACCAAGAATGGGTCTACATCGATCGACACTGTTCGCCCGACAAAGGAGACATCGGTGGGCAACGCGTCCGCTTTGAGGTTCTACGAAAGGGCGATTCTGTCACCGCATTTGGTATCAAACAAGGCGACAGCATCGTAGCCCATCATGACGAGGTATACCTCTCCAGAGGGTCCCGTGAGACGCTCATCGCGCTGGTGCGCTCCACCGATGACCAGAGCAAGTGGATGTTCTGGTGTGGTGGCGGTCTGACGATTTGGCTGGGACTCTACCTTATCATCAGTTCTGCCTTGTTTTTCGTTACCTGGATCCCACTCCTCGGAGGCTTGATTAAGGGTGCGGCAACGGCCATCACATTCTGCATCGCGCTGGCGCTGACCGCAGGATTTGTGTTTTGGGGCTGGGGGATGGACACTTGGCTCCGTTGGTTTGGTGGACTGGTGCAATGAAACGATATTTTACGACACCCATCTATTATGTGAACGATCGGCCGCATCTGGGGACGGCGTACACGACCGTCTTGACCGATGTCATCGCCCGTTGGCATCAAAGAATGGGAAACGAGACATACTTTCTCACGGGAACAGACGAACACGGACAAAAAGTACAGCAGGCCGCCGAAGCGCGGGGGGTTTCGCCACAAGCACACTGTGACGAATTGCACGAAGCTTTCCGCAGCCTATGGCCCCAACTGCATATTGCCCCCAATGATTTCATTCGAACCACTGAATCCCGGCACAAACAGGTTGTTCAGGACGTATTGTCCGACTTGCACGCTCAAGAGCTCATCTACTCCAAAGAATACGGTGGTTGGTACTCGGTCAGCGAAGAGCGTTTCTGGACCGAAAAGGATCTGGTCGACGGCAACTGCCCCATGAGTGGCAAACCGGTGGAGTGGATCGAAGAAAAGAACTACTTTTTTCGAATGAGCAACTACCAAGAACAGCTTATCCAACACATCAACGACAACCCATCTTTCATCATGCCGGAGTTTCGCCGCAATGAAGTATTGGGCTTCTTGCGCCAACCGCTCGAGGACTTGTGCATCTCCCGGCCCAAGTCTCGACTCAGCTGGGGAATTGAGTTGCCCTTTGATGCTGGGTACGTCACCTACGTCTGGTTTGACGCCCTTCTCAACTACTTGACCGGCCTTGGATTTCCCGACGATCCATCGTGGGAGAGTTGGTGGGCCGAAAGCACACACATCATCGGAAAGGACATCCTCACCACCCATTGCGTGTACTGGCCGACCATGCTTATGGCCATGGGTGTTCCACTGCCCAAGCATGTTGTGGCGCACGGTTGGTGGATGATGGACAACGCCAAGATGTCCAAATCCCTTGGCAACGTCCAAGACCCACTCGCTCTGAAGGATTCCTATGGCGTAGACGTCTTCCGCTATTTCTTGATCCGAGACATGTCGATGGGCGCAGACAGTACGTTTAGCGAGAGCGCCCTGGTGACCCGGAACAATACTGAGTTGGCCAATGATTTGGGAAACCTGCTCAACCGAACATTGAACATGGTGGAGAAGCGCTTTGACGGGTGCGTGCCCCCCGCGGAACCGATCGTGCCTGAAGAAGACGGCGAGGTTCGGGCCATGATCGACGAGCTACCCAACCGGATGGCGCTTCAAATCAACGCCTACAAAACGCATCTGGCGGTGGACGAATGCATGGCGTTGGTTCGCCGGCTCAACAAATACCTGAATGACACCGCTCCTTTTAAGGTGGTTAAGACCGATCCGGAACGCGCGGGTGTCATCCTTCGCACCGTCCTCGACGGTTTGGAGGCCGCCGCTCGATGGCTCGTTCCAGTCATGCCTGAGACGATGGCTGAGCTTCTTCGACGCATTGGCGCAGGAGATGGCCCCTTGGAAACCAGCGCCACCGTCGAAAAAGGGGAGCCACTCTTTCCCAAATACGAACTACCCACGGTAGAAGACGAAGACACCACCGACGACGATGATTCACCAGAATCGAAAGGCAAACCTATGATCACCTATGACGACTTCACCAAGCTGGATTTACGCGTCGCACAAATCGTCTCGGCCGAACCCATTGAAGGATCAGACAAGCTACTGTGCCTCCACATCGACTTGGGCGAAGAGAGTCGGCAAGTGGTCGCCGGAATTGCACGGGACTACACGGCCAGTGAAGTCATTGGCAAACGCGTTGTCGTGCTGGCCAACCTCAAGCCCAGAAAAGTGTTCGGCGTGGAAAGTCAGGCCATGGTCCTGGCCGCACAAGAAGGGGACAGCCTCTTCGTCGTGTCGCCCGATGGTTTCCCGTCGTCGGGCGCGGTGGTCTCGTAGCGCATAGAGCCCGGGTTCGGGCCCCACTCTTAATACGTGATTAGCGCGTCGATGGGCGTGGGTGCCAAGCGAGACGCTCCGTTCAAGAACGCCAACTCGATCACAAACGCGCAGCCCACCACGTCGGCCCCCGCCGCGTCCCGTAGCAATTTGATGGACGCTTCAGCCGTGCCGCCGGTCGCGAGTAAATCATCCACAAGCAACACACGTTGGTCGGGCTGAACAGCCCCCACGTGCATTTCCACCCGGTCCGTACCGTATTCAAGCGCGTAGTCCACACCCACTTTTTCGTAGGGCAACTTGCCAGGTTTCCGAATCATCACAAAGCCAACGCCCAAGCGATCTGCCAGCGCCCCACCGAAGGGAAATCCGCGACTTTCCAGAGCGGCGATCGCTTCGACTCCCTTATTGGACCATCGCTCGGCCAAGAGATCGATGGTGGTACGGAAGCCTTCTGGACTCTCTAGAAGCGGTGCGATGTCCTTGAACATAATACCCGGCTTTGGGAAATCAGGAACGTCTCGAATGCAACCCTGAATCTGTGCAATGCGTTCGTCGATACTCATCAAGCTCCCTCGCTTTCCCAACCGCGAAAGAGCGGCAGGGTCTCCATACAGGTGGGATCCACCGTCAGTGGACTCACCGACACATACCCATCACTAATCGCGTTGCAGTCGGATCCCGGAATGTCTGGCATATGAACGGCACTGCCGCCAATCCAGAGGTAGTCGCCCCCCCGTGGGTCCGTGCGCACCAACACCTCCTTGGCGTAAATACGCTGGCCGACACTCGCCGCCCGTATTCCATGAATGGGCCCCTGTGTCGGATTCGGAATGTTCACGTTCACACAAATGGGAGTCGCCGGAGGCTGCTTCACCACGCGCTCAATGACACGGCGAATCCAGGGAACGATCTCCACAAAGGGGTATCGTTTCCCACTCACCAAAGATATCGCCATCCCGGTGACTCCCTGCAGGACCGCCTCCCGCGCACCTGCAACCGTCCCCGAATAGAACACATCCCAGCCCAGGTTTGGGCCCGGATTGATGCCGCTGAGCACCAGATCCGGCGGCTCGTCTTTCATGACGTGATGCATCCCCACATAGACACAATCCGTGGGGGTACCATCCTGTACCTCGTACCAATTCCGCCGGGTGAATGCCCGAACACGAACGGGATCCAAGAGGCTGATAGCCTGACCGACACCACTGCGATTGCGGTCCGGAGCCACCACCGTGGTCTCGCCAAATTCGCGGGCCACTTCTTCCAACGCCCTCAAACCTTCTGCATGAATGCCGTCATCGTTCGTAATCAAAATACGCATGGCCTGACCGTATAGCGAATGGTCTCGTTAGGTGCAAGCCATGTGGGTTGACGTGTTCCCGTCGTAGCGGCATGATCGACCCATGCAACGCCGTCCGATCATCGGTATTTCGGGCAATATCTTTCCCGCGACCGATCGAAAATTCTACAAAAACAAAGAACTTCTTGTGGTGGAACGCTCCATGGCCAACGCCATACTTGCGGTGGGTGGGGCACCGATTCTCTTACCGGTTTCTACAGACGGGGACGTCCTCGACACCATTGTCCACAAACTGGATGGGCTCCTCCTCTCGGGAGGAACAGACGTGGACCCCTCCTCGTATGGACAACCCAATTCGGATTGGCCAGGTCAACCGGAACGTGATCGGTGTGAATTGGGCCTCCTGCAACGAATGAGAGCCCAAAAGCGCCCCGTGTTGGGCATTTGCCGAGGCCATCAAGTGCTCAACGTGGGGTTTGGGGGCACGCTTCTACAAGACATTGTCACCCAACGACCCACATGCCATATCCACCGCAGTCAAGAGAAGTATGATGCGCTGCGCCACCCCATCCGTTTCCTACCCAACACGCTATTGGCCTCCCTCTTTGACGGCATGGAAAACGTCAACAGCGTGCATCACCAAGCCATCGATCGGCTGGGCGAAGGCTTGGAAGCGGCCGCGTGGAGCGACGACGATCTCATTGAAGCGGTCTGGGCCCCCGAAGATCATTGGACGTGGGGCATCCAGTGGCACCCTGAGTGGGATTTGCGCGCCGCCGAAGCGTCGCTCTTCACATGTTTTGTACGGAAAGCCGGTACCGAATAGCGAGCAACCAAGAGTCGAGGCGGGGTTATCGAAGCTTGCGGTTGAGGCGCAGTAATGCCACTGCCGCGGACAATCGAACCCGCTCTTCTTGGTCGTACAATGCTTCTAACAGCAGCGGAGAAGCCTTCATTGCGCGCGTACGCCCGAGCAACTCAAGAGCGGCAGTTCGCAAGACCAGACTGTTCGCCGAGCCCGACAACTTTGTCAGCCGATCGACCGTAGCGTTCGCATTTCGTGCAACAAGACGGGTCAAAATGGCGATCTTGAGATTGACATTTCGAGTCCGGTCCAACGCCGCCGTAATCAGCGCGACTTCCCGGGTCTTGTCTTTTTGGAGCATGGCCAATGCCAATTGCCACACCTCGGTCCTTGGGCTGGTCATCATCATATCGACGTACGGCGCAAAACCCGCCTTGAGTACCGACGCCAAGTGCTGCAGTTTTTCCACAGAAATCCACGGCAACGCTGTCCGGAAGGCGCCCAAGCCCGCGGTCTTATCAAGAAGCAGGATGGCTTCCACAGCCTGGGCGCGCGCGCCGAGATCCCGGTCCATCATGGCAATGCGAAGGCTGGGAACCGCGTCTTTGTGCTGGACACGTGTCAACGCGACGATGGCCCACTTACGCACCTCAGCGTTCCGATCGGAGATCCAAAACGTCACCACAGGAACCACATCCTTGTCTCTAATTTGTGCGACCGCCTCCGCCACCGCTATCCGCGCGTCTCTCGATTGGGCATTGTCCATGGCCTGGCTCAGATGGGATATGGAATCGCGGCTGCCAATCTGACCCACCGCTCGAATGGCCGCAATGCGGACTTTCTCATTGCCGTGGTTCATGTCCGTGTGCAAGTCGTTCAATACACGTCCCTTCTCAATCAATCCCATGTAATACACAGCCAGGGCTTGGGTATCGATATCGTCCAGTTCTCGGAATCGTTTGACCGCGTCGGACAGCGCAGGATCTCCATTCCGATAGTGGATCTCCATGATCAAACCGCGCACCTTGGCGCTCGTTTCCCGACCGGAATACAACGAATAGAGGGCGCCATACTCTCGAGTGCCCGCCACTTCGACGAGGGACTCCAACGCCCGGACGATACGCGCTTCGTCACCGCTCTCCAGCTCGGGCAAGAGCGTGGGTATCGCTGATTTGTCTCCGTGGAATGCCAACGCCGCGGCGGCCTTAAATCGAATGTCCGTATCGGCGCTGCGAAGCAACGAACGAACAAACTGCACTTTGGCCCCCTTGGGGAACTTGAGCAAAGCATCCAACGCCGCTTTCTTGGTCTCCGCGCTGCCTTTCGAGATCATCACGGAGTACAGAGGCAAGGCATCTGCCCGTCGCAGAGTCAGCACAACATTTCGAACACCCGCGGCCAACGTCTCGTCTTTGTCGGTCAACAAGGGCTTGAAGAACGCGTTCATGTGCCCGGCCGACGCTTTGGAAAAGGCGGTGATGACCTCGTTCTTGGTCGTTGCCTTCTCGTCGTGCAATACGCGATGGCCCACCGCCGCTGCTACTTTGGCCGACACCGCGGCCAGCATGGGCATGATCTCCCCACCCAAATTGCGACGCGGATTCATCATCTCCAACGCCAACGCCTCCTTCCAGTCACTGTTTCGTGCATGCAGCAAGACTTGAATGGCCACCTTTCGGACCGCCCAAACCGGTTCCTTGAGCGCCTTCACCGCAAGGGCCCGCCCCGCCGACGGTTTGTAGGCGGTGAGCGCCTCCAAGGCCGCTGCGCGGGTCGCGTGATCGCCGGACGTCACCGCTCGATCCAAGACAATGGAAATCTGCGCCGCCGTCTCTTTGTCCAGTTTTGCGCTGGCAGTCGACGAGATGAAAACAAGGGGAATAGCTATTAAATAGAGACGTGCTGTCATGCCAGTCGTTCTACCGCTGGCCCCTTTGCAGTGTCAAGACAGACCAGCGTATTATAGACGAGAAACGAGAGGGATTATGGCCACACAATTGACCTTGATTCGCCACGCTACAACGGATGCCAACCTCAATCGGCACTTTGTGGGACAAGTCGATCCACCGCTCAATGAACAGGGGCTTCAAGAAGCGAGCGCCCTTGCAAATCGGCTGTCGAATTGCCCCGTAGATCGCATTATTACGAGTGATCTGCAGCGAGCTATGCAAACCGCAACCGCCATCGCAGAACATCACAAGGATGCGCCGCTGGTTACCGACGCCCGGCTACGTGAAATGAATCTTGGCGAGCTGGATGGACTCCCGGGCGAACAAGTCGTGCGTGAATATCCCGACCTGATGGCGGCATGGAAACAGCACCCTGCCAACATTCAAATGCCTGGCGAATCCGGCGAATCTCTGGTGATTGTGCAGGCTCGCGTGTGGCAGTGTGTCAATGAATGGGTGAGCAGTCATCCCGACGAACACATTCTCATCGTGAGCCATACCTTCTCCCTCTTGGCCCTCATCTGTCAGGCCATCGCTCTCGATTTGAATCAATTCCGCCATCTCTTTATTCGACCAGCGAGCCTATCGATTCTTGAGTGGCGAGATTTTGGACCGGTCCTCACTCGACTCAATGATGATGCTCACCTGAGCACGTAGGTTTCGCCCGCCCCTGCCGACAGTGCCATCGTAGGTCCGTCGCGTGCCGAACTGGCACGCTTCCACCAACCTTTGCGCCTAACCACTGGAATTAATTGAAGCCCCCTCTTGGATCCTTTTTTGCTCCATCGCTCGTGAACGAACGGAATGTGCCCAGCTCGGGCGAGAAATGGAGGAGCAGAAAATGCAAAGCGTCGATAACCGTTGGCTGATGGCATGGGTATGGGGTTGGGCAATCTTGATGGTGGGCTGCCAGCCCATCGCTTCAGAGGGGATCCCCACCGAAAAAGAACCACACAACCTCATACAGACGCAGTACACGATCGAAGAGATTCAGTGTGGCCTCAGCCTCGCCAGCGATTGTTCAAACGATCGCGCATTTTATCTCGAGACACTCGGATGGTCTGACGAGACAACCGATCGCCTCATGGCCCATCGGAATGGTGGCGATGGCCAGTGCGATACAGTCGACGATGGCCCGTTGACGACCCTGTCACACCTGTTCGAGGCCATTGAATCCGGCACCTCCGAGGCCGAGTTATTGCTTGACCATGCCGTCGAACACGGCTGTGAAAATGTGGACAACGTGGTGGTTCTCAAGAGCGTCCCGTTTACGGATTTGGAAGCCTCACAGACCATTCGCCTGATCAACATCGCAGCACTCGATGCTCTGATTGAACAGGCCTCTGTGTCCGCCGCCGCCGCCCAGGCCATTGTCCGCGCACGGCCATTTTCATTGCAGGTTCCCGCCGTAGGCCTCATGAAATTGGCGGCGACCGACTTTGTTGGCGCCGTCACGTTGCATCGGCTTCGAGACGCTGCACGTCTGGCATTTCGTGACGCTGTGCCCTGTCTGGAGCCCGATACCATCGTGTCCGATGTGCACTTCAATCCGGTAGAGACCCACAACATGGTGGACCTGGTCAATCATGCCATCCAACCGACCCTGGCATTGGTTGTCGCCGTGGGTCCCATTGTCGCGTCATGGATTGTCGACGCCCGTGAACGAGTGTCGGGCCTCCCTACCCTCCACGCGCTTGACCTGATCGAGGGCGTGGGCTCCATTGGATTGCAGTCACTCAAGGATTTTTCTTCCACGCAATGGTGCTCCTCGCCGAACGCGATGTGCGGTTGTGAGCCGACGCGTCTCGAGGAAGACTGGCTGACCGAGGCCTTGGCCCTGGCGAGCGATCACCTCAACGCTCACGACAGCCCCGCCTTCCAACGCTTTCGTCAGTTGTTGGGCAGCGAAGGGTACGAGCGATTGAAAATTGTCTTCCTCCAAGAACTCGACGCCCTGCTGTCCGCGGAGGAAATGCGACCGTCGCCAACCGGCCTTGAAACTCTGGACACGTATGTGGCGTCCATGCTGTCCCCACTGGCCACGCAGGCGCGTTTTGTTCGCCCCTTCGATCTCATCGCGACCACACATCCCGTGCCGGAGCATTTACCCAATGCGCGACAGGGGGTGAGCGACGCATTGATCCAACTGTTGGGCGCCACCCCGCTGGAAGACTCGGATGTTGGCGTTTCTTTCGACATGCTCGTGGAAGGGAAAAGTGAGGGGCTCTATCTCGACGACATGGACCGATGGCGGTCCGGCGCCACAGACGACCCGGAGGTGACCACTCTGAAGCACGCTTGGTTCTTCTCCGGGACCCTTCTGGGCCTGACCACCTCGGGCACGGTGAGTCGAACCACCGGGGAGGTGCTATCGGTAGAAGTAGAGGTCGATGGGCCCTAAGAAGATACGCTGATTGAACTGGGCAAACGAGAATCTTCGGTCATCAATTTCTCAATCTCGTCGATGTGTTTGGGCGCCGCAGCGGTCAACACGCGTGGCTCACCCTCGGTGACGAGGACATCGTCTTCAATTCGAACGCCAATCCCATGATAGTGCTCTGGCGCTATCGAATGACCATTGGTCACATAGATACCAGGCTCTACGGTGAGCACCATACCTGGCTCCAAAATGCGGTCCTGACCATTGACGACATATTGACCCACATCATGCACGTCCATGCCCAACCAGTGGCCTGTCCGATGAAAATAGAAGGGTTTGTAGCGTTCCTCTTCGATGGCTTCGCTCACAGGGCCTTCGATCAAATTCAGTGAAATCAGCCCCTGGGTCAGAACCTCCACCGCCACCTCATGCACGGACTCAAAGGAGTTGCCTGGTCGACAATGTGCAATGGCTGCAAGCTGTGCATCCAAGACCACCTGATAGATCTCTCGTTGGGGCTTGGAAAATCGGCCAGATGCGGGAAATGACCGCGTAATGTCGCTGGCCATGTATCCGTATTCGCACCCCGCATCGATCAAGACCAAATCACCATCCGAGACCGTCGCGTCATTGACGATGTAATGCAAAATTGTGGCATTGTTGCCTGTCGCCACGATGGGTGGATACGCCTGACGTTGCGAGCCTGCCATACGAAACATGTACTCGAGAACCGATTGCAAATGCGCTTCGCTTAAACCGGGCTTGCAAATGCGCATGGCCTCCTTGTGGGCTTCGCAACTGATCAACGCTGCGCGGCTCATGGTGTCGATCTCTAGATCCGTCTTGATGAGTCGCATCTCGTGCAAAATCTGGGTGGGATCTCCGACCATTTGAGGGCCGCACTGACCCCGGCGACCCATCTTTCGGTAATGGCCCAAGAAATCGATGGTGTGACGATCCCACTCTGAGCTAGCACCCAACGCATAATAGAGCACAGACTGATTGTTCAATGCATCGCGTACTTTCTCGGGAGCTTCATCAATGGGAAACGCGGCGTTGGCCCCAAAAATATCCATGGCCCCATCCACACCAGCTCGGGGACCATCCCATGCCTCTCGTTCGGGATCGCGTGCGCGCACAAACAACGTCACGGGCGTTTCGCTGTCGGGCGCGAGCATCAGAAGACAATCAGGCTCATCCAACCCGGTCAGGTAATAGAAGTCCGAATCCTGGCGAAACACATAGTCAACATCGTTGTTTCGATTGGTCATTCTGGCCGAGGGAACGATCGCCACGCCCCCATTCATTTTGGCCATTAACGCCTTTCTCCGATCAGCATACACTCGCAAATCAAACGCCATGTTCATCCTCCAACTGGCTATCTCGGCGTGGAAGACTACATGAAACGACCAGACAGGTACAGTGTTGAATAACGGGTAACAAGGACGGATTTATAACGGACCCAGACCACGAAAGAATCCGGGCAAGTCGCCCTATATATTGAAGTTTCGAATATTGATGGACTCGAACAAGCGTTGGGTCGTCATAATGGTTGCTTCCAAAACGCTCTGCGAAAAAGCCAACTCGTGGGTGGCCTTCGCAAAATCGACACCGATCACATCACCTTCTTGAAGGGTTTGAACGAGGAGCCGATTGGCATGCGCATAGTCCACCGTGTCGATGTCGCTCAGGATGGTTCCGACGCGGACGTGTGTCCCGATCACTCGGTCGTGTGCATCCCGCAACTCTCCCAAGATAGTATTGATGCCCACCTGATCATTGGCATTGAGGGCGGTGAAGAAATCTTGCGCGGTCTGAAACAGGCTCTTTACCCCGGTCGTACCGCCACCAAAGATCTCCGTACCGGGAATGTCCGCATCCAAGAGGCGGCTCTCGCCGACCTTAACGCGACGACCGTCCTCGTCGCCGACGAAGAGAAAGTTCGCGTCATAGGGAGGAGCCCCCTGTTTGCGCCCTGCAAAGAGGTAACGACCCGCTTGTTTCTGGTTGCCCATCATCTTCAAGCTTTCGGACCACTCTTCAACGAGCTTGGCCGATGCCGAGCGTTCCGCCGAACCGACGTTGTCACTGGCCATCTGCACCGCCAGATCGGCGAGGTCCACAACCACGCTTGAGATGCTGTCCAAGGTCGACTCGACCAGGGTATGGTAGGTTCGCACTTGCCCCACAGCCTCTTGATACTGCTCGGTCTCACCACGTGTTCGACGAAGACGATTGAGCCGAGCCGCCGTCACAGGATCCTCACTGGGACGCGTGATCTTTTGTTGCGTGGTCAGGGGCAATGTCGCTTCTTGTAAACGTTGACGAGCCCGGTTGTTGTCCCGAGTCGCTTTCAAATACAGTTGTGATTCGCTTACTCGTAGTGCCATACAATGCCTCTCCCTTGGCGAGTCCTAGACCATCCTCATGATGACGTCATACATGTCTCGTGCGGTTTGAATCAGCTGGCTGGCAGCAGAAAAAGCCCGTTCGGCCTGATTGAGAGCGATCATCTCCTCGTGCAACGCGACACCGGAGAGCTGCTCGCGCATTTCATAAAACTGAAGGACGCGCGCCTCTTGCTCATCCGATTGGCGTCTTGCGTCCGATTTGGCCACGGCCAAGGTCGACATGGCGTCGTCATAGGCGTCTCCCACCGTCTTGCCACCCGCCACAACCGTGGCGTCGTTCTGCAGATCCATCATGGCCAAGACGTTGCCATTGTCACCAGGCAGCATGGTCGGATCGAGTGCCATCGCCAACTTGTCCGTCTGTCCAAGCACATCGTTGGAGATGTTGACCTTCGAGGCCGCACCCACGACACCCACAATCGGGTCAAAGAGGTTGTTTCCCGTCGATCCATCCAAACCAAAACCAGCGCTGTGAACACCGTTCATGGCCGCGACAAATCCAAACGCCATTTGATCCAGTTCGTCAGACGTCTTCTTGAGCACGGTGTCGCGTGCCGTCATGATGCCGCCCAAGCGTCCGCTGGGCCTCGTCAATGGCTTCATCACCGAACCGTCTTTCTTGATGATCTCCACGTCCAATGCCGCCAAAGAGCCACCGGTTAGCTTGAGCGTATTCGAATAGTTGTCATCGACCAACGTGCCGCCAGCCTCCAAGAAGACCGCAATAGTCCCATTGGCTTTGTCCACCGTGCTAATTCCGACCAATTCACTCAGGCGATTTAACAGAAGGTCTCGATCATTCTTGAGACCCGGCGTGGGGTCGGGAAACCCAACTTTATCGTCTGTAATACGACTGTTGAGCCCTGCCACCTTCTTGGAGATGGCATTCACCTCATCGACCGCTGCTTTCGCCTCGAACTCCGCCTCAAGCTTTGCCTTGATAATTTCTTGGGACGTTTCCCGCAACGTGTTGCCAAAGTGCTCAGCAGAATGCAGAACTTCCAAGCGTTCCGCCGTACCCGTCGGGTCGTTGCCCAACCTGTTTAGATTGGTAAAAAACTGATCGATCGCGGCCGATACGCCACCGCCACCCACATCGTTCAGCGCCGGCTCCGCCAACTGGAGAATATCATGCTTTCCTTTGTGAAATCCGTAGCCTATCGAAGCGCCCAAGATTGAGCGTTGAATGGAAGAACTACGCACTGTCTCCAATGCACCGGTGTCAATAGAGATACCGGGGTGATGTATGGCGACCAGCTCCAAACGCTGACGCGCATATCCCGGAGTGTTCGCGTTGGCGACATTTCTCGAGATCACGTTCATCGTGGACTTCTGGGCCATGAGGCCCTGCTGCCCAATCGCCATCAACTCTTTTATGGAATTCCCCATGGTATTACACTCTTACTCCCAGTCGCCGGCCAGCCTCGTGCTCCACTGCCGCCCTACCATTGGAGTCGTACAAATCCAGTTCCGTACCGGCATCCGCGCCCAGCTTCTTGCGTGCAGCTCGAACCCAACGAAGGTGACGACGCGCATACACCCCGCTGGCCTCGTTGAGCTCGCGAAGGGTCTCTGACAACGCGCGGATTTGATCGCGACGCGCCAGAAGTGGCTTTTGATTTCCGGGAGACACCAGAGGAATGAGATCGCTTAATCGGTGTGCATCGGTAGGGGCTCTTAGCGCCTTCAGGCTGGAATGAACCACGCGCTCTCGTGCGCGACGGATGTCGTCGGATCGCTCTAGAAGTCGTCGCTTTTCCGCCACGACCGGTTCCAGCTTTTCGGTTTCTAGGGCGAGTAGATGCCCATGTTCCTCTTGAGTGACTTGTACAAGGGCTTCGAGCAGACGGATCTCGTCATCGAGCATCGCGAAAAAGCGTTGCATTATAGGCCTCCCCCACAGGGTAGATGGACATCTCCCCAGAAACGGGTTTTGAAGTATTTGTTGGGAACTACGGTGCGATTGAGCGCGATTGACGCGTCGGTTCTAGACCTCGCCCAAAACCTCAGCAACACGCTCTGCAACCACATCCATATCTGCTTGGAATGTACCGCTTCGGATCTGTTCGCGGAGCTCCGAAAGAAGCATTTCGTGGTGTTTACGCGCCTCATTCTTGCCAATCTCCACCAGAGACTGCGTTGTGCTCGTGTCGACCGATCGTCGGGTCTTGCTCACGTCGTTGGCGAGTGGCCGTCCACCCTCGACGATCTCCGTTCGTTTTCCCCGCTTCGCTATCTCGACGGACAGAACTGGCCGGTCTGTTGTCGTCGTGGGCGGGATACTCTTCGTACTCATTGTGCTTACCTCTAGCTAACAGTTTCCTTCCGATAAGGTCATCGTGACGGCCAAAGGAATTGTTAAGGGGAAAATGATTTTTTTCTGTCCCATCCGGAGGGAGAAGCTCCTTTAATGGGCGATTTCCATCATCATCTCGCAGAGTTGCGCTCGAATCGAATTGTACATTTCTTTCCACGGGTTCCGCTATTTTTTCGATTGGTGGCCCAGAATCGTCTACAGATCCGGCTTTTGCCTCCACGCGGTTTCGAGCCTGCAATCGAGATTCAGAGCTCAAATTGAGCAGTGCTGCAGGCACGCTGGGCGGATCAATGACCGCCCTCGGTCGCACGTGCTGGTCTGCCGGCATCGACTTGCCCGTCCAATCACGATAGAGGGTTTCGGCGATACCGACCCCTCTTCCGGCCGTCATGTGTGTAGCTAGTGATGTATTGATCATGTGATCGTAGAGATGACGGCCTGGGGCGCTCCCAGTGCTAGACTCGATCGTCGCAGTTGGCTTCCGCATGGCCGACACAAGTCGCTGCAAGAAGATCGCCTCAAATTGACGAGCTGCATCTTGAAGTTTCCGGTCCTGTGCCGGGTCGGTGGCGGCTCCTGAGAGACGACCATGGATGGGAATGACCGCACTCACTGAATCTCTATCTCCGCATTTAACGCACCCGACGAACGGATGGCCTGAATGATTGCGATCAAGTCGCGTGGGGTGGCTCCCAAGGTGTTGAGGGCCGCCACAAGGTCGTCCAACGTGGCGCCGCCTTTGATAACGCGCAATGCACCCTTGCTCTCTGTGGCGGTCACGTCCGACTCTGCAACCGTCTCTGTGGTCCCCGCCGCAAGAGGCGCCGGCTGTACCACAGCTTTGCGCGTATCCACCTGAATGTTGAGGCCGCCGTGCGCGATGGCCACCGTACCGATTCGTACCTGACTGCCGATAACGACCGTCCCCGTCCGTGCGTTCACGACAATCCGTGCTTTTGAGTCGGTGCTCACATCCGCCGTTTCAATCTGGGCGACGAGCTCCGGCACGCGCTCACGCATTTCCTCAGGTACATCCACCTGAATTCGCGCACCGTCCAACGCTTTGGCGGGATAAC
>Ga0114996_10003638_pt1 | contig 18996 bp, 18 predicted proteins | sample ArcticOcean_MG_C_4_FD_87039 | JGI IMG/M metagenome (GOLD analysis project Ga0114996, IMG submission 87039) | Marine microbial communities from western Arctic Ocean - ArcticOcean_MG_CB4_134 | ecosystem: Environmental > Aquatic > Marine > Oceanic | place: Arctic Ocean: Canada Basin | collected...
CACATCCTCAGACTACCGCCTAAAAGAAAACGTAGTCTACGATTGGGATGCAACAACAAGACTGAAGCAATTAAAGCCAGCACGGTTTAACTTCATTGCTGATGACACCACAACTGTAGATGGCTTCCTAGCACATGAAGCACAGGCGATAGTTCCAGAGGCAATCACTGGTACTAAAGATGCTATGAGGGATGAGGAATACGAGGTAACAGCAGCAGTAGCCGAAGTGAGAGATGCTGATGATAACATCACAACAGAGGCCGTGGAGGCTGTCATGGGAACTCGTAGTGTCCCAGATTACCAAGGCATAGACCAGAGTAAACTTGTGCCACTATTAGTTAAAACAATACAAGAGCTTGAAGCTCGACTAACCGCAGGGGGCTTATAATATGTCAACGATAAAATCATCAGCACACTTAGCATCACTGGAAGTATAAGACTACATGGACATAGAAACTCGTATAAACAAAACTGAATGGATTCTGGAGCGGCACGACGAGAGTATTCGAGAGCTCCGAGGTGTCTCTAAAGAGCTAAAGTTCTCTCTGGCGTGCATCCATCAAACCTTAGTCCAAATCAAGTGGTTTGCAGTGGGAGCTGCTGTAATTGTCTTCGCCAATCAATTTGGTCTCTCGTCATTTATGAGAATCATAGGAATTTAAAACATGTACATTTCAAAACGACTTTTTGCAGTACTCTGTGCTGTGATCGTTCTCCTGTGGTGCTGGGGTGCTTACGAGGCAATCGCTGCTGACAGTAACACCGTTAGTTCAACAGTCATCCAAGGTACTCCCCCCTCAGCCAACTCACCGGGGGTAGTGAACCAGAGCAACGTCTGTAAATTCGGGATATCTGGTGCCGTCCAATCCTCGGTGATTGGTGTTTCGTCAGGCATCGTTTTTACGGATGAGACGTGTCAACTTATTGCACTTTCGAAGATGCTCGCTGGACTTAATATGAAGGTGGCCTCCGTCAGCCTATTATGTGCCGATCCTCGCATCTGGGACTCAATGTACGCAGCATCGACCTACTGCCCCTTCGATGGTAAAATTGGGATTGAGGCAAAAGAGCTCTGGGTAAAAAACTGGGAGGTAATACCAGACGGATCTGTTGTTCGAGATCAGTTAGAAAAAGAGACATTCAAATCTAAAAGGAGACCTCTCGATGAGCCTCAGCAAAATGGCACTTGGCGCGGGCTTCTGGGTGGTGTTATGGCTATCATCCTCATTTTATAGTGTAGCGGATGAAGTCTGCCCTGAAACAACCACAGGACTGTGTGCCGCGGGTGTATTTGAGACAATCACTGAGACAGTTGTCATTGGCGTGGAAACGTCAGGAAATACCCAAATTACAACTACAACTACAACAACTGACACTCAAAGTGACACAGTTACACACGGGACCAGTGGTGATCTTTTAGACACTGATAATGGCTTTGTCTCTATTGGCGGAGATCAAGAAAACGACGTTGGTGGGAAGGGATCTGCTACGCAGACTTTGAACTGCAGAAGCTTAGGAACTACAGATAGATGCAGTGGTTTAACATCAACCTCGCTTACGACGTATGAGTGGAATAACATTAATACGTCGAAGCTAGAGATGGAAGGCAGAGGCGGGCGTGTCACATACAGTGTCGCGATTGACGTTGATGCTGACGACACTGCGAGTATCACAATGACTGCTTTAAACTACGCTGGTGAGACGGTCCTAACTGGCACTGATCTACTGTCAGCCTCTGGGACTATATCAGCTGGAACATTCGAAGGTGGTTTTGACTTTAGTGACAGAATCTCTAGCATCAGCGTGGTGATGAGTGGTGTAAACTACGGACTTACTTCGTCCTACGCCGTCTTTGATGATTTATCAGCAACCATCTATTGGAATATACTTAGCTCTATTATTATGCAGAGCATCACAAGTGTTGAAGACTACTTAGTACTGTATCCATCCGTCTCGGAAACTGAAGTAGATATTATCAAAGATATTTTCATTAATAATGACGTTGAAGTTCAAGACGATCAAATCACTATAACCCCCATAAATGAAGGGCCAGCACAGAATGACACTTTTGAAAGCGTTTCGGCAGAGCTGGAACTACTACCAATTGAGATTAAATTCGAAATACCGACACTGGAGATTGAGGCTGAAGGCATTGATGTCGAACTTGTCCAACAAGATTTGGAAAAAGAGCTCGAGACAGCTGGAGTTGAACCTGGGCCCAAAATCGAAGAGCAAGAAAAGGCGGTTATCGAAGGAGACCACACCCCCAAGGTATCTGATGGGGAAGTCAAAGAGGCAGCCCAAGAACCCAAAGTAGTTGTTAAAGTGAAAGTCAAAAAGGCCACTGACGCCCAAAAGAACGCAAAGGCGTCTAAGATTGTCGCTGAAATGGGTAAAGACCGATACGACAGTAACAACCAAACGAAGACACTTATAATCATGAGTATCCTAGGCGATAACAGCCTCTTCAGTGCTGCTCAGCCTGTCATCACAGAGCCTAGTGGCTTCTTTACCAACGAGGCCCTGGCAGACGCTGAGATGCCAGCAGAGGGCATGAAAGCTTATCTCTTTTTTACTGGTAGTAACTTACTGATGAACGAGATGATCGACGCCCAATTTAAATAAGGAAAATCAATGGAAATATCGGGACTTGGTTTCCGTCTTACGGGCGGGAAGTTCATGGCTGCGCTTATTGCTTTGAGTACAGCCATAGGAACACTTTATGGGGGGTTTGAGGTATACAAAAGATGGGTAGATTTGAATGAAGTTGTTGCAAATTATGCACCAGTTTCCGTGACTCATATTGAGAAATCAATACTGACGCTCCAAGCTCAGAATGCTCAGACGGGTGCACTGGTCAATGAGCAGATCGGTAATTTCAGAGAGACTGTCAGTACTATCCAGACGGATCTGTACGATATGAAAATCAGTCAGAAAGCAGATCTATCAAGGCTCCAGGCTATCATAGACAAACAAGACATTCGCAATCGAAACAATACTGAGACTGTACGCTCTCTCATTGGTGCCTGGGAAGATAGGACCGACGCAAAACTTGCTAGGCAGACAGAGTCTGTGGATCTCCTAGAGCAGAAGCTGGAAAAGATGATCCGTCGTGCTTTAGAGAACCCACTCGCAGCTCTAAATTAAAAGGAGAACTAAATGAGTATCATCAGTGCACTCATAGGCCCAGTCACAGGCCTGTTAGACCAATTCATTGAGGACAAGGACCAAAAAGCCAGGCTGGCCCACGAGCTTAGTACAATGGCCGATCAACACGCCCAATCTATAGCACTCGCTCAAATCGAAGTGAACAAAGCTGATGCTAAGGGAAACTGGTTTCAATCGAGCTGGAGACCAGCGACCGGGTGGGTCTGTGTCCTAGGATTTATGGTGAACTTTTTAATTAGCCCACTATGTGCTGGCTTCGGCATCAACATCCCCCAGGCAGACACCTCAACCATGCTTCCGGTTTTAATGGGTATGCTCGGATTAGGCGGAATGAGATCATACGAACGTGTAAAGAAGGTAGGTAAATAAATGATAGAGAACTTTGATAAATGCCTAAAGATGCTCCTCGAGCACGAGGGCGGTTTCGTAAATCACCCCGACGACCCCGGTGGCATGACAAACCTAGGTGTGACTAAAGCTGTCCTGGATAAATACAGAGGTACTGTGTCGACAGAAGAGACGATGAGGAAGCTGTCCGAAGCCGAAGTGGCCCCGATTTACAAGAAGAACTACTGGGACAGAGCCAAATGTGACACCCTGCCAGGTGGCCTGGATTGGTCGGTATTCGACTTCGCTGTGAACTCTGGTGTCAGCAGGTCTGCTAAGACACTCCAGCGGATCGTTGGGGTTGATGCTGATGGCGGCATCGGACCACAAACTTTGCAAGCGGTGGCAGATTTTGAAGCGGAGGAACTCATCGGCAAATTCTACACGGCACGTATGTCTTTCTATGAGAATCTAAATAAACCAATGTTCATCAAGGGTTGGACGAGACGTAACAAGGAGACCCACGAGCAGTCATTATCAATGCTATAAGAATATACGAATCAAAGCGGCTGACTAAGGAAACTTGGTTGGTCGCTTTTTTTCGCATCTTACGGAAACAATTGATCATCTGCCAAATTAAGCTCATTTCTAGTCCAAAAATCGTCATTTAGGGTCTTGATATCCGTGTCACAAGTATATATCAATTACTCACGGAAGGACAGTTTTTAGTCCAGAATCGCGTACATGGCCCCTATAGCTCAGTCCGGTAGAGCAATTGATTTGTAATCAAGATGCAAAATCAACACCGGATGAGAAGCTAGAAAGAGTAATTGATACATTCTGTGACTCAGTCCTTCCCTTAACTGGGGAAGACACAAGCTAGGTGTCTACCCTTTACACAAGAAGGGAACACAGAATGACTTTATTAGAATTTATAAACACTCAGGGACACCGCTTTTGGTCTGAAGGGAAACACTTCGAGGACGTCAAGAAACAGGTTACTCGTTTCTGCGAATTCTTAGATCACTCAAGCCGTCCAATTAATGCATTCAAGCCAATCGACATCTACAGATTTATCGACAGCCTGACAGCAGCGGGGCTCACTAACAACACTTGTAACCGATACATTTCAGCTATCACTAAGACCTTCAAAGAGGCCGTTGGGATGGAACTCCTAAGCCACCCACCAGTTGTAAGATGGAAGACGGTCGAGAAAGGCCGGGATCGGTTCTTCACTAGAGCTGAGATTACCTTAGTGATGAATTACCTTGGTCAGCAACGCCCGTGGATGAAATGTTACGCTACCATTGGTCTCAACACCGGGATGCGCTTAGGTGAGATAATTGCTACTCAACGCAGCTGGATTAACGAAGACTATACTGAGCTTCACTTACCATTCGTAGTTGGTGGTTTTAAAACTAAGAACCGTGAGGAAAGGTATGTCGCTTTAAACCCAGAAGCTGGAGCCGCATTCAGGGAACTATTTGAAACCTTAGGTGGTAACAACTACGTCCACTCAACCTTCACTAGAACCTGGAAGAAGATGCGTGAAGAGTTCTTTAGAATGGGTAACATCCCTAAAACTGAAGACTTTGTCTTCCATGTGTTTCGACACACTTGTGCAACAAATCTGGTGAACCACTTCAATATCAACATCTCCACCGTAGGTAAGATCCTAGGGCATAAAGATCCTAAGACTACTGAGAAGTACGTCCATCACAAGGAAGAACGTGTCAGCGGTATTATGGAACAGCTAGGCAGATATAACTCTGGAGAATTGGGAGAGCATCATGTCACCGGACAAACTTATGTAGGGGGACCCATGACATGATTAGGGAGATTATAGGTGCAATGGCATTCTTTAGCATATGCTTCGGTGTGATTGTAATATTCATGAGTCTTTAAATTAATTTGGTTTTAGACTTGTCAATTTAAATTGAGTACAAAACGAGAACAAAGGTAGAATCACTAAGGAGAAATCCTAGGTGTCTACCCTAATGATAATAACTAATCGGGAGAAGGAGAGGCATGAGTATATCTTTAGAAAACGAACAAAAGATTCGTGAGACTAAGATGATTGAGGTGGGAAGAAGCAAGTTTAATGAAAAAGTAAACAAATCTAAAGTTACTTCCTTAACAAGTAATGAAGCTCATAGTATTATTAAGGATGCTTTCGCAGCTGTCGAAGAAAACTTAAGTAAACTTATGAACTACCAAAGTGACTTAAGAGAACAAAGAAGAACTAAAGGTATTTCAGATTTAACTAAAGTGGACACAAGTCACTTAGCATATATAGGTCTTAACTCTTGTTGGGATGGGTCGATGCTTCAGACGAGCTACACAACTACGTTAATTCGTATTGGTCGTAGGATAGAGCTTGAGATCTGGGCATCAGGTTTGAAAGGGTTTAATAAGGCTTTTTCTGTGTCGTTAGAAACTGAAGTATCTAAGACAGGTAATCCCTTACACTATAAGATCTTCGAAGCTAAACGTAGAGCTGAGAAAGAAGGTTATAAAGTCCCAGAATGGCAAGACGATCATAGGGCTTTAGTCGCTCAGCACGTCTTAAATGCAGTCTTAGAAGCCACCGATCTTTTTGAGATTTATGACGGTGGAACTCCTAAGAAAACTAGACGTGTAATTGGATTGACTGAGTTCTCTAGAGACGCACTACATCAAAAGCTTTTCGATGCATCTTGGACTGAGCCAGCTCTAGGACCAATGATAACCCCACCTAAACCTTGGGTGTCTGTAGACACTGGGTGCTACTTGGACGTCGCATTAGCTAAGTCTGTACCTTTAGTGAGAAAGGCTTCTTACAGACAGAACAAGCAGATTGAAAACGACTTTAAACTGTATGCTTTAGAGGGACGGGTTCCACCATATGTAGAAGCATTAAATGCTATCCAAGCTACACCACTGAGAATTAACCAGTATGTTGTCGACGCTGTAGAATGGGCTTGGGACAATACTAAAGTATTCGGGAAGTTCCCAACTAAAAGAGCCCAAGTTATCCCTGAGGTTAAGTTTGACGAGTATGAAAGCTTATCACCCCAGGAGCGTTATGACTTAAGAGTAATGCGAAGAACTGCCCACACAGCAAACCGAGGTGTTGATGTCGACATTACTGTGATGAACCAAGATCTGGCGACAGCTAGAGAGATGTCAGACTACAGTGAGTTTTGGATACCTTGGAACTTCTGCTTTAGATCTAGGATGTATCCTATCAGTCATTTTAACTATCATAGGGATGACCACATTAGATCTATGATTGAGCTAGGACGAGGTAAGCCTCTTGGACCTGATGGTTCTGGATGGTTAGCTGTGCATTTAGCAAATAGTGGTGACTTTGAGAAGATCTCAAAACGACCTTTGATAGAACGAGCTGAGTGGACTGAGAAGAACCAAGACATGATTATGCAGTGTGGCACTGACTTTAAGTCTAGCTTCGATATCTGGTCGAAAGCCGACAAGCCCTTCGCATTCTTAGCAGCGTGCCAGGCATATGTCGGGTTTCTTACTGAGGGTGAAGACTACGTCTGCCACATAGCACCTAATCTAGATGGCTCTAATTCTGGCATTCAGCATTTTAGTGCAATGCTTCTGTCCCGTGATGACGGAGCCCTCGTTAATTTAGTGAAGACTGACACTATTGCTGACGTTTACCAAATTGTAGCTAACGAGGTTAAGAGTTCTTTACTAAGTAATGAGGAAGATCCATTAGCTAAGAAGTGGCTGTCTTTTGGTGTCGACAGAAAGACTGTGAAGCGTAACTGTATGTCGTACGGTTATTCATCCGGTCAATACGGAATGGCAGACCAGCTGTTCGAAGATCTTATGAAAACCTTAGACACCGAGCGTCGTAATGGACTGAGGAACGAGCACCCCTTTGGCAGTCAATCTTCCCAGGAGAAGCATTGTAAGTACTTAGCTAGGCTGAGCTTTGAGAGCATAGAGAAGGTTGTAACTTCAGTTAAAGACGGCATGAAGTTCATCCAGTCTGCATCGTCGGCCCTCGCACATGAGGGGAAGCACCTAAGCTGGAGAACTCCAATTGGTTTCCCGGTCTTTCAGAACTACACAGGATGGTTACAACTTAAGATAAGACCTTATCTTTATGATCGCGAGATGAAAGTAAAGAAACGTGTCACTGTAACACTCAGGGCAAAGGACACGCCTGATCGCAAGGTTTCTAAGAGAAAATCAAGGAGCAGCTGTAGTGCTAATCTCATTCACAGTTTTGACAGTTCCCACATGGGCTCAACGATCCTACAGATGCTCGATCATGGTGTGAAAGATTTTATGGTTATCCACGATAGCTTTGCCACAAGCTGTGATAAGACCTGGGACCTCTATCACCACGTCCGGGACACGTTTGTCGATCAGTATGCTCACCACTGTGTCTTGACGGAGTTTAGACGCCAAGTCCAAGAGCAGTTAGACAACCCAGATACTGAGAGACTTCTACCAGTCCCACAAAAAGGGACATTGGATTTAACTGAAGTATTAGAAAGCGAGTTCTGCTTTTCCTAGGTGTCTACCCATTAGTAATAACTAAAAACAGGACGCTAAAATGCACCCAAGAGAGCGGCTGCTGAATAAAATTAGGTATGCCATCGCAAAGGGAGAGACACTAACCGAAGATCTTATTGAGCAATCAAGAGCACTCAATTTAGATCTTGATTTAACCTTGCCTCTTGAGAAAATAGGAGACGCCGATGGCAAATCCAAAAGGAGAGAAATTCGTAACACCAGAGGGCAGGGCTAAGTACCCCTACTTAAACACAGCAGATTTCCAGTTCGATACGGATGGGAAGTTTAAGACCAGGCTCATTGTCGAACAGAATAAAGCAAAGGCGATAACTGCCGCAATCGACGAAGTCTTAGAGAGTGAGTTCGGACCAAAACCAAAGTGGCCCAAGAACATAAGAATTCCCTACGCAGTAGATGAGGAAGACCCAAGTAAGATTGAGTTTAGGTTTACCAGTGTCTTTAAACCTAAGTTTCGGAGTTGGGATGGGCAGGTGATACTAGAGGACACCGAACCCAAGTTATGGGGTGGGTCTCTCATAAAATTAAAAGGTATCATAAAAGCATATAACAATGGCTCTCAAAAAGGAGCTGGGCTGTATATGAACAAGGTCCAAATATTAGAGGCTGTAGGCCCCAACTCAGACTATAATGATGGAGATGATGGTTTTGAGCCTATGGACGAATACAAGCCAGACGGCTTTGACCAAGCAGCAGCTGGAGGTTTAGCTGATGAAAGTACACAATCGACGTCACAATCATCGGACTTTTAGATCTGGTCTAGAGGATAAACATTCTAAACAGATAGAAGAAGCTGGTCTTGAAGTTATTTATGAGAAAGACACTTATTTCTTTCAAGTCCCTAAGCGTCAAAGTCGCTATACCCCTGATTTTAAGTTGCCCAAGAAAGGCGGCTTTTTCTACATAGAGAGCAAGGGTATCTGGGACGTTAAAGACAGGCAGAAACACCTCCTCATCCAGGAGCAGCTCCCAGAACTCGATATCCGATTCGTCTTCAGCAATCAGAATGCCCGGCTCTATCCCAAAAGCCCGACGACTTATTCAGCATACTGTTTAAAAAACGGGTTTCAGTATGCGAATAAAGTCATCCCGGCGGAATGGCTGGACGAAGCGAAGAGTTAATCGAGCCGCAGACACCACATCAGGACTTCTTAACAAAACAAAGGAGACGTTTGGCGACGATCCCGGTGTGGTGTCTGCACACCTACACACACACACACACACTTAAATTAAGGTCGAGAGAGACTACAATGGAACTAATCGAGAGCAATTCAGAGTTTATAACGCATGTCCCCTGTGACGGCTGTGGCAGCTCAGATGCCAACGCAATCTATGACGATGGACACACTTATTGTTTTAGTTGCCAGGCACACGTTAACTCAAAAGAAGAATTCGATAATAACTTTGATGAGATGGAGATCCGTAAGCCAACAGAATTAATCTACGGAACTTACTCAGACATCAAAAGTAGAAAACTAACCAAAGAAACATGCCGGAAGTTTGGATACATGGTGGGAACCCATAAGGGTAAGCCAGTCCAAATAGCTGAGTACCGAGACTCCTCTGGCAAGGTCGTAGCACAGAAGCTCAAGGACGCTGATAAGAACTTCAGTATCCTGGGTGACGGTAAGTCTATGACCTTGTTTGGGAGTCACCTGTGGAGCTCCGGTCGTCGCATAATAATTTCAGAAGGCGAAATTGACTGTATGTCAATCTCCCAGCAACAGAAACATCGTTTTCCCGTTGTGTCGCTAAGCTCAGGAGCAGCTTCAGCAAAACGAACGATACAAAAGAATTGGGACTATCTCTCTAACTTTGAAGAGATTGTCCTGATGTTCGACCAGGACCTCCCTGGTCAACAAGCTGCCACTACGGTGGCTGAGGCCCTACCCCTCGGAACGGTAAGTATTGCTACTCTCCCGAGCAAAGATGCAAACCAATGTCTCCTGGATGGGGTGGGGCCAACAATTATAGATGCTATCTTCCAAGCTAAGAAGTACCGCCCAGACGGTATTGTGACATCCTCGGATCTCCGAGACGTAGTCGGGCTTGTGGATGCATTATCCCCCCACGAATATCCATATCCTCGCCTCAATCGTATCACCAAAGGCCTGAGAACCAGCTCGCTGGTAACTATCTGTGCCGGGAGTGGCGTAGGGAAAAGTACCTTCGTTCGAGAGATCTTCTACAGTCTTCACTTAGCTGGTCAAAATGTTGGCATGATTATGCTCGAGGAGACCACAAAGAGGACCGTACAGGGCCTTGTGGGAATGCACCTGAGTAAGAACCTAACTGTTGATCAGGACGCCGCTACCAAGGAAGAAATAGAAGCAGGGTTTGACGACTTATTTAACGAACGGGACATCTTCTTATACGACCACTTTGGATCAAATGACTTCGAGACTATCGTCAAGAGAATTCGCTATATGGCCCAAGTCCTCGATTGTAAATTCATATGCTTAGACCATGTCTCAATCTTAGTCAGCTCAATGACAGCTGGTGTGTCTGATGAACGTCGTCTGATCGATACAATCATGACTGAGCTTAGGACATTAGTTCAAGAGCTCGACATCTGTCTTATCTTAGTAAGCCACCTCAAACGCTCCCAGTCAGAAGCCGGCCACGAGGGTGGAGCCAAGGTATTTCTATCGCAGCTCAGAGGCTCTCATAGCCTAGCCCAGCTGGCAGACATGTGCATCGGCTTGCAAGTGTCAGCTGATGAGCCCGATGGCGACACAAGAGAGATAGTTGTCTTGAAAAACAGACACACCGGGGAAGTCGGGCACGCTGGAAACCTAAGTTACGACCGCTCTACCGGACGTCTCAATGACTTTGACCAGACATCACAATTCTAAAGATGGAGAGACACCATGATGAAACGCTTCATATTCGACATTGAGACCAACGGACTTCTAGATACGATGGACACAATTCACTGTGTCGTCCTGTTGGACATAGACACCGGAGAGGCTCACAGATACCCCCCTAAGAAAGTACCTGAGGCAATCGAGATCCTAAGGACAGCTGAGTGGATCTGTGGTCACAACGTCATCGACTTCGATATACCAGCGATCCAAATAGTATACCCGGACTTCATCCCAATGGGGAAAGTCGAGGACACAATAGTCATGGCTAGGTTAATCCGAGCTGACGTGCTGTCCGAGGATGTCATCAACCCACTGCTCCAGAAGAGACTGTGGGGCTCACAGAGTTTAAAATCCTGGGGAATACGCCTGGGAGTTCACAAGGAAGAGTTCGAGACTGATTGGAAGACGTACTCCAAAGAGATGCTCGAGTATTGTGTCCAAGACGTCCAAGTAAACCTAGTGTTATACCTGGAGCTTTCAGACTCCGGGTTTAGTCAGAAGTCTATCGACCTAGAGCATGAGCTGGCAGAAGTGTGTCGACGCATTGGTAACAACGGATGGACTTTCGACGAGAAGGCAGCTGGTAAGCTCTATGCAAAGCTCAGTAAACTCAGGGGTGACCTCGAGGATGCGTTAGTAGAACTGTTTCCACCCTGGACAATAGAGACTGAGTTCATACCCAAGGTCAACAACAAAGCCAGGGGTTACGTTAAGGGTGAGCCCTTCACCAAAGTTAAAGAGGTTGTCTTTAATCCTAACAGTCGTGTCCACATACACAAATGCTTGGTCGATAAGTATGCCTGGAAACCTAAGCACTGGAGTGCTCATGGGGCAGCAACTGTCGATGAGACTATATTGAGTGGACTGCATTACCCTGAGGCTAAGAAACTCGCAGAGTACTTTATGATCCAAAAGAGAATAGGACAGCTGGCTGAGGGTAAAGCTGCTTGGCTTAAACTGGTATCCCCCGATGGTAAACTAAGACACCGCATTATCTCGGGTGGTACGATATCGGGTAGGGCATCACATCGATCTCCAAACCTAGGTCAAGTGCCTAGGGCATCAGCTCCATTTGGCAAAGAGTGCCGAGATCTATTCACAGCTCCTCGAGGGTGGCTCGTCTGTGGCAGTGACTTGTCCGGGATAGAGCTACGAATCTTAGCCAGCTATTTAGAACCAATGGATGGCGGTGACTATGCCAAGCAAATACTCGAGGGAGACATTCACTCCTTCAATCAGAAGAGCTTCGGATGTGAAACTAGAGACCAATCGAAGAAGCTGATCTTCTCTATGATCTACGGTGGAGGTGATAAGCTCATCGGTGAAGTGGTCGGTGGAAGTGCCAAGGATGGCAAGAAGCTCAAGCAGAACTTTGATCAGTCAGTCCCAGCCTTCGCCAGTTTAAAACGAAAGCTAACAGCTGCATCACAGCGTGGCTACTTAGTTGGCCTGGATGCTCGACATCTATTTCTAAAGAGTGCCCACCGGAGCCTCAGTCAGCTCCTACAATCAGGAGCAGCAGTCGTTTGTAAGAAGTGGCTGGCACTTATCAACGCAGAAATCGAAGACACCTTAGTGGACCGAGCCTACATAATGGGCTGGATTCACGACGAGGTCCAGATTGCGTGTAAAACAAAGGAGACCGCAGAGTATGTCGGTAATTTGTCTAGAACAATGGCGAAAAAAGCGGGAGAAGAGCTGGGAGTCAGAATCCCAATTGAAGCTGAATTCCAAGTTGCTGAAACTTGGTCAGGATCTCACTAACGTCGAGTACCACACCAAGCAGCTCATAGTTACCTATGTCACCCTCGATCTGGCACTCAAGAAACCCTTTAAGATTAAAGGAAGATTTGCTCGAGAAGGGGCGATGTACGTTGCAATATGTGCATCACAAGGATGGATAACGAACTGCATCGAAGAAGATACCTGGGGAGACCGATGGGGCATATCTGTCGAGGGAATGGAAACACTGAAAACCTTAGAGGGCTTGATTGGCTCTCTGATTGAAGAAGAGGAAGAGCCCACATGAGAATACTTACAGATAACGTGAAGAAGCCGTTCACTCTTATTGATGCAGACTTATATCTCTACAGAGCTGCCGCAGCTGCTGAAGAAGAAACAGACTGGGGAGACGACATCTGGTCGCTGAGTACAGATCTTAAAGAGGCTAAGGTTGTCTTCGAAGACTTCTTAGATGCAACCGAGGCCAGACTGAAGAACAACAACTTCATCTTGTGCTTAACCAATCAACAGAACTTTAGAAAAGAGCTCAACCCACTGTATAAGTCTAACCGTCGCAAGGTCAGAAAGCCTGTCGGATACAAAGCTTTGGTGGACTGGGCTAAGGGCCGCTGGCAGTGGTGGTCAGAACCCTACATGGAAGCCGACGATGTCATGGGTATCTTGTCGACAGTCCCGGGCAGTAAAGCAACTGTGGTTTCCGATGACAAAGACCTCAAGAGCATCCCCGGTCGCCTCTACAGACCTATGACAGATGAGATCCTACAGATTACTGAAGATCAAGCTGACCGTTGGTTTTACAGTCAGGCATTAACGGGTGACCCAACGGATGGGTATGTCGGCCTCAGAGGCTGTGGACCTAAGACAGCCGAGAAGATCCTGGGGAGTAGACCTGAGTGGTCTCTTGTCGAGAGAGCCTACATCAAGGCCGGGAAGACCAAAGAAGATGCCCTACTCCAAGCCCGGATGGCTCGGATACTTCGTTACACAGATTGGGATGAGACCACAGCAACAATTAAACTCTGGGAGCCAGATCAATGAGCATTTTAAACGACGCATACTCGTACCGCAGACAACACATGAAACCCCACGAAGAGCAAATCATGGCGGATCCAATGAAAGAGCAAGCACTTGCCGCAGGTCATGAGCCAAAACTCCCTATCTCAGAGTACTGGCGCTCAGACCTATACGCCAGATCCGCCACCACAGCCAAGTACCGAAGGAATGCCAGGGCCCAGTATGAAGCCAGCTTAAGACTTCATGAGGTTAAGGTGAGAAGGAGGCTACTCGATGGTAGAACTTAACCTACACAACGGCAGGGCACCTTACCCAAACTTGGAATTCAGCTGTGATTTCACTGCGGAGGAGTGGGATGCTCGTAGCAGAGATGCCGCTGCCCGTCTGGCTACTCATAATGGCAGTGTAGAACACATAGTGTCAGACCAAGTCGTGGAGCCCGATCACTACACCAGGTTTGTCATTGAACCCGTTAACTTCATCATGAAGAACCGACTGGAATTCTGGCAGGGCTCAGTGATCAAGTACATCATGAGATGTGGTCACAAGGTCAACCAGGGTGAGACCCCCAAAGAAGCAGAGATAAGAGACCTCCAGAAAGCTACTAGGTATATCGAGATGAGAATAAACCAATTAAGAGGAAAAGAACCTAATGACACTACTACCAAATGATATCCAATACATCTACGGCCCAAAGCTTACCCTCAGCAATGAGATAGACCAAATGAAATACCGACAAACCGGGGAGGACTTCAGTGGTAAATGCACTCGACTTGCTAACACCCTAAAAGACAGTGATATGCACTTCGATGCCCTCCGAGAGATATTCAGAGAGATGAGGTTCCTACCGGCTGGTCGAGTGCAGAATGCCATAGGAGCTGCCCGCCAAACCACAGCGTATAACTGCTTCGTTTCCCAGGTTATCGAGGACAGTATGGAGAGCGTCATGAGAGCCGCTACGGCGGCCTCTGAGACCATGCGGAAAGGCGGGGGCATTGGATATGATTTCAGTCGCTTAAGGCCCCGTGGTGACCTCATTAAGAGCTTAGACAGCCGTTCTAGTGGCCCTGTCTCGTTCATGGGTATTTTTGATGCTGTTTGCCAGACTATTGCGTCCTCAGGACACCGCCGAGGAGCTCAAATGGGTGTCCTGAGAGTAGACCATCCAGACATCATGGAATTCGTCACAAGCAAGCAGAATTCAGACAAACTAACTGGCTTCAACATCTCTGTGGGTATTACAGATAACTTCATGAAATGCCTCATGGAGAAGACACCATTTGACCTTACCTTTGATGGGAGGGTGTATGACAGCATTGACCCTGTGAACCTGTGGGATGTTATCATGAGAAGCACCTGGGATTATGCTGAGCCTGGCGTTCTCTTCATCGACACAATCAATGATATGAATAACCTCCAGTATTGTGAGACTATTGAGGCAACTAATCCGTGTGGTGAGCAGCCCCTTCCACCTTACGGTGCATGTCTCTTGGGGAGCTTCAATCTTACTAAGTATATAAATAATAAGATGGATGACGGCTTCTTAGTTATACTTAAGAGTTTCGACTACAAGCTGTTCTCTAAGGACATACATAATGTCGTGAGGGCCATGGACAACGTGATCGACAGAACAATCTACCCGCTGCCCGAGCAAGAGAAGGAAGCCAGAGAGAAACGTAGGATGGGGCTAGGTGTCACTGGTCTAGCTAATGCAGGTGAAATGCTCGGTCTAAAGTATGGAACTATGCCTTTCCTAGTCTTCACTACACAAGTGCTCACTCAGCTCCGGGACGAGACTTACCACGCCAGTACACTCCTGGCTGAGGAGAAGGGCAGCTTCCCAGCTTTTGATAGGAACGAGTATATGAACAGTCCGTTCGTCAAGACACTCCCAGACTGGCTCCAGGAGACCATGTGGGAGAACGGCATGAGGAACAGCCACCTGACTTCTATTGCACCTACTGGGACCATAAGCATCGTTGCAGACAATGTGAGCTCTGGTATCGAACCACCGTATATGTTGTCGTATGACAGGACAATACGGACTTTTGATAGTGACAGAGTTGAGACTGTGAGAGATTATGCTCATAACTTAGGTGTCGACGGTGTCACAGCTGACGAGTGCACAGCTCAGCAGCACCTAGATGTATTGGTCACAGCCTCTCGTTTTGTCGATTCAGCTGTGTCTAAGACGTGTAACATCGGTGATGACGTTTCCTATGACGACTTCAAGACACTCTACATGGATGCCTGGAGAAAGGGATGCAAAGGTATCACTACATTCAGAAAGGCTGGTAAACGACGTGGTATTCTCAATGCCACACCAGATGCAGCTGAGGTAGCAGAGGCTTGCTTCATCGATCCATCGACTGGTCAGAGGACCTGTGACTAGGAATTATAAGGCCTCCTTTGAGTGTGTATGCAGTAACACCGAGGACAGAGACTGAGTTATCCTTATGATGTAGAAATCAAGTCCTACTAGTAGGGTCTGCAAAGACTCCCCCCCTCGATGCTACCTAAGGAAGAACACATAGTGGCTTCCCCGAAGACAGCTTATACTGGTGAAATCCTAGGTGTCTACCCTTATAGAGATTCCAGTTACTCTTATCAGAGTACTTAAGAGTACTTAAGAGTACTTAAGAGTACTTAAGAGTACTTAAGAGTACTTAAGTGGTCTAAGTATATACTAATAAGCAGAACAATTTTAATAAATACTAAGACAACTTAAGTTATACCTAAGATACACTTAGGTTATACTTAGTATTTACTTAGGATAACTTAAGATACTTAAGATACACTCTGGATAACCTAAGATAACTTAAGATACTTAAGATACACTCTGGATAACCTAAGATAACTTAAGAGGCTGAGGTGGTTTATTGTTTGTCGATATCCTTGTCCCGATCTGCAGACAACATAAAAAGACCTTATTCCGACAATTTTCAGAGGGCAAATGTCGCTAATGTCTAGGAACCAAAGTAGCCATGACGGGCAATAGATAATATATCCGTTGCTCTTAGGTATCTAATGATATCAATGACTTAGCTAATGAAATAATGATCTGGAATTCCACTACCCATAAAAATGACCCCCAGGGCCTAATAATGACTTAATGATTCCAAAAAGCCGGTAAAGGGTCGGGCTTGTTATTATTATTATTGACCTCTTTGAGCAGAGGCCCACCCAAGAAACACACATAAAGGAAACCTAAGTATGGCTTTAGAAACTGGCACATACATCGATGATCTCGTTGCAACTAACCCAGCATCCACCGACGCCCTCTCAGCTGCCGACGACCACATCCGTCTGATCAAAAGCACCCTCAAAGCCACCTTCCCCAATATCACTGGTCCCGTCACTGGCACCCAGGCCATCTTAAACACAACTTTCCCAACTGGCGGCATCATCATTTGGTCGGGAGCTGAAGCAGCTATTCCTACTGGCTGGGTCTTATGTAACGGGAGTAACTCTACACCAGACCTTCGTGAGAAGTTTGTCATGGGGGCTGGGACAACCGCAGTTAATGCTACTGGGGGCACAAACAGCCTCACCATAGCCACTACGAACCTACCCTCGCACACCCACGGCATCTCATTGACCTCTGGTGCTGGGGGCTCCCACACGCACTCAATCTCCTCAGATGGTGCCCACACACACAATATGACCTTCTACGCCCGTGGTGATGCTTTTGGAGGTTCACCAGCAATGAGCACCGTCGCTGGAACCAGTTCACGGGCAACAGAATCTGCTGGGGCACACACGCACACTATAGGCTCTGAAAGTACTCACACCCACACGATCTCAGGTACATCCGCAGCGACTGGTGGTGCTACTGCCATAGATAACCGCCCCTTATTCTTCTCCCTTTGCTACATCATGAAATCATAAGGATCTGAACTATGGCTAACTTGCCTATTAGAGACCTTGGCTCCACTGGTGTTGTCACTGATGTCGACCCCTACAACCTCCCCTTTAATGCATTCACCAGGGCCAATAACGTACGCTTCCATAGTGGTCGGGTATCCCGTGCCCCCGTGTTCCGCACTGTCAAAGAGAGCATTAGTTTCTCACCCCAGCACCTCCACGGTATTAACTCCTCTACAGGCTTCGATAGTGTTATTGTCGTCTCCGATGATTACGCTATCCACGAGTATGGCGGTGGTACTCTTAATGATCGCTCAGGTTCCATCACTGGTTCATCCTCAGTTAAGTCCTACACCAGCTGCTCCCTAGCTGATGTCACCTATATCAACCGGGAAGATCGTGTCCCCGTCTTTAGATCCCCCAGTGGTACTAACTTTGCAGACCTAACTAACTGGACGTCTACCCACAGAGCCGGGTCTCTCAGGAGCTTCGGGGATTTCTTGATAGCCTCTAATATGACCGAGGGCTCAACGAACTTCCCGAACCGAGTTAAGTGGTCCAATATTGCTACTGCTAATGCTGTCCCAGACAGCTGGGACCCCACAGACACAACCAAGAGTGCCGGGTATAATGACCTAGTGCAAATGACGACACCCATCATTGACACGACCACCCTCGGTTCTAACCTCATGATCTACTCGAGTGACCAGGTGTGGCAGATGGAATTCGTTGGGGGTCAGTTTATCTTTAACTTCCGTAAGGTCTTCAGTGACGCTGGTGTCATAAACCACAACTGCGTGGTTGAGGTCGAGCGTAAGCACTTTGTCTTCGATACAAACGACATCTACATTAACGATGGTATCTCGAGAACTTCCATAGTTGACCAACGTGTCAAAGACTACATCTTTGCATCCTTGAATAACAGCCTCACCGACAGGTGCTTCGTCGCACACAACAAGGATCTAGAGGAGGTTTACTTCTGCTACGTCTCCGGGGACGACATGGTCTCCTTCACTAATACTACCGGGTGCAACAGAGCTGCCGTGTATAACTACAGAAGCAACACCTGGTCCTTCATGGATCTCCCTAATGTATACGATGCCACCTCAGCTAACGTATCCTCGGTGAGTACCTTCGCTAACGCTACCCAGACATACGCTGTCGTGGGGGGTTCCTATTATTCCCAGGAAGCCGGGTATAACCAGCATCTCTTAATGGCTGGAAGGACAGATACTCCCAATGGCATTGCCTCTAATAAACTGTGGGGTGTCGATTTGTTTGACAATGGATCACTGACGTTCCCGATGGATACAACAGCAACTAAGCCCACAAAGCTCGAGCGCATAGGTATAGACTTAGATGAATCTCAGCTCCCCTTAACTGGGTACAAGACCATCAGTAAGATATCCCCTCAGATCGAGACATCGAACTCCAACAAGGACTTCTCCTTTACCTTTGGAGC
>Ga0114996_10003643_pt1 | contig 18986 bp, 14 predicted proteins | sample ArcticOcean_MG_C_4_FD_87039 | JGI IMG/M metagenome (GOLD analysis project Ga0114996, IMG submission 87039) | Marine microbial communities from western Arctic Ocean - ArcticOcean_MG_CB4_134 | ecosystem: Environmental > Aquatic > Marine > Oceanic | place: Arctic Ocean: Canada Basin | collected...
ACTGGGTCGACTCGCCAACCGTGGCATCAAGTTCGTCGAAGCGAACATCGACGCTATCAACACGACTGGCAAGAAGATCGAAACATCGGCTGGCACGCTCGATTACGACTATTTGGTTATCGCACTCGGCGCCGCTTACGATTGGGACGCCGTTCCCGGTGCGAGAGACGCCTACTCGTTCTACGATTTCGACTACGCCCGTCAATTACGACGTCGCCTCAGCCGATTGAAGCGAGGCAAGATCGTACTTGCCGCTGCAAAGCCACCATACAAATGTCCCCCTGCACCATTCGAAACTGCCATGATCCTCAACTGGTGGGCTCGAAATAAAGGCATCCGAAAAGACCTCGAAATTTCCGTTTACATTCCCGAGCCAGGGCCTCTCGGAGTCGCTGGTAAAGAAGCATCGATGAGGGTTCGTAGTGCGCTAGATCAACGCGGAATCGAACTTGTTACAGGAGCTGGCGTGACCGAAGTTTCACCAAACGGCAGGGAAGCGTCGTTCGCCGATGGCTCGTCGACGACCGCCGATATCATCGCCACTGTTCCAGTTCACAAAATGCCCGAAATCGTTGCGGCAAGCAGCGTTTCTGGCGGCAAGCCTTGGGTCCCTGTGAACAAGTCGAATTTGGAAACATCCACTTCAAACGTATTTGCAATTGGTGACGTGAACGTTGTGCCATCGGGTGATTTCGCCATTCCGAAAGCTGGCGTATTCGCCGCTGGACAAGGTACGAAGGTCGGCGAGGTTATCGCTAGCCGAATAAACGAAACCAGTGAACCTGAACCATACGACGGTGTTGGCTACTGCTTCATGTCGTACTCAGGCGGTCGATCAGCGATTGTTGGAGGCGAGTTCTTGGCCGAGGGGGGGCCGGCTACGATCCTTAGCGAACCGACCGTATCGGGCATGAAGAGCAAGGAGCGATTTGAGCGAGACTGGCGCAGCTTCAAGATCTAAGCCCGTTGTCGCCTTTTAGTCGTTCAATTTCGACATTTGAAAATAGAAAGAATTCCTTATGATTGCAGTTCGACGCACCTACCTTCCAAAGCCTGGCGCCGGTGGGAAACTAGCCGCTCTAGTACATCAAGCAAGTGCCGCAATGGAAGCTTCCGGCTACAAGAAGCCGACCGTATACAAAGGCTGGCACGGGTCGCACGGGATGCTGCAAACCGAGCAGCTCTGGGATTCGATCGCCGACTACGAAACGTCACGAAGCGCTGTTCGCCAAACGCCCGTAATCACCACGATCTTCGATCAGATCTACCCGCTCCTAGCTGAAACCCACAACACCGAAATCTTCGAAATCACGAGCTAGAGCGCCTCACCACGCTCGCTATCCCTTCGTGGCCACAGCAAGATTTAGCCGCCTGAGTGCGACGTAATCGCGTGCGGCTACTGCGAGCACGGCAAGCACTAATCCACATATCAGCACCCCAACAAACGACCACTCTGTTGAAAACTGAACTGGTGGCACGACCGCTCCAATAGAAGTCGTTTGAGTCGTTGTACCTACTGCCAATCTCGCCATGAAAATTCCCGCCACAAGACCGACCCCAATGCCAATGACCAAAACGGTCGTCGACTCGACAACTGCAATTGCCAGTAGCACCCATCTCCTGATTCCAAGCACACCTAGTACGGCCAATTTGTGGTGATTGCCTGATGGTCTAGCTGGAGCGAACGTCAAGAAACCGATCACACCAAGAACCACTGCCAACACCGATGTGACTACCGCGGCTCCACGCCAACCGGCGATTGCCAACGGGGTAACCAACGAACTGCTCTCGAGTTCCTCACGGTCGACCAACGCGTGAATGCCACCAATCGCATCAGAAATTTTTGAAATCACTTCTTGATCGCCCTGATCGCCAGAATCATCAAGTCCAATAAACATCTCTTTCAAGAACCCTGCCGAATTGAAACTGCTCATCGATAGATAAGTCCAGAGCGAAGCCGAGTCGGCAATAACGAAGCCCGATGGAGTTGGATCCATCGTCGGGAAGAAATCTACTTCACCAACAATTCGTGCTGGTACCGACTGCTCAAATACATGGATCACAGTTCGATCGCCAGCTGACAGGCCGTTCTCTTCTAACGCTTCAGCACTGAACAACACCGGAACCAATCCTGTCGCCGATCTGACTACCCCTCGAACACCCCGGTTCGTTCCCACGCCGAGTTCAATTTGAATCGCACGACCACCTATTCCCGTGCGGTCGTGTTCAACCGAACTAATCACCGTGTCGATGCCTTTGACTGAAGCGAGCGGATGCCAATCCTCGAGGCTGTCGAAATCGACTACCGTTGTGGTCGTCGGATCCGTCGCATCATCAAAAATTCTCGTTTTTACGTCGACCAATTCGTCGATAAGAACCGTGATCGGAGTTCCAAGTTCGTCGTTCGCCTGCTCGAAAAATACGATGCCGACTATTTCGACAGGCCGCACCGCAGATTCTGGAACGTCACCGATTCGCAATTCCCAATCGGTGGTATTTACGGGTCCCAAATCCACTGACCAAGACCGACCGGCGGCATCAATTAATCTCAAGCTGGCACGAATGAACTCTTCAGAAGAACTCGCCTTCATTCTCATCCCGACTTGATCAGGATCGTCGATAAGCGGCGTCGAAAAGAACGTCGAACTCGACCCACTCGGAGCAATCATCTCAGTCAATAGCCGCTCTATCGGATTGTCCGCATAGTCGTCTCGGAAAATACCGATCTTGGAGAATTCTTCCGGCTCGATGGCAATAAACTCGAACGGAGCACCACGTCCTCCATCACGAACCACCCCAATCGTTCGTAGTCCGATAGATGCGCCCGTAACGCCTTCGATATTGCGAACCTGATCCAGAACTTCAGTTCTAGGGCCGCTATTGAAATCAACCGGAAGTGCTCGTAGATCCGCACCCGCCTCGTATCCAGCCTGGTCGACGGCACTTCGCTCTAGCGAAGCAGAAACGGTCGCCGACAGGACTATCGACCCTGTCGCCATCCCGACAATAGCTATCGGCCACGCGTACGTGTTCGGCAATCTCGCGAACATGGCAACCAAAATATGAAGCCATACCGGGCCACGCTTGCTAATAACTGCTGAGGCAAGTCGTGCGACTTCGGGCATGATTCGTAGTGAAAAAACGATCACCACTCCCAAGAAGATCGCCGGAGCGAACACCAATAACTGGCCGACGTCACCAATCTGCCCGGTTCGCTCAGCAACGACTGATTCTTTTGTGGTCAAATCCCACAGGACAACGCTCCCGAATATCAGGAATATTAAGTCGAGATAGTGACGTTGGAAAAACGGGCGACTTTCAACCCGCTCCAACGTCAAACGCTCGGAATCAATCTCACGTGCGTTAGCCGAAAATGCGATCAGCTGCATGTACGCGAGCAACATGAGCCCCCCGGCGAGCGACACGGCAAACGCCTGCCATGACAATCGAACAGGTACGCCTCCGACAAGAGTCGCCAGTTCGTATTCAGGCAGCAGATCAAACGAGGAAATAACGGCGAACGCAATAAACGGTACGATCAATACAGGGACAAGGACGAACGGTGCCGATTCATAAAAACGCCCTAGGGCAATGCGACGCCTACTGAATCCTCGGGCGCGCAATCTACCAGTATCGACACGTGTTCTCGCCACTAACGAACTCGCAGAGGTGATCGACAGGAATACGGCAACCGCCAGTACGACTCCACCCATCATCAGCACTGGTATCCGAGCGAATACGATCTCTTCACGAAGTGCTTTGAATCGGTTCTCTAACGCTGATATTAGCTTCGCCTCTGGAAATTCCGAGCGAAGACGACGGGCCGCAGCATCGATCTGTTGTTCGACGGCCTCGGGTCCTTGATCGTTGATTTCGTCAATGTCTAACTGAACCAACCAACGACTCGACCCGATCGAGGCAGGACCGCCAGTGACGAGATCAAGCAATCCATTTCCGCTTACGAAAAGAGGAAGGGGTTGCCTTGCAACCAACGATGGACTCGGCGGTTCAACCGCTTCAAAGCCTAGGTCAAACCAGAACTCTTCTTGGAGATCATCTGGCGTAAATCTGCCTACGACTTCAAGTTTCAAATATGGTGGGTCGACCGGCGATGATGCAAGCCAAATGTCGTCACCAACGTTCACCCCAAGCACCTCAGCGCGGGCGAACGGAATAGCAGTCTCGGCAACGAGAATCCCTGATTCGGATCCGACAGCAGGATCGGGAGCACGACCATCAACGAACTCAACGTGGTCAGGAAATCCTTCGAATCGATTGAGAATCGCACTGTCTGAGGAGGGGCCCGGGATGATGGCGTCAGGCTCGAACCCCCAATAGTGAGCCCGTGTGTGCGATTCCTGAGCAACGCTTAACGGCAGCTCGCCTAGCGCGCCAAGTGCAGTTTCGACTCTTTCTGATCCCGCTGATATTGAACTCTGGGTTAACGGAAAATCATTGACAGAAATCAGTAAGTTCCGGTTCGCTGGCGATAGCGTGTCCAGAACCGATCTGAGTCCGAGCGACTCGATCGTGTCGAGATACATCGGTGCGCCAGCGATGATCGTCGTTGTCAGAAGAACGGAGATTGCAAGCGCGAGGGACTGTGCCATATTAGAGCGAAATCGCCTGAAAACTAGAATCAACCCGAGCTACGTCCGATCTATAAAAGCGTAGATGGTCTCGCGTCACAGCGAGACGCCGTTAATTATGCCTTCGTTCCAACCACTTCGACCTGCATGAACGCGAAAAACGCACCTTCTGCCTGAACCCAATCGAGCCAACCCTGCGAAATCTCTTGAAGGTCGCTCTCGGTGGCGATTCCGTACTCGACGGCACGTTTTGCCAGATCCGATTGAAGAATCCGCTCTGCCCACTGTTCGCCCCACCACTCCAGCCCGCTTTCTTCAGCGAACGTCCAAGTTGAAGTTGTCACGACTAGATCGCCAAACCCTGCTTCAGTGAACCACTGCTTCAAACGACGACCCGCAAACGCATCGCCGCCGTTGCGTTCGGCAACCCGGTTGTACACATCGAAGAACTTCGAAAGTCGTTCGTCGTTTGGCCAGATAGCCGAAACACCCCAATCGACCTCGCGAACAGCGCAAATTCCGCCGGGCTTGAGCACCCGCTTCACTTCGGACAACGCGGCTACTGGCTCTGATAAATGCTGCAAAACCTGATGTGCGTACGCAGCATCAAAACTAGCTGGCTCGTAACCAGTTTCGTAAATGGAGTTCACTTCGAACTCGACGTTTGCTAGCTTCTTCTGAACAGCAGGGCTGCGAGCCTGCTCGATCACGACTTCTGAGCTATCAATTCCTACGACCGATCCATCAGGAAGCAGGTGTTCAGCAAGATCGTTCGTGATAGTTCCAGGGCCGCACCCAAAATCCAGCAATCGCATCGGAGATTTCAGCTGTGGCAACACAAACGCCGCCGCCTCACTCGCACGCCTCACCGCATGAGCCGCAACAACCGATTCATGATGCCCATGCGTGTACTTTTCCGAATTTGAGCCTGAAATAGGTCGGGTCATCGATCTACCATTCCTTCTGCCGACTCTCGAAACTACCGCGTAGCCAATAACATCATTGCGAGGGGCACATCGACTACCCAGGGGCCGTCGGTCGCCAACGTCGCGTATACATCCTGATTCGGGAGCAGCTCGACTTCTCGTTCGCCATCGAGGGCAATGGTTCCGGGTTGAGTATCGATTGCGATCTTGTCGCCCGGATAGAACTTGTGCCATTCCATGATTTCTACGTCAGTGATCGTGCCAGGAGCAATCGGCGCTCGAACGGTCGTGGCATTTTCGCCCGGCTCGCCGGTAAGCCTGAGGTAAAGCCCGTACTCTTCGTCGATCGAAATAGGCATAATCCTCGATCCAATCGACGAAAGCCCAATGCTCGCCGGTTCAGCCCGAGTCAGAAACATCGACTGCAGAGTCTTGGTGTCCCAAACAGCTCTTGCGCCAACGAACATCTGGTTCGACACCGCAGCATCGACGAGCGCATCGTCTTGACGTTCGCCATTCACATAAATATCTATTCGCTTCGAACGTCGGCAGGCTTCTTCAATGGTCAACACACCTGTCGCCATCGATCCTGCGGCGATTCCAGCGAGAGTGCCTTCGGTATTCGCAGGGAACACGTTGTTCGTTCCCGTTGAAATAGGAATCAGCGGCACGGCACCAGCACCCTTGGCAACGACACGGTTGGTGCCATCACCGCCAAGAGTCACAATGCTATCTGCGCCTTGTTCCGCCATCGCTCGGGCAGCATTCGTCGAAGCACCCTGATGATCGGCGACCGGCATTTCGACATAGTCGATTTTGATCTGACCTTCGACATCATGAGCAGCCGGACGTGCCAAGCCCGAATGATCTGGCATGACCAGAAGTCGATCAGCGCCAGTCGAAACAACGCCGGCGAACACCCTGCGAAGAATGTTTGCCTTCTCTTGATTCGATACCACGCGACCGTGGGCTACTAAGCGGCGAATGTCTTTACCCGCCGCAGGATTTGCGATTATTCCGACCGTGCTCAATTGACCAGCCCCAATGCATTCACGCCCAAAACAGTCACTAGTGACATATGCCGACGCTTACGCCTTCATCCAACTTGGATCGCTGAGCAGTTTAGCGATTGATCGCACGAACTCGGCAGCCGGTGCGCCGTCCCACGCTCGGTGGTCAAATGCAAGATTCAAGTTGGCAATCGATCGGATAGCCACTTCGCCTTCGACAACCACAGGTCGCTCTTCAACCGTTCCGACTCCCAGAATTCCGATTTCAGGCTGATTCAGTAGTGGATCAAATGTATCGATGTTGTACGAGCTCAAATTGGTGATCGAGAACGTGCTGTTTGTCATTTCGTCGATCGAAAGGCTGTTTGATTTTGCCTTCTTAGCGAGTTCACGAACTTCCTCTGCGATTTCCAACAAAGATTTCTGATCGGCGTTCTTGATAACCGGAACCAACAGTCCTTCGGGGATCGCCATTGCGATTCCGACGTTCACTTCGTCGAGCACTCGCACTTCGTCACCGACAAGATGAGAGTTGGCGATTGGAGATTCCTTGAGGGCACGTGCGACAGCAGCAATTACAAGATCCTGGTACTGAGGACGCAGCTTGTGCTGACGCCATTCACCAACGAGTTCACGCTGGAATGCAATAGCGTCGGTAACGTCTGCAGTGGTCGATAGAGTCACAGCTGGAATAGCCGCACTTTCGGTCATACGGCGTGCGATTGTTCCTCGAAGGCCCGACAGTTTGATCGTTTCTTTTACTGGAACGACAGATTCTGGCAAAGGAGCAGCGGCGGCAGGCGTACCTCCTGCAGGTGCTGCAGCAGCGGCTTTCACATCATCCTCAGTAACACGTCCGCTAGGCCCGGTTCCTAGAATTCCTGATAGCTCAACGTTCATCTCTTTGGCGAGCCTACGTGCCCGCGGTGTAACGATCTGCTTCCCGCCCTTAGGAGCGACACCAGCGGCGGCAGGAGCGGCGGCAGGTTTTACAGCCACTGGAACGGGAGCACCAGCAGGTCCACGAGCTGGAATTACATCTGGAAGATCAGCATCCGACTCGCCAGCCTCGAGAACATGCCCGAGAACGGTTCCCACGTCGACGATACGGCCTTCTTCAACATCGATTCTGCCGAGCGTGCCATCGGCAGTTGCTTCGACTTCAGCGTTTACTTTTGAAGATTCGATCTCGACGAGTTGATCGCCTTTATAGACCGGGTCGCCGACAGCCTTGAGCCACTTGATGACTTCGCCGTCGTTCATTCCCATTCCCCACTGTGGCAGGGTGATAGGTGCAGACATATTTACCGTTTACCGTTCTTTATTTGCCAACCGCCGGGCGCAACGTCAGCTGGCTGTGCATCGCCTTACTCGCAACATGCCGAGTGTGGGCGAAACCGTGAAATTAGAATCAGGAATACCGCGCCGGCCGCTAGTTTAGCGCAATTAAAGAGAAGTTCGGAAGGTCTCGTCGACTGAGTTAGTCGAGGATAGTGATCTCATCGGTGTCCCAAAATTCATGAGCACCGGCTCTTTGTAGATCTTGTGCCACCCCTACTGACGATCCAATTCCGATCGCTATTCGATCCGTTACGTCATCTGATGCCCAGCGACTAACTACCATGTACCCCCCGGGAGTCTTCCAAGACTCAAGAACTCCGGGAATGCCGTCGCCTAAGGCCGAATAGTCGTCGTCGGTTCCCATTGCACCAGTGAGTGCTTTAAAGAATTCCGTCGAGTCGTCGCTTGTATCCCAAGCAAGAGTGACTGCCAATCCTGTCTCTCCACTCGAAGAATCCTCGAAAACGGCGTAGGTGTCACCGCCCCAACCGGCTGCGGCTGCTGTTGCATTTTCTGAACCCAATGCTTCTAGCCACGTGCGCAAGAAGAACTCACCAAAAACGTTTTCGGCCTGTACCGCCCAGCCTCGACGCATCGCATCGTCAGGAATGTCTATCTCTATCGGGTCTTCTTTATCGAAATATTTCTCAGGATGCATTATCTGCTCAGTACTCTTCGGCGGATCGACAAATACAGCGTCGACCGCAGCGAATTGCCCCAGCTGAAGAATTATCGAAATGAACGCAGCACCTTCGGTATACGCAAACTCCAATGTTTGCTGCAAAAAGTAAGGCGACTCTGGGAGTTCAGCCTGGTTAGCAAGCGAGGATTCAAGCAACTTGCTTAGTTGTGCGAAATCGTAGTTGGCAAGCATGTACTGGGTCTGCACCGATGTAGCATCGCCTTCCACCAGAGCCGAAATCGCCAGCGACATATCATCACCAGTCGCAAGCTCCTCGACAGCTTCGAGATCGAACTTCGCATCCTGAAGTCGATGCACATATTCGTGTGCGTAAGTCAGTTGCGCCTCGACGTCGAGAGATTCAGCTCCCGATTGATCGTCACCAAGTACGAAAAATTCTTCCTTCTCAGGATCATAAAGTCCCAGAACTTGACTACCGAATAGGCTGTCGTAAATCGCGCCAAGATCAGCGTCTTGCGGAATTACTCCGAGCAGTTTGAACAGCGCCGATTCGTGGGCTATCTGTTCTATCGTTTCAGGATCGTTAAGCTCCTCGGCGAGACGCTTTATCATGCCATCTTGATCGACAAAGTTGTGCTCGACATCAGGGGGCGTGTCTATTCCGCGAAGCTCTTCGATACCACGTTCGATTTCAGCGAGAAGGTCTTCAACCGTGAGTTCCGCTGGCTCGACTACCGCAGTTGGAATTGGTTCCTGTGTCGGACTAATCGTCGGAGTCGCAGTCGGCTCTGGTTCAGAGCTACTCGAACACCCGGCGACTACTACTACAAGCGTCGCAAGAAGATAACGATTGATACCAACTGTCCTCAAGAAAACGCGCCGTTGGGGCTTAGAGAAGGGCATCGGCTAGCTCAGTGAAATTGAGCACAGTGGAATCGGGCTTGTACATATCGTGGGTGTCTTCGAACGGTAAATCGTATCGATTTACATACGCACCACGCAGGCCGCATGTTCTCGCGCCCATCACATCGAACGAATTCGCCGAAACCATGATTAGCTCGCCCGGCTCCATGCCCAGATTACGAGCAGCACGACGGTAAACGCCGGGCTTTGGCTTGAAATAACCCGCCTGTTCGACCGACATCACATCATCGAAATCGTACTTAATACGATTTTTCACCAGATGATCGAGAAACCACGGATTTCCGTTCGAAAGTGCAATTAATTTGTACCGTTCGCCGAGTCGATCAAGACCGGTAACGCACTCTGGAAACGGCGAAAGCTCCTGCCAGCCAGCCATGAACGTGTCGGTCTGCTGTGGCGTCGGATCGAGCTTGTTCGCCCGGGCAACGTAGTCGAACGCCTTTTGCACAGTTTCTAGGTAACCCGAATGCCCAAGTTCGACCAGAGTGTCCTGATACTGCTCGATTCGCTGTCGGTACCGAAGCTGCTGCCACATCGCCGCAGGGTCGACATCCGACCCCCGACCGTCCAAGAATATTTTCAAGTGAGGAGTAAGTGATCCGCCAAGATCAAGCACCGTCCCGAACAGATCAAACGTAAGTGCCTTGCAATTCTCAAAAACAGGATTCAACAGGATGCTCCGGGGTTTCTCTATCACGGTGTACGTCGACTAACGCATCTAGCCTAACGCCTCACATGCCATCGTGAGTGCGAACAACTGTCATTGCGAGGAGTTCGGCGACGTGGCAATCAGCGACCCTAGGCAACGCTATAGTCGACTCAACCCAGTACGTCCAACCTATCCGTCATCCTGAGTTAATTTTAGGATCCCTCCGCTTCGCTTTGCTGCGGTTGGTAAGAGATTTCCAACCCCCGTACTGCCCCAAATCAAAAAAGCCCCGGGCGAATACCCGAGGCTTTTATCGTTACTGATTTCTGAGAAATCGTGCCAGCAGGGCCTAGCTCTCTAGAGTTCGCTTTACTGCTGCAATGATCTTTGGAGCATCCGGGTACACGAGCTTCTCAAGTGCAGGTGTGTACGGGATGTGAACCTGTTCCGAAGCCACTTTCTGGATCGGAGCCTGAAGCGACCAGAAGCCCTCTTCAGAAACGATCGAAGCAATCTCCGAAGCCGCACTGCAAACCTTGTGAGCAGGATCGGCAATCACAAGTCGACCTGTCTTCTCGACAGATTCCAGAATTGACTTCTTGTCCAGCGGAACCAGAGTTCGCGGGTCGATTACCTCAACCGAAATACCCTCTGCGGCCAACTGATCAGCTGCTGCAATCGCATGGTTCACTGAACCACCAATCGCAACGATCGTGCAATCTGAACCTTCTCGGAAAATTCGAGCCTCACCAAACGGAACCAACAACTCTTCGCCTGGAAGCTCTGAATTGTCTGGAACCTCGCCTCTCATACCGAAAAGCGTGCCATCTTCGAACACGATAGTTGGGTCATCGTCACGAATCGCCGTCTTGAGCAGGCCTTTCATATCCGCCGGGTTCGACGGAACTATGATCTTAATACCAGGCATGTTCATGAACATCGGGTACGAACGATCAGAGTGATGAGCCGCTGCCCCACCACCGTAGAACATCGATGCTCTGAATACGACTGGAAGCGTTGCCTGCCCACCAAACATATACCGCATTTTTGCGGCCTGACTGATGAGCTGATCCATTGCGACCCACATGAAGCTGGTTAGGGTCTCCACAACCGGTCGCATCCCTACGAGCGATGCACCAATTGCGGCACCAAAAAAGCCGTTTTCCGAAAGAGGAGTGTCGAGAACTCGCTTCTCACCGAACTCGGTTAGGAGATCGGCTGTTGCACCGTAGATCGCTCTACGAATGTCCTCACCCAGAATGAAAACGCTTTCGTCACGTCTCATCTCTTCCTGAATTGCCTGATTGATTGCTTCTAAAAATACAGTCTGCGCCATTTTGATCTATTACCTGTGAACTGAGAAATACTTTTTGAAAAATGAATAAAAAGTTGGTCTACGGCTGTGGAATCGGATTCGCCCACATGTCCTCAAACAGAGCTTCTGGCTCTGGGAACGGACTGTTTCGAGCGAAGTCGGTGGCCCTTTCGACCTCTGCAACCGTCTCAGCGTTTATCGCATCGCACTCCTCACGAGTAGCGATTCCCTGCGAAGTTAAAGTCTTTTCGAGAATGTCGAGCGGGTCGCGTTTGCGCCACTCGGCAATTTCTGCCTCATCTCGGTACGCACCACGAGCTACTCGGCCAAGACCCAGAGAGTGCTCTTCAAATCGGTAGGTCAAACCCTCGATCAAAGTCGGGCCCTCACCAGCTCTTGCTCGTGCAACAGCAGCAGCAGTCGCCTCGTACATCGCAATAGCGTCCTGCCCGTCAACAAGCATTCCCGGCATGTTGTACGCCGAAGCTCGGTCGGAAACATGATCTACAGCCACCGTTTCGGCATAAGAAGTCGTCACGGCGTACTGGTTGTTCTCACAAAGGAAAATAACTGGAAGTTTCCATATCGAAGCGAGGTTCATCGATTCGTGCAGAGCGCCCTGGTTAGAAGCCCCGTCACCGAAGAAAGCCATCGAAACAAATTTATCGCCTCGAATGTGCGCCGCAAGAGCCGCGCCAACTGCGACGGGAACTGACGAGCCAAGAATGCCCGATTCACCAAGAATGCCGATCGAATAGTCGGCTAGGTGCATCGATCCGCCCTTGCCCTTGCAGTAGCCATCGACTCGTCCGTAGAGCTCGGCCATCGCCTTGTCGACTCGACCACCCTTAGCAATTGGGTGTCCGTGCGAGCGGTGGTTACCAGTAATGTAGTCGGTGTCTTCCAAAGCGGCGCAGGCTCCAACAGCAACCGCTTCCTCACCAATATAAGGGTGAGCGGCACCACTAAATTCACCTGCACTGTGAACTTCCATAACTTTCAATTCGAAGTTTCGAATCATCCACATACGGCGAAGCATCAGCAATAAAATATCGCGGTCGATTTCCACGTTTATCCCTCGGGTTTCTTAAGCAAATCAGGCAGCTTGTTTTAGATATATACAGTTGCCATTTCCTACAAATATCAATACATAATCCGGGGAAACAACGGGTTCAGGGGAACAGCGCGCTTCAACCGAATGGCCAGATTATAGACCCGCTTGATCGTCAGGTGTGCCTGGTTTGATTATTCAATCGCAGCAAACACAACAGCTGCCACGAGCGCCACGTTGAGCAGAACGACTAACACATATTTAGCCATGAACGATCGCTTTGAGGTCTTGTGCCGAAACCTGCGCATAGCCCAAATACCGCCAGGCCATCCTCCAACTAGAGCCCAAACTAGAAGGGTCGACTCTTTTATTCGCCATTGATCTTTCTTCGCACGGCGTTTATCCCACCAGATCGCGATAACCGATCCAACGTTTACAACGAACAGCGCTGCAACGATAAAAAGTACGAATTGTTGGGTCGAAATATCCACTGGTAATCCAATACGAAAGAAAGTTCGAACGCGAGCAACCAAAATATGGGTCGATTTTATACTGTCGCCATACTGCGCCCAAACTGGGCGAACATCGCCTAAGAATGGTAGAATTACAGTCTCGTTTACAGGTTATGTAAACCCACGCGAATCAATCCTGATTCAACGTCCGATTTCCAGCTCCTCGCACACACGCAACAAAAGCTCAAGCCGTGCTTGTAATATCCAGATTTCTCGGATCGAATCAAGATCGAAAAGCGTATCGCACCATATGGTAAGGATCACGAATGGCAAAGCGAAAAAGCGCAGGCTCCGATATCACCGGCGGCTCGGCTGAATACAACGCCGATGACATCACCGTCATGGAGGGCATGGAAGCCGTCCGAAAACGACCAGGTATGTACATCGGTACAACCGGGCTCGAAGGTGTTTTCCACCTGGTCCGTGAGATCGTCGACAACAGCGTTGACGAAGCGATGGCAGGTTTCGCTAGTCGAATCGATATCACTATCCACAAAGATGGCTCCGTGACCGTCGTCGACGACGGACGTGGAATTCCTGTGGACAAGCATAAGAAAACAGGCATGTCCGCCCTCGAAACGGTAATGACCACCCTCCACGCCGGAGGAAAGTTCGGTGGTAAGGGCTATCAGGTATCAGGTGGGCTTCACGGTGTTGGTGCATCCGTGGTGAACGCTCTGTCTGAATGGACCACCGTCGAAGTACGTCGCGACGGCAAAGTTAGTACGCAGAAATACGCACGCGGCAAGTCCATTGGCGAAATGGAAGTAAGAAATCCCGTCGACACAGACCCGGAAGGTACAGGAACGTCGGTTACGTGGATGCCAGATGCCGGAATCTTCCCTGAAATTGGATACGACTGGGACATAATTTCTGGTCGATTCAAAGAAATGGCTTACCTGAACCAAGGCCTCACGATCCACTTACGATCTGAGTGGCACGACGATGTCTGGCCGTTCAATGACATGACTTACATGTTCGATGGCGGAGTGCGAAGTTTCGTTCGTTCACTCAACCGCCGACGTGGTTCTGTTCACCCGAACGTCATGTACGCACAGGAAACTGTCGACGACGTAGTTGTTGAAGTTGCCATGCAGTACAACGAATCGTTCATCGAAAACACTCTATCGTTCGCAAACGTTATCCGCACCGGAGACGGTGGATCGCACGTAACAGGATTCCGTTCAGCACTCACACGTGTGCTCAACGATTTCGCAAAGAAAAACAATATGTTCGGAACCGGCAAGGACGACATTAAGGGTCTTTCAGGTGAAGACACCCGTGAAGGCCTAATGTGCGTTATCAGCGTGAAGGTCAAAGACCCTCAGTTCGAAGGTCAGACCAAAGGCCGGCTCGGCAACCCTGAAGTGAAGGGTGCCGTCGAGCAGGTCGTAGGTCGCAAGTTGGTCGAGTTCCTCGAAGATAATCCTGGCGACGGCGCACAGATTATCAATAAATCCACCACCGCAGCGCGTGCTCGGGCTGCCGCTAAGAAGGCTCGTGATCTCGTCATTCGCAAAAATGCAATGGATGGCGGATCACTACCGGGCAAGCTCGCCGACTGCACGGAGAAAAACCCTGCAAAATCTGAGATTTACATCGTTGAGGGTGAATCAGCTGGTGGCTCTGCAAAACAGGGTCGGGAACGACAGAACCAAGCAATTCTCCCGCTTCGTGGCAAGATTCTGAACGTCGAGAAGGCTCGACCCGAACGAATGTTGGCTCACGAGGAAATCGCAGCCCTCATCACCGCACTTGGTGCCGGTTTGGGTGAAGACTACGACGAAGAAAAACTTCGCTACCACCGAGTGATCATCATGACGGACGCCGACGTCGACGGAGCGCACATTCGTACGCTGCTGCTGACGTTCTTCTTCCGCAACATGCCCCAAATCATCGGAAATGGTCACCTCTACATCGCTCAACCACCGCTGTACAAAGCATCACGCGGGCGTTCGTCTCGTTGGTTGTATTCGGAAGCTGAGCTTGACGAATGGACAGCGAACCGTCTATACGGAACCATGCGAATTACCGCCGAGAACGACAGTAATCTCGAACTGAAGAGCGGGAAGATCGGCAAAGTTCTCACGCCGCTACGCGACTACGTCGACTCGCTTGAAGTAGCTCGGGTTTTGAACATTCCAGAGAGCGTAATCGAAAAGCTGACCAAAGATCCTGAATACGTGAAGCTTGATTTCCGACCAGAGCAACCTGAAGAGCCAGAAGCTCCTGTCGAAACTGCTCAAGCATCGCTATTCGGCGGGCCTGAAGACGATTCGGCTTCCGAAGATTCTGGCGACTCGGTTATCGAAGACGTGATCGAAGAAGAAGTTGAACCGGAAATCCTTCCGGACCGAACGTTCGAGATTGATGGTTACACTTTGACCAAGAACTTCTTCCAGAACCCGGCTGTAATCCGCCTACGCACGATCTACCCAATCATCAAGGAAGTTCTTGAAGCAGGCACGCTAACGATTGAGAAGGCCGACGCCGTCGTTGCCACGGGTGTGGAATGGCAAGACTTGCCAGCAACACTCGATAACAGCTCCGATCGATCGGGTGTGAACATTCAGCGCTACAAGGGTCTTGGCGAAATGAACCCTGAACAGTTGTGGGAGACCACGATGGACCCCGCAGAACGGGTGATGCTACGAGTTACTGCCGATGACGCGATGGCGGCCGACGACATGTTCCGAACTCTTATGGGCGACGACGTAGAACCCCGCCGTAACTTCATTCGAGCAAACGCCCTAGAAGTCAAAAACCTCGACGTGTAGCTAGCTACGTTTTCTGAGAGATCGGAAGTTGGTGGCTGAGTCGATTCACTTAGGCTTCAGTAAGTTGAAATATGAAACGACCTATCGATTTATCGTCGATAGGTCGTTTCGCGTCAGCTGAAATATGACTTCCCGGGTGCATCCGAGGGACCCGGTGCGGGGTACGCATCGCGATCGACCGAAACGGCTGCAAATACACCTACGGACCAAACGGATCCTCCCACGGAGTGGGGGAGTTAGAGGGGGAGACTGCGCCCCCGGCACCTAAACCGCGATCATAATCTTGCCGTCGGGAGTCGACTCCCACAATTTAAAGAACGGTATGCCTCGACGTTTGACCTCGGTTTATCCGCCCTGAGGGCGATCAAGTATCTCCATAACAAGAACAACCTCACAACCGGTCGCCTCTACAGCATCGATCGCCGGAAACAGCGAGTCGCCAGTCGAGATGGTGTCCTCACAAGCAGCGACTTTCATTCCCGGGATGAGATTGCCTTAAATCTGTTTACCGGCACCATGTTGTCCCCGTTCAGGTCGAACAAAGAAGCCCACACGCCTTTTTTTATCCATGTGTAAGCGCAACGCCAACGCCCCAACTATTGGCTTGGCTTCAACGGTCGATCCTCCGAATGCATCTGCTCCGACAAAATCCATCGCAATGCTGAATGCACGTGAGATCAGATCTCACCCTCAGGATCGGTCGAAAGCAATTGGCCATCAAAGTAGCAGGAACTCTTCTGGCCCTACGACAACGTGTAATCGCCAAAGCGAAGCTAATCAAGCTCCATGGCTCGGTCATACAGGCGAGTTGCAATACGGCTGAGGTTAGTTCCGTTGGTCATACCGGCAAGTTCTTGATTAACCATATATTCCCTGTTTTTCAATGAACTCAGCCACTGATGCTGAAATCAAGTCCCCAACAACTCGATTGTCTAAAAGTAAGCCCCGCACGCGGGTTGCCGAAATGTCAATCATAGGTCCCTGAATGTACTCTGCCCCGATCGCTGGGTGTGATTCGTCCAAAGCGTGGATCTGTAGATTCTGTCCTGGACGTCCCACAGCAACGATAGTAGCCAGCGCCGGTATCAGATCGCCGTCTTTCCACCGATCCATCGATAGCGCTGAGTCTGAACCAACAATCAGGAACAATGTAGCCAATTCGCCAAGTTCAGCTCGCAAGTCGTTGAGCGTATCGACCGTATATGTCGATCCCTCACGCCGGATATCGATATCGGAGGCCGAAAAACTTGGCACGCCCGAAACAGCGAGTTCAACCATCTGCAAACGGTCGCTGGCAGAAGCAACAGGCGGATTTTCACGCAACCATTGGTCGGAAGTAACGACAAACAACACTTGGTCGAGATCAAGTTCGTCACGAACGGCCAACGCTACCGCCAAATGACCATTGTGAATTGGATCGAACGTGCCGCCAAACACGCCCACTCGCTTGGTGATGCGTGAAGTAGACATTAGTCCCAGTCAAACTCCCAATTACCGATCAACACCGTGTCGCCCGATTCTAGGCCGGCAGTTTTGAGTGCTTTGGTAACTTTCAACTGATCGAGACGTCGGTGAAACTGCAACCGAGCTTCATGCGAGTCCAAGTTGCTGCCCTTAGCGAGACGAACAGCTTTGGCATGAACGATTCGTAGTTGGCCATCTGACTCTCGAACCACAACTTCTGTAGATTTTCTTACAACCGGTCGAAGCACCGGTATCTCTTCTTCGGGTACTTCTGAAACCGGGGGTTCGTTATCGTACGACGATCGCAGCAATTGGAACATGGCCTGCTTTAGCTCGTCGAGACCATCGTAGGTCGCGGCCGATACAAAGAAAGTTTCGGAATGAAGTCCGTCGGAATCTTTGAGAGATTCTTTGATTTCATCGATCAAAACCGACACTTCATCTAGGTCGAGTTTGTTTATCGCCAGAATCTGAGGCTTCTTTGCAAGCTCAGGATCAAACTGAGTAATCTCTGAGTTGATCGCCTTGATACGACCCGGAACATCGTCTTCACTGCCGTCGACAACGTGAACAAGCACTCGCGTTCGTTGAACGTGCTTCAGAAATTCGTCACCTAATCCAATACCTGAATGAGCACCTTCGATCAGTCCGGGAATGTCGACCGCAACAAATGCCCGAGTACCGGCTTCAACCACGCCCAGAACCGGTTCAAGCGTAGTGAACGGGTAATCAGCTACTTTCGGTCGAGCTGCGCTAATAGCTGTCAATATGCTCGATTTACCGGCGTTCGGCATACCAATGAGACCAACGTCAGCAAGAAGTTTCAGATTTAGGCGAACTCGACGTATCTCACCATCGCCCCCAGCTTCAGCCAAAAGTGGTTCCTGATGAGTAGCTGTTACGAAGTGAGCATTGCCCCATCCACCACGACCACCTTCAGCGACAATCATCCGCTGTCCGTGCTGACTCAAATCGCCGATCAGTTCTTTATCTTCAGCATCTTCCCAGAGCCAAACCTCAGTCCCTACCGGAACCGAGACTTCAACACTTTCACCTTGGGCACCATTTCTAACATGGCCATCACCCTTTGTGCCATTTTTCGCAATGAAATGAGGTTGCCAGTGAAACTTCGTAAGGGTGTTGATCGCTTTATCAGCAACGAGAACTACGTCTCCGCCGTGACCACCATCACCACCACCTGGTCCACCGCGCGGAAGAAGTGCCTCTCGAATGAAAGCCACCAGTCCATGTCCACCATTTCCGGCGCGCACTTCTATTACTGCAGAATCTAACATGTGGATAACCGGATCATTTAAATCTTCTTGTTAGTTAATCTTCATATCAGTAAGCATTCTTGATATGTGAATAACACTCTTACTTTGAGTATAAAGCTACTGTTGATAAACGGTTGATAACAAAAGATGAACTCACGGAATTCGTTGTTGGTAACTAATCTTCTGTCGAATAAGTTTCTGTAAATGTAATTCATCACTTATTGGTAGAAAACCATTTCAGGATATTGCTCTACTTACTAAGATAGTCGTAAGAATTTATTCACAAGAAACATAGAAACTTATTCGATAATTTAGCAGTTGCTCACAACGCAAATTTGATCTGGAATCATCATGTCCCACAAGATTATTGTGTTGCTTCCTCCGTCCGATAAAGCACGTTCATACGGTCGATTCAACTGATCATTAGACGTTATAGATCTGACACATTTCGAAACTTTTGTATCGACTGATTCCCAGTAAATTCTAACGTTTTAAGGATTATTGAAGTCAC
>Ga0114996_10003645_pt1 | contig 18984 bp, 22 predicted proteins | sample ArcticOcean_MG_C_4_FD_87039 | JGI IMG/M metagenome (GOLD analysis project Ga0114996, IMG submission 87039) | Marine microbial communities from western Arctic Ocean - ArcticOcean_MG_CB4_134 | ecosystem: Environmental > Aquatic > Marine > Oceanic | place: Arctic Ocean: Canada Basin | collected...
GACTTGCCGGAGTTTGTTGAGTACCTGTTCCGGGCTATGTCCTTTTCTTGGCATTTCTGCCTCCCTTCAATACTTCCAGTATCTGATCTTTCAACTGGATACGTTTGAGGGGGTCAGGTCAGAGCCGTTCTGTCCACATACGCCGGTAGTGCTCCATCCAATCAGCCGCCTCCTTGAGAGGCTCTGTCCGTATTCGGCATGGCCGCCACTGGGCGTTTCGACTTCGCGTGACGAGTCCCGCACGCTCCAGCACTTTGATGTGCTTGGAGACCGCTGGCAGGCTCATTTCGAATGGCTCGGCCAGATCAGTCACCGACGTTTCGCCATCAGCAAGCCGCGCCAGCATCGCCCGCCTTGTGGGGTCGGCGAGCGCTGCGAATGTTGCGTCGAGTTGTGCAGTGACCATTAGATGTACTTAACCATATGATTAATTAACTGAATGGCTAAATAGTAGAACTGGATACGCACCGCGTCAAGCACCTGGGTGGTGCGAAGTGGTGGGTGGGATCAACCTAGAGCGGCTTGACGTCCGCCAGTCGCGTCTTCGTTGCATCGTCAGCGAAGCGCTGCACCGCTTCCACATCGTTGAAGATGCCGCCTGTGCAGGTGTCGACTGTCTGCATGGCGACCAGAACTGCGGCTTCCACGTAGCTGTCGGGCGGAGGCATTGCGCCGATTGGCGTGCTGCCGCCGATCTGGCCAGGTGCGCGGCCGAAGCGGACGCCTGGTGTGTCGATGGCACCGACTGGCTTGAGGGCGTTGATCGCGATGCCGTCGCTTTCAACGTCTTTCGCCATGCCAATAGTGAGCGCTTCAATGGCAGCTTTGGTTGCGCCGTAGTGCGAGCTACGGCGGTCGGCGGCGACCGATGAGATGTTGATGATGTTGCCACTCTTCTGCTCAATCATCGCTGGCAGCACTGCGCGAGAGCAGTGGAACGGGCCGTGGACGTTGATGCGGAACTCCAACTCCCAGTGGCGGGGCTGGATGGTGTGCATGAAGCCAGGTGGCTGTACTGCAGCGTTATTCATGAGCACATCGATGCGCCCGTACTTCTCCAGGACCGTTTCCACCATGGCGTCAATAGAGTCAGTACTGGCAACGTTGCAGACCACGGGGAACGCCTCACCGCCAGCGTTAGTTATCAGCTGCGCAGTCTCATGAATCGTGCCCGGCAGCGCCTCATTCTGCACCTGCTCGGTGCGGGCGGCGACCACAACAATCGCACCTTCTTTAGCGTACTCAGCTGCGCAGTATTGACCCAGTCCGCGGCTGGCGCCGGTGATGATCGCGATCTTGCCTTCGAGTCGTCCTGCCATGTGATTCTCCTTTGAGGTGATGGGATGGGCGTGAGCCTACCAGCGGTCGTAGTGGACTATCTCTGAGAGTGGCTTGCGGGTTACGGGGCCGAATTTGCCAGTGGGGTAGCCGACGGGGATTATCGCGTAAGGCTCCACCAGTTCAGGTAGGCCAAGGACTGCTTTTGCTGCCGGGAGATCAGAGAGACCGAGACTCGTGATGACCGCGCCAAGTCCCAGTGCGCGCGCTGCCAGCAGGAGGTTCTGCACGCCGGGATAGATCGAACTGCCAGATCCTGCGCCAGCCACCCAGGAGTCGACGTGCGCCTGCTCGAACTCAAGGCAGGGGATCAGCAGGGCGGGGACTTCGGCGAAGTGATCGCGCTGCCACATCACCGCGTTAACGGTGCCCCGCATGTCAGCGGCAACATCGTCTGGGTTGCCGATGTAGGCATCGACGGCTGTGCGATTCAGATCGGCGAGTTTCGCTTTCTGATCCGGGTCGCGCACGACTATCCAGCGGGCGTTCTGCTTATTGCTGCCGGTTGGTCCCTGGTTTGCGGCGTCCAGCAGCTGGTTGAGCAGCTCATCTGGGATGGGGTCTGACTTGAGCCGACGCATGGCGCGGGTGTTGTGGATTGCGTAGAAGAGATCAGATGCGTCTGTGGTCATTTGATGGGCCTCAAGAGTTATTGCGTGAGTGTGGGGGGGCAGGGTACAGGTTGTTCGGGGTGAGATGTTCGTACGTGCCACGAACTGGTAGCCGCCAGGCTTGCCCGGCTCTTCGCCGCGATTGGGTTGGACGATGAGTATGCAGCGGTCGCGGGAGGGCGGGGCAAGCCCCGCAGCTACCGGGGCGGGGCGTTCAGGTTGATGGGAGGTGAGTGGAGAGTTTGACGCGCCCTCACCCCAGCTCTCTCCCAAAGGAGAGGGGGTAATTCGGGAGATGGTTGCTTGACACGTTCGCGGTGCGGGCGTAATTTCCGCGCCTCAGACGCGTCGAAAATTACGTCAGGATTGTGTTCTTGAAGATCTCTGCAATTACGGTTTTACCCCTCACCAGCGAACGCCCAGAACTGAAGGTTGGTAATCCTATTCACCCTTCGTGGTGGGGCTACGATCAGGCTCTGGTGAAGGTTGATATCGATGAGGGTATTTCCGGCTGGGGTACTGCTGAGCAGCATGGTCCGCATCTGCCCGTGAAGATGGACTCATGGAGCGCTCGGTCTATCGCCCACGAAACGGCAACGCACCGACCTGACCGACTGCTCGTCATGCCACCAATCCACTATGGCTACACCACGCATGTGATGGATTTTCCTGGCTCGATCACCGTCCACCAGAGCCGGAAGCCAACGACGGACCTGCTCGTATGAGCAAATCTTTCTCGACCGGAGCATGGGCTGAGACGCTGCTTGGCGCGCCGTCAGCCACTGTGTCTCGCGACCGAATCTTCACATCGGCGCTCATGGCGCGCGATGCGACGTCCACAGAGAGCCAGGCACAGCAGGTGTTCAGGACCGTGGTCGATATTCTGCACGGGCAGGGTGCGGCGCTGTCGGATGTGATTCGCACCCGCATGTTCTACACAGATGAGGACTCCCTTGAGGTCCTCAAGATAATCCACAGTGTGGTCTTCAACTCACCAGGGCCAGTGATGACGGCCGTGCGAGTTGACTGCCTTCCGCGCGACTCGAAAGTCGCACTTGAGATTGAAGCCATCAAAGGCGGAGGTGCTGCGGCAAGGCACATCGGTATCGATGCAGAAACGTCATCGTGCCGGGCAATTCGCATTGGGGATGAGTTCTTTGGCGCTGGCTACCAGGGAGAGGCCGGGCAGTCGCATGACGCTCAGATGGACGCTACCTACGCTGCCGCATCTGCCACGCTGATTGAAGCTGGAATGTCCGAGTCCGATGTTGCTGCGACTCGTCATTATTACGCCGACTCCGTGGACGATGAGACCGACGGTACCGGCAAGAACGAGTTCATGGGACACGCCGAGCCGACGTCCGCAGGTATTTGCGTCCACGAGCCCGGCGCATCAGGGAACACGTTCTCGCTGGAGATTGAAGCCATTGCGGATGGTGAGTCACGTAAGAACTTCCGGACTGGACGAACGTTTGAAGTTGAAAACAACTACTCGCGCGCTGTGCGGGTCGGCGACGTGATTTACGTCGCTGGAACCACCTCTATCATTCCGGATGAAGTGATCCAGCATTTCGGCGAAGTGGGGCCACAGGTTGACGACACACTGGCGATCATTCGCGACGCCATCGAGCAGTTGGGTGGCGCGTGGACGGACGTCGTTCGCACGCGTACCTACATAGTTGGGGGCCTGCCAGCGCTGGACGAGGCATCGGCGCGACTGAAGGCGAATCTGGTGGGTACGGACTCCGCTGCGACGCTGATGGGAGTGCCGATACTGGGGCGACCGGGCGTGATCGTTGAAATAGAAGCAACAGCAGTTCTGGAGAAGTAGTTTTGGCGAAGATCACGATCAGGAACTGGGAAGATGTGGATCCGTACATCGGCCACGAGACAACGATCATCTGGCCAATGTATCGGGGAGTCGGAGAACCAAGCAAATCACTTGAGGAAGCGCCCATGGAGGGCATGGTGGGTTTCACTCGCCACATGATGCAAGCCGGCAAGGTTGGCGACTACCACGATCACGAGGGTCGCGAGCAGGTCTACTACTTCATCTCAGGCCACGGAAAGATGAAGCTTGACGGTGAGATTTACGACGTGCGGGAAGGCGACACAGTACACATCCCCGCAAAAATTATGCACCAGTTGATCAACGATTCAGACGACTGGATTGAGCACCTGCTGGTCACTGCAGAGACCGGGTAGCCGGGTCCGCTGACCCGTTGCGTGGGCATCCCTGCCCACCGTCTTTGCTTTCAACACCGCGGGCTTGAAGCCCGCGCGACGGGACTGCGCTACGCTGATCTGTCGCAACTCAGCCACCGATTGAGGCAAAAGGACCATAGACCGATCCTGAACGTAGGCCAATCGCTATTTCGAAGTGCGTCGGAATATTGAAACCTTAGCCAAGTTGCACGTCATCCCCGTCGTGTGGACTGGCCGGGGCGTTACGTGGTTTATCTGCGTTTCGCCCCGGTGTCATCTTGGCTGGCACCGCCCAAGCAGTTCGTAGTGCCGCTGTGCTGCCACTCTCCTGCATTATCTTTTTGACACACAGCTCACCACTGCTGATTTTGACTTTCATTCCCACTTAACAAACGTAAGTGCGAGATCTGAACCAGGAGATTTGTCAATGGCAAAAGTAAACATCGATATCGAATACTGCGTCCCTTGCGGCTATCAGAATCTGGCAGCATGGACGGTTAGCGAAATGTTCGCCGCCGCTGGCACCGATGCAGCGATCGGTCTCACCCCGGGCGATGCTGGCGTCTACACCATCAAGGTGGACGGCGAGACCTGGTTCGACAAGGCCACCAACGACGGCAAGACCCCTCAGATCCATCAGATGAAGGACCTCAAGGCAAAGCTACGGAACTACGTCGAGGACCTGGCAGCCACTCCGGTTAGCTAGATTCGGAACGCCTGATCTTTAGAAAGGCTCGGCTTATGGCCGGGCCTTTTTAGTTCCCCGACTAGTTCCAGCGACCTCGCCCAATTCCGCGCCCCGGCAGCACGCCGGTGTGCTTCTCTTCATCGATGACCACTTGGCCGTTAACGATTACGTACGGGATGCCTTCCGGGTAGACCTTTGGGTTCTGTTTCGTAGCGCGAGTCTTCACGTTGTGCTTATCGAACACGACGATGTCTGCTTTGAAGCCGTCGCGCAGGATGCCCCGGTTTGGGATGCCCATTCGCTGTGCCGGGAACGATGTCATCTTGCGAATCGCCTCGGGCAGTCGCATTTGCTTTTCGGCACGCACGAACTCTGCCAACACGACCGGGTAGCAGCCGTATGTACGTGGATTCGGGTAGTCGCCAAACAAGATTGCGTCGGAACCGATCATGCCGTACGGGTGTGAGACGAACGCCGGTAGAGTCTGGGCGTTCGTGCCGAGACTGACGGTTGATAGCCCGAGCCCCTCCTCGTCGAGCAGATCAAAGAGCGTGTCGAATGGATCCTGCCCGCGCATGTCAGCTATCTCCGTGATGGAGTGGCCTTCGTAGCCCTTGTTGTGAGGCAGGTTGAAGTTGGTGAGCCACTGCTCATCCAGCTTCCGCCAACCGCCGTCGCCGCCCATATCGGACGCCATCGACTTACGATCTTCTGGCGATCGCAGCGCTTCTTTGAGTCGCTCCGGCCCGCCGTCCATGGTCCACTGCGGCAGCGCGATGGTGATTCGGGTGCCCGAGTACGGGTACGGATAGCAGTCGAATGTCACGTCCATGCCAGCGTCGCGCGCATCCTCAACCAGGCCAATGTAGTCCCAGTGGCTACCGACTCCCTGAGCCGACTGCCGGTAATGCGTCAGATGCACCGGCACACCGGAGTCGCGGCCGATCTCCAGCGACTCCTCCCACGGCGCGAGCAACCCCTGCGAGAGCAGGCTTGCGCGGGTGTGCGTGTGATAAAAGCCGCCGTTCTGCATGGTGACCTTGCTGAGTTCGATTAGCTCACGCGTATCGGCGTATGAACCAGGTGGATAGTCGAGCCCGGTGGAAAGACCGACTGCGCCGTCTTCCATGGCCTCGCGGACCACGGACTTCATATTCTCAAGCTCGTCTGATGTGGCGGGACGGTTGTTCCATCCCACGCCCCAGATTCGTACGGGTGAGTTGCCCAGGATCATTGCCACGTTGATGGAGACCGAGTTGTTGAATTTATCGAGAAACTCGGAAACGCTGAGCCAGTCGGCTGGCATGGGCGGCCAGCCGTTGAGGCCGCAATCCAACTCAATGAAGCGGTGCAACTCTTCCTGCGTCTTGAACGGAGCGAACGAGTTGCCGTCAATGCCGACCAGTTCAGTGGTGACACCCTGCCTGATCTTAGGCAGATGCTCAGGCTCGCCTAGCATGGCCAGCCCGGCGTGTGAGTGGACATCAACAAATCCTGGGGAGATCACATGTCCAGTAGCGTCGATCTCGCGTTTAGCGGGAATGTGGTCGTGGTCGCCGCGGTGGATCGCAACTGTATCTCCATCGACCAAGACGGTCCCAAAGAAGCCAGGGCTGCCGGTGCCATCGATTATCTCGCCATTTGAAATTTTCAGATCGAGCATCTGCCTGCCCTTGAATTAGTTAGCATGAACGGTGAACCTACCACTGTCGTCGCGAGTCAGGTAAATCCAATAGCGGATTTTGTACGAACTACTCGCAGTGAGATTAATTTACTACGCAACTTTGCGCGCGAATTATGTGTGGCCAGTATTCAGACGGTAATCGGACAGGAATGATGTTCAAGGACAAACGACCTCTTCTAGTTGGTGTTGCAATGTTGACAATATTCACTGTGGTTGCCTGTGGCAGCGATGATTCATTCGCTGCACCTATCCGGGTAGTAGGGCAAACTGCCACCGGCGCGCCGACCGCAGCGTCTGCGCCGACAACTGTTCCGGACGCCACATCAGAGCCAGTCGCCACAACCGAATTGACAGTTGCAGCGATCAGCCCAACCGCTGGCGCGGTAGGGCCCGCGACAGCCAGGTCAGTTGTGCCGAATCCCAGTGCAACGACAGTACCCGCATTGACAGCAACACCTGAGCCGGCGCCTGAAGCGACTGCTACCTCGGCACCCACTCCCGCGGCCACCAACACACCAGCGCCTATCGCCACGTCAGCTCCTGAGCCAACCACTACGCCAGCGCCAATTGCCACAGAAGAGCCGGTCGCTACAGGTGGCTCAGTGACACTCACACCGTCGCAAGACAACACGCTGTACGAGGACGCCACAGGCAGCCTGAGCAGCGGCGCAGGTACCGCGCTGTTTATCGGAGCGACCAACGGTGGTAGTGATCGTCGAGCGCTGGTGTAGTTCGATATCGCCAGCACAATCCCGGACGGGGCGACGATCAGCTCCGTGTCGCTGCTGATGACGGTGACCAAGACAATCGCAGACACTCATGACGCATCACTCCACTTGGTGTCGATGGGCTGGGGTGATGGCACATCGTCCGCCGGTGGAGGTGGCGGCGGAGGTGCAGGAGCTACCGATGGCGATGCCACGTGGACGCACGCCGTGAAGGCCGGATCAGCGTGGTCTAGTCCTGGCGGCGACTTCGAAAGTACCGCAAGCGCCACAGTGGGCGTGGCCGGGAACGGCGGATATACGTGGGAGTCGACAGATCAGCTTGTAGCCGATGTTCAAGCTTGGTTGGATGATCCCGATTCGAATTTCGGGTGGATAGTCATCGGGGACGAAAGCTCATCGAAGACCGCCAAGAGATTTGCAAGCCGCGAGGCGAGCTCCGAAAACAGACGGCCACAACTGGTCATCGAATACTCCTCTTAAGTGGAGCAGCATCAATAATCCATTCGGGACATTCTCCCGGCAGAGTTGATCATTACACGCCTTATCCGTTTTTGGCCGCATGCCACAGCACGGGACGCCGGGAGTAGTTGATGTTTCAGAAGATTATTGTTCCGCTCGATAGTTCTGATCTTTCAGAGCGGGCTCTATCAGTTGCCAGCAGTATTGCGAAGGCTGTCGGAGGCTCGGTGAGCATCTGCTCTTCCATTGATCCCAATGACCAGGCCAAGTTCAACGCCTACTGGGCGTTGGGCGGAGACATGGATAGCGGAATTGCCGCACTGCCTCCCGAGGGATTGGTACGAACTGAAGAAGAGCGACGCTCAGAGATGGAGCAGTATCTCTCAAAGATCAAAGCTGACAACGCGAACCTCTCTGGATCAGATTCGTCGGTTTTGACCGGAACCCCCGCAGATGAGATTCTGGCCTACGCTCACTCACAGAATGCCGGGCTGATTGTGATGAGTTCCCGGGGACGATCTGGAATCGTTCGAGGCGTGCTCGGCAGCGTGACAGACAAGCTGCTGCGCTCCGCAGATATCCCAGTCATCGTTGTTCCTTCAGAATATGAGGCCCACTCTGGCGAGGCGATAACCCTGATAGTGCCTCTGGATGGCTCCAAGCGATCAGAGTCTGCATTGACTGCAGCGCTTCCGCTGGCCAGCCAGATTGGAGCAACGGTCAAAGTGCTCCACTTTGTCCAGATGGAGAGCCGCTACGCCGGAATGCCGTTCAATGAGATTGGCCCAATGAAGGCAGATATAGATGACCTCACAGCACTGGCGTCCGCCTACCTGGACGATGTGTGCAAGCGGAATGAGACGGATGGCGTCACGCTTGAAGCTGAAGTGGTAATCGGCTATCCCGCCAGCCACATTTCTGAATACTCCCAAAACGTCTCGAACGGGATCGTGGTTATGACCAGCCACGGCCGATCTGGCCTTAAGCGAATGCTCATGGGCTCTGTGACGGATGCAACTCTCCGAAATTCCGACGCGCCTGTGATGGTGGTTCCGGCGATCGAAGAGTAGCCGCAAGCGGCCTTCACGTTTCATTAATCAGCCATACGATCGGCGCGGCGTTAGAATACGCTGCGCCGATCGTATGGCCGATTGACAACGTATCCAGCAGGAGATCACTCAATGAGCAAGATCGATATCATCGCCTCGCGCCACTCCGCGTTTTACAGCCCGCTCATTTCTACGATTAGCGGTGGCTTTCTTAAAGAAGAGGGCTTCGAAACTTCTTACAGACCGGCAACTCCGGGTGATCAATCGGTTGGCGCAGTTGTTGGCGGCACGGCACACGTTGGTCAGGCAGCAGTATCGGCTTCGTGGGCGTTCCTCGAGCGCGGTGAGACTCCGCCAATTGTTCACATTGCTCAGATCAATGAGCGCGATGGCTTCTTCATCGCGGGACGCGAGCCTGATCCAAACTTCACGTGGGATAAACTCCTTGGCCCCGGAGTAATTGCAGACGTAGGCGGTCAGCCGCTGGCAATGTTCAAGTACGCCGTACATAAGATGGGTATCAAGTACGATGACATCAACACAATCGACGCAGGTGAAGCGGACGCTGTTGACTCCGCATTCCGTGATGGTCAGGGCGACTATGTTCACCTGCAGGGCCCATACCCCCAGCAGCTTGAGAACGACGGCATCGGTCACGTGGTGGCGTCCACTGGTGAAGCGATCGGCCCGGTGGCGTTCAGTTCCATAATCGCGACGCCAGAGTTCGCCGGGACTGACGAGTGTGCTGGCTTCATTCGCGCATACAGAAAGTCTCGTGCCTATGTGAATGAGACACCGGCAGCGGAGATCGCTGCGGCTGAGAAATCGTTCTTCCCGGATATCGATCAGGGCGTGCTGGCGAAGACGATTGAGTTCTACCAGGGACTGGGTTGTTGGAACCCGGACACCGCCATCAGCCAGGAGTCGTACGACGCAGCGTTGGACGTCTTCCTGTACTCGGGTCTCATCACCAAGCGGCACGCATACGACGATGTGGTTTCGCTCGTCGGCTAAACAGGGAGTGGACTCATGACAGGTATTTGGCCGGGCGATACTCGTATTGGTGTGATGCTCTCGTTTGATCTTGACGGGCCGTCGGGGGCGCTGAACCGAGATCCCTCGCTCGCTGATAAGCCAAGCCTGTTATCGCTGGGTGAATTTGGCCCAAACGTCGGCCTGCCCCGCATCTTGAGACTGTTGGAAGAAGAGGCTATTCCTGCCTCGTTCTTTGTGCCCGGATGGGTTGCCGAGCGGTGGCCGGATGAGGTGAAGAGCATCGCAGATGCAGGTCATGAGGTCGCCCACCACGGCTACCTTCACGAGCCTCCAGGAACGCTGGAATCACGTGAGCAAGAAGCCGAAATCTTGGATCGTGGTTCCGGCATACTGGAAGGCATTACGGGGGAGCGGCCAACTGGCTATCGATCGCCATCGTGGGAGTTGAGCGAGCACTCACTGGAGCTGCTGGTCGAGCGCGGTTTTGTATACGACTCCAGCCTGATGGGCAGCGATAAGCCGTACGAGTTTGAAGTTGGCGACGATAAGATCGTGGAGATCCCAGTCCACTGGTCGCTGGACGATGTTCCGTACTACTCGTGGTCGCCAGTCCAGGGCAGGATGTCCACGCTATCAAGCCCCAATGACACGCTCGAAGCATGGCAGTGGGAATTCGACGGCGCCTACCGTGAAGGCGGTGCCATGATCCTCACCATGCACCCCTACGTAACCGGCCGCCATTCCCGCATGGAAGCATTACGTCGCCTCATCACCCACATGAAGTCCCACGAAGGCGTGGAGTTCTACCGCTGTGTGGATGTGGCGAACGGGTGGAGTGGTGATGGGATGCAGGCGTAGTTAAGTAATTAGGTCTGGGTTTTGCTATTCTCGACTTCTGATTTTCTGTTTGTTCTAAAACATGAGGTACCCGCAACTTGACCACCGATAATCCCTACCGACTTGCCCGCACGGTACTTCCGTCCCACTATGCGCTCACGCTCGAGCCTGATCTGGACGCTGCGACATTCTCTGGCGAGGTCGATATCACTGTTGATATTCAAGCCGCGACGTCTTCAATTGTTCTAAATTCTGCTGAGATAGAGATCCAGTCTGCATCGGTGGGCGGAGTGCGGGCATCGTCCATTTCGATGGATGAGGAGCTGACTCGAGCTACTCTTGAGTTTGGCGCGGACCTTCAACCGGGAGAGGCGATAATCTCGCTGAAGTTCACCGGCATTCTGAACGACAAGCTGCGCGGCTTTTACCGCTCACGGTTCACGGATGACGATGGCGTAGAGCACACGATTGCTACCACGCAGTTTGAGTCCACGGATGCTCGTCGAGCCTTTCCGTGTTTTGACGAGCCTGACTTCAAGGCGACATACGGCGTGACGCTGATTGTTCCAGAAGATCAGTTCGCTATCTCCAACGGGCCAGAGATTTCTGACGATAACCTTGGCAACGGCAAACGGAAGCTTGTGTTCGCCGACACGATGAAGATGTCGACGTACCTCGTGGCGTTCATCGTTGGGCCTTTCGAGGCTACCGATCCGGTCGACGTGGACGGCGTGCCGCTGCGGATCGTGCATCCCATCGGCAAGGGACACCTGGCCGACTACGCGCTTGAGGTTGGCGAGTTCTGCTTGAAGCATTTCTCTAAGTACTACGACATTCCGTATCCCGACAAGAAGGTCGATCTGGTGGCGGTCCCAGACTTTGCTGCCGGAGCGATGGAAAACGTGGGCTGTATTACATTCCGTGAAGTACTGCTGCTGCTTGACCGTGACAAGGCCACACAGAGTGAACTGACTCGAGTTGCTGATGTGATCGCGCATGAGCTTGCGCACATGTGGTTTGGCGATCTGGTCACGATGCGCTGGTGGAATGGAATCTGGCTGAACGAGGCCTTCGCAACGTTCATGGCGACGATGGCTGTGGACGCCTTCCATCCAGAGTGGGAGCGATGGGTTCAGTTTGGTCTCGAGCGCTCAATGGCGTTTGACGTGGACTCCCTATCGAAGACTCGCCCCATCGAGTTGGAGGTCAACTCTCCTGAAGATGCGGAGGGAATGTTTGACCTGCTCACGTACGAAAAGGGCGGTTCTGTGCTGCGAATGTTGGAGCAGTATCTTGGCGAGGAAAACTTCAGGGACGGTATTCGCCATTACCTGAAGAAGCATTCCTACGGGAACACGGAGACCGGCGATCTGTGGGACGCCATTGAGGAGGTCACGAATCAGCCTGCGCGTCGCATAATGGACTCCTGGATATTCCAGAAGGGCTTCCCAATCATCAGCGCTGAATTGTCGGCAGACAGCCGCATAGTGACGCTGGGACAGCGCCGATTCTTCTACACGGCGGAAGATAACTCGACTCTGTGGTCAGTTCCTGTTGTCATGCGGGTAACCACGGCATTGGGCAGTGAAGAGCGAAGAGTGCTGCTTGAGTCTGGCTCAGAAGAAGTGACGTTTGATTCTGATGTTGAGACGGTACTTGTCAACGCTGGTGGTGATGGCTTCTACCGCGTTGAGTACTCGCAACCTCTTCTGGCCGCACTAACTGCGTCCATGGCAGATGACCTGGCAAGCATCGAGCGATATGGGCTCGCGGATGACACGTGGTCATCCGTGATGTCTGGCGGTACCTCGTCGCTAGAGTACCTAAAGTTTGCAGATGGATTCGCTAACGAGACAGATCCAGACGTCTGGTCGGCACTCACGGGTGGTCTCACGCAGTTGAGCCGTATCCTGGATGGCGCTGCGCTTGATAATTTCCGAGAGCGAGTCCGCGATCTGGCGGGACCTGCGCACAGTCGGTTGGGCTGGGAGGCCACGCCGGGTGAGTCTGAGCGTGATCTTGAGCTACGAAGCTTGCTGATCCGCACGATGGGAATCTCCGGTAACGATCCGGCAACGCAAGCCACCGCTCGAGAGATGCAGGCGCGCTACGCTGAGGATGCGGGGTTGATTGAGCCTAACGTTGCAGCGGCCGTCACATCGGTCGTTGCCAATAAAGGGACCGAGTCCGACTACGACTCATTCCTGGCCACGTTCAAGGATGCTGCCACCCCTCAAGAGGAAACGCGCTACATGTACGCGCTTGCAGGCTTCCCTGATGAGGCTCAGATAGAACGTACCCTGGAGATGACTCTTAACGATGAGATACGTACGCAGAACGCGCCGTACGTTGTGGCCTACTGCATGATGAATCGTGAGCATGGCTCCAGGGCATGGCAGCACATCAAAGACAACTGGGATGAGATGTTTGAGAAGTACCCGACAAACACCATCGCCCGAATGCTCTCCGGGGTGAAGGCGCTATCACGCCCCGAACAGGCAGAAGATGTACTCAAGTTCTTTGAGGACCACGAAGTTCCGCAGGGCCGACTGATGCTTGAACAGCATCTGGAGAAACTGCGGGTGAACGTGGCACTGCGAGCGCGAGAAGCTGACCGACTGGCCGACGCCCTCTAAGCCAACAAAAGTCTTCGAAAACACAAGCCGGTCCCGTGTTGGGACCGGCTTTTTGTTGTTCGGGAACAAAATGATGCAGTCCTGCGTTTGTATCTATGTAGACAACAAACAAACTCAAAAACACGGATCGAACAATGAACAACCAGAACAAGCTCAAGGTCGCGATTTCAACGCTGGCGATCGCAGCTCTCGTCGCTGCAGTTGCAGTGCCAACGGCGCTCGCGCTGAGAGACGACGAAGCGACTTCTCCAGGTGCGATCACAGACCCGCAGACCCAAACTCTGCCAACCGCCAATGATCTTGGCGTAAATGCAGAAGCGATCGGTATTCCCGAGCCGCTATTCATTGAGGGCGAGCCGGTAACTGCGTTTGATGGCGAAGTGACAACGCTGCCAGATGGCTCAGTCTCTATCAGCAAGCCTGACGTAGATCCGATGCCGATGCCTGTGCCTGGCGAACTGCCAGCGGACAGCTTTCCTCCTCAGGGAATAGCGTTTGGCGAGCCCGCTCCACCAACGCAGGATCCCGATGTCGAGCGAACAGAAGGTGCTGTATCAGGATCATCCAGCGCCTCGGTTGGCCCGGCCGTTGGTCCGGTTGTCGTAAATGCATCTGACCTGCCCGAAGCACCTACACCAGAGCCCGGAATTGTGCGTGTGGTCCCGATCGGAACGTTCATGAACGACGTCCAGGTCGACTAAATTCCGCCTCACAAATCCCCTCAGGCACGCCTCGGTGGAGTGATCCGTTGGGGCGTTTTCGTGCTATTCTTCGTTGATCATGCCAAGTGGAAAGCATTAGCAGACGCGGCGAACCGGCCGTGTCATTGAAGGAGGAATCGAGATGTTAGCCATTGTCTCAGTGTCATTTGACGCGTTCCTCCTGAACGATCGTTAGTCCCCTCGGGGAGCGATTCAGCGCTTAGAGCGCCTGGTTCAGCAGGGATGTGTAATCAACTCACACGCCCACACCTAGAAAAGCCGGTCAATATCGGTTTTTAGCTTTAGAGAGAACCAGATTGGCAAAGAAACCAACACCAAAACAAATCGCGCGCAAGCGACGACGCCTGCAAGAGCGTCGTGACCAGGCAGGCGCTCATGCGGACGCAACAACGTCAGGCGGTAGCTCAGATTCGCCTGCGTGGGATATGGCTGCCACCAGCGGACTGGGTACCGTCGTATCAAGCCAGGGTATGGCGGCGGTCGTCAGGCGAGACGATGGCCTCGGCGAAGGCTCAGCTGAGAACCTACAAGCCGAGGAGTATCCCGAAGGCGTTGTAACTGGCGATCGTGTCGATATCGAGATCAATGACGGGCTCGCCAAGATCGTCCTTATACATCCCAGAAAAGCTCGCATCGCGCGATTACGATTCGACGCCTCGAGGGATCCCTCACGCGGTTCCAACGAGCACGTGATCGCCGCCAACGTAGATATCGCAGTGATAGTGGCGTCCACGATCTCTCCGCCGTTCAGGGCGCGGCTGATAGACCGATATCTTGTGATGTGTCAGTACGGCGGTGTCGAGCCGCTGATATGTATCAACAAGATTGACCTTGCCCCACCGGATGATGAAGCGCTATCCATCTTTCGGAAGATCGGTATACAAATAGTTCCTGTATCAGCCGAAACCAGCGATGGGATCGACGTGCTACAAGACCGGATCAAGTCCAAGACCGCAGTTCTTACCGGACACAGCGGGGTTGGGAAGTCGTCTATCGCAAACGCCGTTACAGGCACTGATACGCAGTACACCGGCGCAGTGGGAACGGAGCTGCGCGGCCGCCATACGACCACCACGTCCCGGTTGATCGAGTGGTCTGATGGCTCCCAGATAATCGATACGCCCGGCGTTAGATCGCTGGGACTATGGGACATCAAGAGAGAACAGATTCCTGCCTACTTCCCTGAGTTCACTGAACCTGCAGAACTCTGCAAGTTCCGGGATTGCCACCACGATTCCGAACCAGATTGCGGCGTGAAGGCAGCCGTTGATCGCGGTGATATCGCTGCGAATCGGTACGGAAGCTATTTGAGGTTGGTGGGAGAGTGAGCGAAGATTCGCTTGCACTAGTAACGCTTGCCGTTAGTAACGCAATGCGTTACTATATGGCTAATGATCCGAAGCTTTGCAGACTCTCGCACCGAGCGGCTATTTAGCCGCCAGCGTCTACCTCGTATGTCGCAGGCATTGGAACGGTCGGCCCTCCGAAAGCTATTGATGCTGAACGCGGCGGAGAGTCTTCTGGATATGCGGGTACCTCCGGGCAATCGTCTGGAGGCACTCCGTGGGGATCGTCTGGGACAGCACAGCATTCGAGTAAACGACCAGTGGCGTATCTGTTTCCATTGGAGCGAACGTGGACCAGAAGATGTGGAGCCGGTTGATTATCACTGAGAGAAATCAATGAGTACACAGCAATTGCCCCCTATACATCCCGGAGAAATCCTCATGGAGGAATTTCTGACTCCCATGGGACTTTCTCAGTATCGTGTGGCCAAAGACATAGGTGTTCCAGCGCGTCGGATCAATGAGATTGTTCACGGCAAGCGAGGAATCACTGCCGATACGTCTCTTCGGCTCGCCCGGTTTTTTGGCATGTCAGAGCGCTTTTGGATCAATTTGCAAACGCATTATGTTCTCGAGATAGAGCGCGACAGACTTGCTGACAGGCTGGATAAAGAAGTCGTCGTATACTCCGGTGATTCGTGACTAAACCGGCGTTTCACAGCCCGGAGCACCCAGACAATCAGCAGTTCGTTGACTACGCACAACGCCAAATAGGATCTGCGGTTCAGATCGAGAATCGTTCGCGTGACTTTGGTCGGCCATCAATCGTGTGGCGCTTGCGGAGTAGCGATGGTTCACTGGCGTGGCTGAAGCACCATGAATCGGCCACTTTGTATGAGCGTGAGTTAATCGGCCTTGAGCAGTTCGTACCGGCGTTGGGAGTGCAGACCTGGTGGCAATCGCCCAGGGTTATTTCACGTGATGATGACCTGGCCGTGATCTTGATGACGGAAGTTGAGGGAGAACTGCTGGACGAGACGCCCGTTTCATCTGATGAATGCACTCTGATGTTTAAGATGGCTGGGAGGTTCATACGCAAACTGCACGATGTTGGAATTCCTGATCCAGATGGGATTGATCCCGCGGAGTATTTGCGAGACCGGTTGGACTACTACTTGAGCGCGGGTGAGGAAGCTATCGACGAGCAGACTGCTACCTGGGTGCGAGAGTTGATCCACGAGGCGAGCTCGCTGCCTGGACTTCAACGCGTGCCGTGCCACATGGATTTCTCTCCCCGAAACTGGCTGATCCAACGTAACGAAGAGGGCACCGGCTTTGGGGTGATCGACTGGGAACGCACGCGTTGGGATCTGTGGCTACAAGATGTCCAGCGGATGGAGTACGACCACTTTCATCGGGAGCCGCATCTGCGGGACGCGTACTTTGAGGGCTATGGGCGCGAGCCAACTGAAGATGAAGGCTTGCTGCTCAACACCCTAAGCCTGGTAACCGCTATCGGAAGTATTCCCTGGGCGATATCTCACAACGATGAATATTTTGCTGAGTTGAGCCGCACGCAGATCGAACGCATTCGCACGGCGATCGGCTGAACGGCATGACCGCATGTCGCTGACGACCCGTATTCCGGCGCTTTCAGCATTTGATACGCCCGTATTTCGCCGCCTGTTTGTCATCACATTTCTGGGCACCTTTGCGCAAGGGGCGATCTTTATTTCGCTTGGCTGGGTCATCGTGGAGGAGACCGGCTCACCGGTGCTGGTGTCCCTGGTGATTACCACGTTCCTTGCGCCCCAGATATTTGCAGGGCCGCTGGGTGGTGCCGCTGCAGACAGGTTTGGGAGGGCACTCATATTGCGCTGGGGAATGGCCTCCAGAGCGCTGTTTTCGATTCTGCTTGCACTGAGCGTATTGATTGAACCGGGAGCGGTGTGGGCGCTTCTTATTCTCAACGTTGTCAGTGCGACGGTGTCGGGGGGGACGGTACCGGCACGCCGTGCCCTGACAGCCGATGTTGTGCCGAAGAAGGATCTAACAAGCGCTATATCCATGGAGGAGCTGGGGATCACCGGCGGATTTTTGGCGTCGCCATTCTTGACGGGCGGGATACTAATTTTTGTATCTGCGGAATACGTACTTTTCGGGATCGCAGCAGCATTCTTGGTGTCAGCGTTCATGGTTCCATTTGGTGCGGCCAGAGATGATCAAGACGATGCGGGATCAACGGCGAAACCAGGAATAAGCACATCGAATAGCATCTTCAGCACATTTGCAGATGGCATCACATATGCCTGGCAGAATCCAACTCTCCGGACGCTGCTGGCCGTTGGATTCGTTGGCGAAGTGATGGCGTTCAACTACATCTCACTTGCACCGATCTTCGCGACGGATACATTTGATGGTGGTTCTGGATTGCTTGGGGCGCTAGAGGGGACGATGCCAGCCGGGGAGGCAATTGGCGTACTGGTTCTTGCCTCGATCGGGATTCGCCTTGTGAAGACAGGTCGCTGGTTTCTTGTGGGAATGATTGTCGTTCACATCGTGGCAATCCCACTCGCCCTCTCGAGCAACTTGCCGACGACGATCTTGCTTCTGGGCATTATGGGAGCCTTCGCATCGCTAATTGGTGTCTTGCAATCCAGGGTAATTATTGAAGTGGTGCCTCAGGGTTCCAGAGCGCGGTTGTTGGGCGTACAGCAGATGACGTGGGGTGGCGGAGCGATTGGGGGATTCACGGCGGGGTGGTTGGCGGAAATCTTCTCACCTGGCTCAGCGGTCGCCAGCATGGCAGCAGTCGGCTTGGCGCTCGCACTTCTGATCGCAGTGGTCGGTTCACGACTGCGGAAAATGACCATGAATTCACCCTCAGAGTGAACTGAAACATAGCTCTGAGGTTCATTCGGTACCTACGCACTTCTCGGTGTATGCTCCCGCAAACCATTAGCGGGAGTCATCACATTGAAGATCACCAACGTTGAAGCAATTGTCAGTGCGTCCGCAATATCCAGCCCGGGGGCCAGGCGCAACTACGTCTATGTGAAGGTGGAGACGGACGAAGGCATCATCGGATGGGGCGAATCAACGTGTGGTCCGGTGGCGGTCGCAAACATGGTTGATGAGATGGGCGCGACGCTGATCGGCAAGGATCCGGGACGCATAGAGGAGCACTGGCAGGAGCTGTATCACCTTTACCACAACGTTCGAGGTGGAGTGATCCATATGGCCGCGATAAGCGGTATTGAGATCGCCCTGTGGGACATCAAAGGCAAGGCGCTTGGAGTGCCGGTGTACGAGCTCCTTGGCGGTCCCATGCGAGAGAAAATCTGGACGTACGGACGATTTGATGGCGATACCCCGGAGCTTGCAGTTGAGCATGCGTTGCAGCAGGTCAGCACGGGGCTTACGGCACTCAAGGGCGACCCATTCCACCACACAGGGATATTCATCAGCGCAGAAGCTGAGCGCGAGGCAATCGCTATCGTCACAGCTGTTCGTGAGGCAGTAGGGGATGACGTTGAACTGCTGGTGGAATGCCACGGTCGGCTCAGCCCAACGTCTGCAATTCGAATCGGAAACGCCCTCGAAGAGCTGCGCCCATACGTGTTTGAAGAGCCGGTGCCGCCGCAGAACATCGACGCGATGGCACAGGTTGCGGCCGCGGTGTCGATACCGCTTGCTACCGGCGAGCGCCTATACACAAAGTGGGGATTTGTAGAGCTTCTGGAGA
>Ga0114996_10003646_pt1 | contig 18983 bp, 10 predicted proteins | sample ArcticOcean_MG_C_4_FD_87039 | JGI IMG/M metagenome (GOLD analysis project Ga0114996, IMG submission 87039) | Marine microbial communities from western Arctic Ocean - ArcticOcean_MG_CB4_134 | ecosystem: Environmental > Aquatic > Marine > Oceanic | place: Arctic Ocean: Canada Basin | collected...
CGCAGCTTGTCCCAAAGATTGACAAAGACCTGCTCGTACTCTTGAGAGAGGACTTCGTCCTTCCAGATGGTCTCGTCGAGATGCTTTCGCTGCTGTAGCAAGATTGCCGCGCGAGAAGCAACGCCTTCAGCGTTCAGGTTGGGGGCAATGTCGGGTTTCGAATTCGTCGAACGGGCGTCGCCAGAGCCGGCGATCTCGCGGCTGGGGTCCAAAGAGTCGTCGGCCGCTGAACTCCACAGGTAGGACGCGTACCCGAGCCCGCCGACAACGGCAGCAGCCAACAGCAACATCGTCAGACGAGCGCGCCGACGGGCCTTGATGGCGGACTCGGACGATTGGCTACTGTTTTGTTCCATGGTTGGCATCCACTGGTAGTTTAGATGCCAAAATTCAATCTGTCAATTTTGAACTTTGCGGGCGGGATATCCGACGTCGGTGGCTAGGGACTGTGAAGCGAGAGCGCCGGTCAACAATCAACGGGCAGCCCTGCGGAGCGGACAAACCCACCGGGTTCGGAGAACCCGGCGACTGACACGGGGCAACCGTACGGAGCGTCCACCCCCACCGGGTATCGGAGAACCCGGCGACTGACACCGGGCTTCTATGACCGCCGTTTCTTGTTCCGTTCGTCTCGGGTTATACTGACACACATATCAGGCGTGCGCGCTTATCTCGTCGGAGGCCGCCCAGGATGTCAAGAATACACGGGTCAGAGAATGCCGAATTCTGTACAGACCGTCGTTGTGATTCTAGCACTTGCCGTCGCCTGTTTGCCGCTGGCGCTCTGCCTGCGCGGTTGGCGTCGTCGTGTGCCGGCGGTTGCTGCTCTGTTGATCTTGTCCGCAGGGATCGTGTGGGCAACGGCCCAAAGCCGCCCGCCTTCGGTCTCGGTCCAGCCGCCAAGCGACCGGCCGATCGAAGTTCGTAACGACGGGTATGTCTCGTCACGCGCGTGCCGATCTTGTCATCAGTCACACTATACTACTTGGCACGCTTCGTATCACCGAACCATGACTCAGGTCGCTTCGCCCGAAGCGATTCTGTGTGAGTTTGACGGAGTCGAGTTGAAGGCGGGCAAGCGCACCTACAACCTCGAACGCCGTGGTGATGAGTTTTGGGTTGAGATGGACGATCCCTCGAGCGACAGTCAAAGCGAATATCGACCTCGCATCGAGCGCAAAGTCGTGATGACGACTGGTTCTCACCACCAGCAGATGTATTGGTTAGGTGACGAAGGGGACCGCAAGGTGCAGTACTTGCCTTTCACCTATCTTACGAAGGAGAAACGCTGGATCACACGCGATGCATCGTTTCTCAGCCCGCCTCATCGCAAGCGAACGCCGCAAAACGGTACGTGGAACATCGGCTGCAAGAACTGCCATGCGACCCACGGAAGGACAAAATTGACCGGTTCGTTTTCCGAGTATCAGACGTCGTCGATGGATACCCAGACGGCAGAGCTTGGCATTGCCTGCGAAGCATGTCACGGACCGGGGCAAGCTCATGTCGAGGCGAACCGAGATCCCCTTCGCCGCTATAAATTGCATCTCAGTGATCAACCTGACACGACCATCGTGCACCCTGGGCGAATCTCGCACACCCGCTCCTCGCAGATCTGTGGACAATGTCATAGCATCAATTTTCTTCCCAGCACGGACGAGTTATCGTACTGGTCGGAACATGGGTACCGATATCGTCCGGGCGACGATCTGTCAGAGACTCGCTTCGTGTTTCAGCTCAATCAGAATCTGGACGCGCCGATCAGAGCACAGGTCCTGTCCGATCCGGCGTTCGTCCGCGACCACTTCTGGTCAGACGGCATGGTTCGCGTGTCGGGACGAGAATACAACGGGTTGCTCGAAACGCCCTGTTATCAACGTGGCGAGTTGTCGTGCCTTTCTTGCCACGTGATGCATAAGACCGACGACGATCCGCGGCCGCTCGTCGAATGGGCAAACGATCAACTGAACCACACGATGGAGGGCAACGGGGCATGTCTGCAATGCCACCAGCAGTACGAGTCCGACGAGGCGCTGGCCGCGCACACCCATCACTCGGCAACGTCCACCGGCAGCAGTTGTTACAATTGCCACATGCCGCACACGACGTACGGGCTTCTGAAGGCCATACGCAGTCACCAGATCGATATCCCCAACGCAGAGACCCAGCAACTTGTCGGACGGCCTAACGCTTGTAATCTATGTCACTTGGACAAGACGCTCGATTGGACGGCCGATCACTTGTATGACTGGTACGACATCCAAAAGCCGCTGCTGGCCAAAGACGACCGAGAGATCGCCTCCTCGATCCTGTGGATATTGCGTGGCGACGCGGGACAGCGCGCGCTGGCAGCCTGGAGCATGGGCTGGCAACCCGCCCAACAGGCCTCGGGAACGGATTGGATGGCTCCTCATCTTTCCAATTTGCTCGTCGATCCCTACGATGCGGTCCGGATCGTCGCAGGGCGAACGCTGCGAACGTTGCCCAGTTTCGCTGATTTCACCTACGATGATGCGGGGTCTGCGAAGCAGCGTAACGATGCGGCCAAGCGCGTGGTGAAGCAATGGGGGAGTTCGCGCCCGGCGGGCGACTCGTTCCGGGGTAGGCCGTTGTTGTTTGATGCCAACGGAGAGCGGAACGTCAAAGAAATTGTTCGCTTGCTAAGAAAACGCGATCACCGTATCGTTCATCTCAAAGAATGAGGTCAGCACGGTGGCTCGCCACGGTTGGCCGTCAATCGGACCAATCGATCAGTCAATAGTCCATGAGGAACCGATGACAGAAGAAACGGCGGACGAAACCGAAGCAGTCGATTCCAAACGACCGGACATCATGCGACGACATGTCGTGGTCGGGTGGTGGTTGCTGTTGGTTTTTCTGACGCTTGGCATTGTGTTGGAGTCGCTGCATGGATTCAAGATCGGTTGGTATCTCGAAATCGACAACGAAACTCGGCGGCTGATGCTGACGCTAGCGCATGCCCACGGAACGCTCCTGGGGATCGTGAACATCGTCTTTGGTTTGACCGCGGGCATGTTACCCAACGAAAACGGTCGACTGCGACGGATTGCCTCTCCGATGTTGATCGCGTCGAACCTTCTCTTGCCCCTCGGGTTTATCTTTGGCGGATTGTACTTCTATGGCGGCGATCCAGGATTGGGCGCCGTGATCTTAGTGCCGGCCGGCGCGATGTTTCTATTTCTCGGAACACTTCTCGCCGTGCTGGATGTCACGATGTACCGCCAGAAGGACTAAACGGTCTCGTCGGCGACGGCGTAGTTCGGCGCAGCGCCAATAAAGTTGCCAAGAAAAGATGTGTAAAATCCAAACAAAATGATTGCATCACCCCATCCTCTTATGCTATGATCACGACTGTTCGGCGTACATTCGGCGAACGATTACGCCTTTTTGGATGGAACTGCAGGAGCAAGCTAGTGACCGTTTCAACAACACGAACCACGAAAAAGCTGCCAAGGGTCCGCGCGTAGGTGCGGACCCTTGGCAGCTTTTTTTATTGCGCGATCGTGCTACAAGATAGAACTCTTTTTTGAAAGCGAGGGTAGAGGCGATGAAGGTCATGCGAACATTTCTATCGGGACTGATGCTGCACCTGCTGGCCGCAGGCGCACTGATGCTGTCGGCGTCAAACGCCTCGGCACTCACGTGGGACGAAACGACCGATGGTGGCGGCGACGCTGGTTATCTGCTTAGCACGGTCCAAGCAACGACGGGCGCGGGGGCTCTGACCCAGATCACCGGCGATATTACCACGCCGGAGGACGTCGATATGTATCTCATTTCAATCACGAACGCCAGCACCTTTTCTGCCACGAGCACGGGCGGATTGACCTATGGCCCGCCGCGACTGTTCCTGTTCGACGCAACGGGCAACGGCGTCAGCGGCTACGTGGACAGCACCAACACGGGTGCTGCGATTAGCGACACGCTGGTCGTCACGCCGGGTACGTACCACTTGGCGCTATCCGGTTTTTCATATCCGCTTGCAGCCGGCAGCCAGGAGATATGGGTCATGCCTGGTACCACGGATGTCGAGCGTGCGCCCGACGGCGTGGCCGCAGCCTCTCCTCTCGACGACTGGAGTCCTTCGATCGTACCGTTTGCGGTCGACAGCTACACAATCACGCTGACCGGGGCCGCCCTCGTTCCGGAGCCGTCCAGCCTCGCTCTCGCCGCGCTCATGCTGTTGAGTCTGTTGGGGTGCGGACGTCGAAGACGACAACGTGGTGCCTAGCAACCGCAGCAACGCGACATTTACGAGCCCTGCCAAATCCCCGGCAGGGCTTTTTTCTGGCGCCGAACATCGCTGGCAGAGTGCTCTTGCGACTTGCCTGATTCTGTTATCTTAGAGGGCACCTCCACACGCTGGACTAAGCGGATCCGCCCCAACCCGAGTGATCGTCGTCACTGCCGAGAAAGCCCGCAAGATGCGTGTACTCAATTGCGAAAAAGGGCATCGCTGGGAGATACCGGACAACCAATCGTCCGATGGTGACGAAAGTGGTACGGCTTGTCCCGTCTGTGGCGCGGAAGGTCTGGCGACCCACGACGAGTCGCTCGACGTCACGGCCGAGATGGTATTGCCACGCGGCGACACGATGCCTTCGCTGTTGCCTGACGCGACGTTGCTGTCGCCCGGTTGCGACGCGGCGGACGAATCGCCGGACGCCGACGCGGGTGAGTTTTCGGGAAACGTTCGCTACGTGGTACTGCGTCCCCACGCTCGCGGCGGTTTGGGCAAAGTCAGTGTCGCGCGCGACGAAGCGTTTCAACGCATCGTCGCGGTCAAGGAGATTCGCGAAGACGCGGTGAGTGCCGACAGCCGAGAACGATTTCTGCGTGAAGCGGAGATCACCGGCCAGCTCGAGCATCCGGGAATCGTGCCGGTCCACAGTCTCGGCACAGACGACCAAGGGCGGCCCTACTACGCGATGAAGTTCATCGAGGGCCAGACTCTGGGGGATGCCATCGACGCATATCGCGAGCATCCGACACGGCTAGCATTTCGTGATCTGCTGAGCCGGTTCGTGGTCGTCTGTCAGACCATCGCGTATACACACGGACGCGGCGTGATTCATCGCGATCTCAAGCCGTCGAACATCATGCTGGGTGAGTACGGCGAAACGCTGGTCGTGGATTGGGGGCTTGCCAAGCGGCTCGATGCGCCGGAATCGGATGACTGGCGCAGGCAGGATTCGGATATCGCGCCCACGTTGGACGCTGACCTCGACGAACTGACCATGCAAGGTCATGTGCTCGGCACGCCCAATTATATGGCACCTGAACAAGCGCGCGGCGAGACGGCACAGATTGGCCCAGCGGCCGACGTTTATAGCCTGGGGGCCGTGCTCTATAAACTGCTCACGGGCCGAGCTCCGGCAATCGGAAAAAAACTCGACGTGCTCGAGCAGGTTCAAGAGGGGCGCTGGCCCCGTCCAACAGAGATTGATCGCGGCGTGCCCAAGGCGCTGGAGGCGGTCTGCCTGAAGGCGATGGCACTGGCCATCGAAGATCGATACGCGAGTGCTGAGCAGTTGGCGGAGGAAATTGAGCGCTGGCTCTCCGACGAGCCGCCGCTCGAATATCGTGAGCCGCCGATCGCTCGAGCAGGTCGCTGGATGCGACGCCACCGTCCATTGGTCGTGGGCATCGCCGTATTGCTGATCGGCAGCGTGGTGGCGCTAGTGACGAGCAATATTCTAGTCAACCGGGAGCAGACACGAACCGAACAGGCGCGTCTGCTTGCCGAGAAAAGGTCGGGCGAGCTTGAGCAACGTACCGGGCAGCTCGAACAGCGTACGGGTGAACTGGAGCAGACCGGTGTGAAGCTTACCGCTTCGCTTGACCAGTCTGAGCGTCTCCGCGAGGAGGCCGTCGAGCAAACCGTCCGCGCCAACGCGCTGGTCAAGGACCTCGAGGCAGAGCGCGAGAAACTGGTGCTGGAAAACTACGTCAGTACCGTGGCCGCTGCTCAGGGAAAAATCCACGAAGGAGCGATCGGGCCGGCCGTCGAGTTGCTCGAGCGCGCACCGAAAAAGCATCGCGGCTGGGAGTGGGGTCGCCTAATGCAACTGTGCAATCTCGACGCGCTCACCATGAAGACCACTTCGTTGGGACACAACGCGGGGTTCACGCTCAGCGGCGATCAGCGATATTTCATGGGCTGGCACGGCGGAGAGGCTCTGGTTTTTGATTTTCGCACGGGGAAGCTCGTCGGCGAGTTTAAGAAGCTTGACGGCGGAGCGTCTCTCAGCCCGCAGTCCGACCTGCTCTACGTCGGTGCCGGTGAGATGGTGCTCGGCAAGAACATTCTCACCGGTAAGATCGAATTTGAATTTTCGCCGCCTTCGAAGGTCAGCAGTCTCGGTGTAGACCATGCCGGAGAGCGTCTGTTGGTCGGCGGATACGATGGCAAGCTTCGGATTGTGCAGCTGAAGAATAAGAAAATCGTGCAAACGATCCTCTTCAATGAAAAAGGCGGAGGCTGTCATCATTGCACCTTCTGCCGCGATGGAAAATCGATCCTCGCGCTTCACGGCGCCAACGCCATCGTCTGGGACGCCGCCACCGGAAAAGAAAAACTCCGTGTCCCGGATTGTGGGCAGGGGATTTCGAGCGCTTCGATCAGCGCCGATGGTTCTCGATTGCTGACCGGCCATCGCTATGCCGAGGTGAAGCTGTGGGACATCGCCTCGGGAAAGGTTCTCCGTTCGTACAAAGTTTCTGATTCGGCGCGCGCGGTGGCGCTCAGCCCTGACGGCACCCGGGCGTTGGCGGGCGGATACTTTGGCCTGCGGCACTGGGACTTTGACGATCCGCAGAACGATCGCCAGCTAAAGGGACATCGGGCCGTTGTACACTCCCTTGTTTTCTCGCCCGACGGCCATTGGGCTGTGTCCTACGCCCCACCCGGCGAGATCAAGATCTGGGACATGCAGGACCGTCGCGATCTGACCGTGTTGGTTCCTCCGCCTGCTATCGATGTTCATCGAGAAGCGCCGATCGCGGTGACGCCCGACGGGACATTCCTGCTCGCCGGCGGCTGGCGCGACAAGGCAACGCTCTGGAACCTCAAGACGGGCAAAAAGTTGCTCACGTTGCCAGGTGCCGGGCCGATGCAGCGCTCGGCGGCGATCTCGCCCGATGGCAAGTGGGGTTTGATCGGCAGCACCGCACCCTCGCCCGCCCTCTGGGACCTGAGGAGCGGTGAGCGAAAGGGGATCGGCGGCATGCGCGACGTTATGGCGATCGCCGTAAACGCTGACAGCAACAGAGCACTCTATGGCGGCAAGAGCCCCAACGTTTATTACATCGAAATACCCTCGGGCAAGAATCTAGCGACGCTCAAGCCCAACGTGGGCGGAATTTCGGCGGTTGCTTTCGGCCGCGACGGTTGGTTGGCATTGTTGCGCGGAACGAAAGGAGTCGTCTCCTGGGAACTCGGCGTGAACCGCCTGCACGCCTCACTTGACTTAACCGGCCAACCCCACTTTCCCGCAGCGATTCTTTCCGATGGCCGGCGCGCCCTTATTCCGGGCCACGAAGTCCTCAAGGTGTGGGACATCCAGTCAGGCAAGGTCCTCAAGACCTTAAAGACCGGGGCGTGGGTCGCGGCGATGGCCGTCTCACCCGATGATCGGCGCGTGATGCTAGGCTATTTTGATCAAACCATTCGCGTTTGGGACATCGAGCACGAGCGAGAAATGTTTGCCTTCCGCGCGACCGGCGGAGGACTATCTGCGATGGCCATGGCGGACGACGGACGGCGATTGGTGTCCGGCACTTGGGGCGGGGCGCGGCGTATTGTCCTCTACCCGGCGCTCGATTGGACGAAAGAGTCCTCGCACTTCGCCCAGCAGAAGCGGCAACGATGGATCGAACTGCACAAGTCCCCACGCTAGTTGTTTGCGGAGAGTAGCGGTCAAAAAAATGAGAAATCGTCCCGAAAATCTAGACACAGGGGGGCGCATGTTGTTACAATGGGCAACATTCCGATCCTGGGGCGGCTCCAGGTAATCAAAAAAGGGAAATGTCTGGCAAACTGTTTACGGCACGACGCTCAAAGGAAACGACCAATGAAGACCACCACCGCGATCGCATTCTTAGCCCTGACGCTTACATGCACAACCGCGATCTATGCCGACACATTCGGTGGCGGAGGCAATGCGTTTGACATCGACTTTGTCACCATCGGCAATCCAGGCAACGACGCGGATACAGGTGATGGTTCCTCGTCACTCCCAGGCACTCAGAACTTCGGTTCGGTCGACTACACCTATCGCATTGGCAAGTACGAGATCAGCCGAACGATGATCGAAAAGGCCAGCACGGCCGGCGGCCTGGGCCTTACGCTCTTTGACATGCAGTTCCTCGGCGGCAACGGCGCCAACCAGCCAGCGACCGGCATCAGTTGGTACGAGGCGGCCCAATTTGTCAACTGGCTCAACACGAGCACCGGTAACACCGCAGCCTATAAATTCAACGGCAGCACATTTGAATTGTGGCAAGACGGAGTTGATGCGGGTTACAATGCGTCGAATCCGTTTCGCAACAGTCAGGCGAAGTACGTGCTGCCGAGCGTTGATGAGTGGTACAAGGCGGCGTTCTATGATCCGGCCGGCGGCGGCACTTATTACAATTACCCCACCGGTTCCGATTCCGTTCCCACCGCCGTTACCAGTGGCACGACAGCGGGCACGGCCGTCTATAATCTGTCTCTCAATACAGGGCCTGCGGAAATCAATCTGGCAGGCGGTCTGAGTCCTTACGAAACGATGGGCCAGGCCGGCAATGTCTGGGAGTGGGAAGAAACAGACGGTGATTTGTTGAACAACTCTGCCGGTAGCACTCGCGGTCTACGCGGCAGCACCTGGGCCCACACACAGACCGTCAACTTGTCCTCGTCACACCGTCTTGGCCATAACGCAACCAGCTCGGGGAACAACCTTGGTTTTCGCGTCGCGAGTGTTCCGGAGCCAGGCACGCTGCTGCTAGGATTGCTGGGGACGATGGGCCTTTTGATACGAAGGACGAGCCGACGCACCGGGTACCGCCAAGAGGCGAAGTAGCCTCAGGCCCCGTCGATCCTGGCGGGGCTTTTTCATAGGTGCGGGTCTTCTGCCATAATACGATGCGCTCGTACATGGCAAGGAAGAACTTGCCACCTGTGCGTAGTTTAGAGCCGGAGGAGGCTAAGACGCTGAAGTTGAATGGCCTTGTCGTCAAGTCCCTGGAGCGGAAGGCGGCATAGATCGCGTGACTCGTCGACCGTAGAGAGTCGTACAAATCCTGCAAGATCAATGGGAGTTGTGTACCGTGTCGAAAGCATTTCTTGTCCAAGTTGTCATCGTAGCCGTGCACTGTCTGGCGCTGATGGCGCATGCCGACGAGAAACCGCCAAAGGAAAAAGCTAATACCTGGTCCAATATCGACCGCATCGTCGCGATCGGCGACGTTCACGGTGACTACAACCAGTTCGTCAGGGCGCTGCGGGCAAGCAAGCTAATCAACGACAAGCAGGCGTGGACGGGCGGCAAAACACATCTTGTGCAAACGGGCGATGTTTTTGATCGGGGACCCGACTCCAAAAAGGTGATGGACCTATTGATGGCACTTGAGCAGCAGGCGGCCGCGGCCGGTGGCATGGTCCATACGCTGCTGGGTAATCACGAGGTCATGGTGATGAAGGGAGACATGCGGTACACGCATCCTGGAGAGATCAGCTCCTTTGGCGGTCGAGCCAAGTTCGCCGCAGCGATCGGACCGAAGGGTAAATACGGCAAGTGGCTGAGAACCCACAATTGCGTCATTAAAATAAATGACATTCTCTTTATGCACGGTGGTTTGTCGCAGCAGTGGATCGATTTGTCGCTGGACAAGATCAACGGCGGCGTACGCACTTATCTTACGACCGGCGGCGGCAATGGACACCTCGTTCGTAGTAATGGCCCGCTATGGTATCGTGCCTGGGCTAGAAACCGCGGCGAAGCGCTAGCCGCTTTGTGCGATCCCGTCTTTAAGAAGTTTGGTGTCCGGCATGCGGTCATCGGGCATACTCCACAGCGCGGCGTCATCGCGCTGGGCGGCGGAAGGGTGATTTGTGTCGATACCGGCATGTCGGCTCGCTACGGTGGACCGGCGGCCGCATTGGTAATCGAGAAGGGAGCGTACCGATCGATTCAGCACGGCCAACAATTTCGGCCACTGGCGGTCGACTATTACAAATCAAAGAAAGCCAAGCCGGCGGCAAAGAAGGCTGCGTGAAAGTCGGCGCAGCGACAAGTCATCTCCGCCGCGTCCAACGGTCGCAATGTGGCCGAGAGCCCGAAAGGGTGAAGGAACACTGCCGGCGCAAGTGATCACACCACGGGTAATTTGGCATTCGGCTCCTTTCTTTGGTCCCCGTGCGATCTTGCACACCAAATACATCATCTGACGGCAATCAACACCGATTTGGACGTTCTCAGGCGATCCGCAGGAGAACTGCAAAGTCTGGGGTCTGGTCCATTTTTCGGCGAGCAAAACTCTGCCACTTGCGAAAAGCGTTGGCCGAAAACATGGACCTGACCCCTTCCTCGCGACAAAGACTAGGATCTGGAGGCCGGTATGATTACAATCTCATCAGGATGTACAGATCGAACTCATTGAGATGACCGAGTGTCGCGGCTCGGCGTTGGCGAGATGCACGTGTCCACCCTACCCAGCCGAATACGAATCCTCTGGTTCATCGCGTTCGGTGTCGCCACTTCGGCCGGACAACCCACTTTGACGGCCGATGAGGCGACCGATCTGTTTGAAACCGAAGTCCGGCCGCTGCTGGTCCAAAAGTGTGGCCGCTGCCATGGTGCAAAAAAACAGTCGGGCGATCTGCGGGTCGATTCGAGAGAAGCTCTACTCAAGGGTGGCGAAAGCGGTCCGGCGCTGATTCGGGGCGATGTGGCAGGAAGTCTGGTCGTCAAAGCGATTCGCCGCGATGGCAAATTGAAAATGCCGCCGGGCAAGAAAAACAAGCTGAGTGTCCGCGAGATCCATGCGTTAGAAAAATGGATCGAATTGCGGGCCCCTTGGCCCAAGTCGGTGGCAAAGGACCCAGCATCCGCGCCCGACTTACGTGCACGTCATTGGGCGTTTCAGCAGGTTCGCAAACCCAAGGTTCCATCCGTGAAGGATCCTGATTGGGTCCGCACTCCGATCGACGCATTCGTGCTCGCCCGATTGGAAAAAAACAAGCTACGTCCGTCGCCAACGGCGGATCGTCGCACGTTGATTCGGCGCGCGTCGTACTCCTTAACGGGGCTCATGCCCACGCCGGAAGAAACCGAGCGCTTTGTCCGCGATGCGGATCCGGCCGCTTACGAACGCCTCGTGAATCGCTTGCTCGACTCCAAGCACTACGGCGAACAGTGGGCACGCCATTGGCTTGATGTGGCTCGCTACTCCGATACGAAGGGATATGTGTATGCCCGCGAAGAGCGGTTTTGGACCCATGCCTGGACTTACCGCGATTGGGTCGTCGGTGCGCTCAACGACGACCTTGCTTACGATCGCTTTTTGCTGTTGCAACTTGCCGCGGATCAGGTTCAGCCGCGCAAAGAAGGCGATCTGGCTGCCATGGGGTTCTTGACTCTCGGACGCCGATTTCTCGGGGTACAGAATCTGATCATTGATGATCGAATCGACGTGGTGACTCGCGGAATGATGGGGCTTACGGTTGGTTGCGCCAGATGCCATGACCACAAATACGATCCGATTCCGACCGCGGACTACTATTCGCTTTACGGCGTGTTTGCCAGCAGTGCGGAGCGACTGGTGTCTCTTGACGATGCCTCGGGCGACGAAGCTTTTAGGAAAGGGCTGCAACAGCGGCGCAGTAATCTGCAGGCAAAACTAGCTGCCTACCGCGAGGAATCGTCGAACCGAGTAAGAGCGAAGGTCGCGGATTACCTTCACGCCCAGACTGAGTTGCATAAGTACCCGGCCGAAGGCTTTGACCAGATATTTGAAAAGACCGATCTGCTGCCAGCGTTCGTTCGGCACTGGGAGGCTTACTTGCACGAGGCGAATCGACGCCGAGATCCGGTCTTCGCCGCGTGGCATGCGTACGCCCAGATTCCGAAAGAATCCTTTTCGCAACAAGCCGCTAAGGTAACGCGGCAACATCAGCAACGATCGGACAAATCTCGCAACCCGATTGTCGCGGCCGCATTTGCCGAGGCTCCCCTGTCTTTCGATCAGGTGACCAGGCGTTACGGCGACATCTTCGCCAAGATCGACAAGCAATGGAAATCCACATTGGCCCAGGCCAAGCGTGAAAAACGAGCGCCGCCGACAAAGTTAGCGGACGCGGCAGCGGAGCAACTTCGCCAGGTTTTGTACGGACCGGCTGCACCCTGCCAAGTTCCTGATCTGCCGATCGTTCACAGCGAGACGTTCTTCGACTCGGCCAGATGCACGCAATTGTGGAAGCTGCAAGGCGAGCTTGATCGCTGGATCATTCGTTCAAAAGTGGAATCACCTTTTGCGCTGACGCTCGTCGACCGATCGGTGCTCGCAAAGCCACGCATTTTTCGCCGCGGCAATCCGATCAACAAGGGCGCCGAGGTACCTCGGCAATTTCTCGCGCTACTTGCCGGCAAAGACCGCACTCCGTTTCAGCGCGGCAGCGGGCGGCTTGAATTGGCCCAAGCGATCATCGATCCCTCGAATCCGCTAACAGCCCGGGTGATTGTGAATCGAGTCTGGTCCCATCATTTCGGTCGGGGCCTGGTCTCCTCGCCCAGTGACTTTGGCACACGCGCAGGGCGGCCGTCACATCCTGAATTGCTGGATTGGCTGGCGTCTCGTTTTCTTGAAGAGGGCTGGAGTCTCAAGAAATTGCATGGCCGGATCATGCTCTCGGCGACATTCCGTCAGGCGACGACGGGGCCGGCGGATTCCGCGTCCCGACAATTCGCGCTGAAAAGCGACCCCGATAACCGCTCGCTCTGGCGCATGAGAGAACGGCGGTTGACGTTCGAGGAACTCCGGGACTCGATGCTGGCCGCGTCGGGCGAGTTAGACCGTCGTGTGGGCGGCAAGCCGGCTGATCTCTTCAAGCAACCTTTTTCGAAACGACGAACATTATACGGTCTTGTCGACCGTCAGTTTTTGCCCGGCACGTTGAGGGTGTTCGACTTCGCAAACCCAGATCTGCACATTGCCCAGCGACGCGAGACCACCGTGCCTCAACAGGCGCTGTTCTTCTTGAATCACCCGTTGGTTCTAGAGCGGGCCCGTGCGCTTGCCAAAGCATGTTCGTCCGAATCGGGAGATCGCCAGAGACTTCGCGCGATGTTTCAAAGAGTGCTTCAGCGCGATCCGACAGAGGCGGAAGTCGTGGAGGCGTTGCGGATGGTCCACTCAACGGGCGACACCGACTCGTCGGGGAAACCTAGATCGGTCGTCCAGTGGAAGTACGGTTTCGGGGCCATGGACGAGGCGACCAAGCGCGTGAAAGGATTCACACCGTTGCCACATTTCACAGGGACTGCCCGGCAGGGCGGGCCGAACTGGCCGGACCGGAAACTGGGCTGGGTACAACTGACGGCAACCGGGGGACATCCTGGTGACGATCGGCAACACGCCGCCATTCGCCGTTGGACCGCGCCTCGGCGAATGACAATTCAGTTGCGTTCCAAACTGATTCACGAACCTGCCCAAGGCGACGGAATTCGGGCGTTTGTCGTTAGCTCGCGCACTGGAATCTTGCGGTCGACGACGATCCATCGCAAGTCGGTCGAATTGAACGTCGATTCGCTCGCCGTCGAACCGGGAGAAACGATTGACTTCCTCGTTGACATCGGTGGAGTGCTTAATAGCGATCAGTACCTGTGGGAAGCGACGATCTCGGAAGCGACAAAGGCCAACAAGAAACAGTCGTGGAATTCGAAGTTGGATTTCCCGGCCGACATGGTGAGCGAGCTCTCGCCGTGGGAACAGTTGGCCCACGTATTGTTCTGTACGAATGAGTTCCTGTTCATCGATTGAACGCCTTGAGGAGTCAGTCCGCCATGCACCACCAAATCGCCCCCAACCTGATCAGCCGGCGCGACGTGCTACAGCGGTCCGCGCTCGGATTCGGATCGCTCGCCCTGGGCAGCGTTCTGATGGACGACGGCCGTGCAGTCGCCGCGACGGACGGACCACTGGCCCCGCGCACCCCGCACTTGCCAGGACGCGCCAAACGAGTTATTCACTTCTTCCTCAACGGTGGACCGTCGCATGTTGACACGTTTGATCCCAAGCCCGCGCTAAAAAAGTACGCCGGGAAGCCGCTGCCGAAGACGCTAACGACCGAGCGAAAAACGGGCACAGCGTTTCCCTCTCCGTTTAAGTTTCAGCGCTACGGTCAGTCAGGACTTGAGGTCAGCGAACTTTTTTCTCGCACCGCTCAACACGCCGACGAAATTGCCGTCATCCGCTCGATGTATGCCCAAGTCCCGAACCACGAACCTTCGCTCATGCTGATGAACTGCGGCGATTCTGTACAACCGCGACCAAGCGTCGGCGCGTGGGTGCTCTACGGGTTGGGTACCGAGAATCAGAACCTGCCTGGCTTCGTCGCCATGTGCCCTGGCGGTCTGCCGATTAAGGACTCGGAAAACTGGCAAGCTGGATTTCTCCCCGGGGCGTACCAAGGCACGTATGTAGATTCAAAACACACACAATTGCAGCGATTGATCGAGAACATCGAACACAAACACATTTCGTCAACCGCCCAGCGCCGGCAACTCGATCTGCTAGCGAGTTGGAATCGGCGACACCAGGCGGCGAGGCTAGACGATCGACTTGACACCCGCATTCATGCCTATGAGTTGGCGTTTCGTATGCAGCACGAAGCGAAAGAGGCATTTGATGTGTCGAGTGAGTCGAAACATATCCGGCAGCTTTACGGCTCCGGTGTGCACGCGCGACAGACGCTGATTGCGCGGCGGCTGCTTGAGCGCGGCGTCCGTTATGTTCAGTTGTGGCATGGTGCCGGCCAGCCCTGGGATAATCACAGCAACATCAAAGGCAACCACCGCAAGCTTGCCAACCAACTTGATCAGCCGATTGCGGCACTGCTGGCCGATCTCAAACAGCGCGGTATGTTGGACGAAACGCTTGTCATTTGGGGCGGTGAATTCGGTCGTACGCCGACGGTCGAATTAGAGGGAAACGGCAAGTCAAAACTCGGCCGCGATCACAACCACTGGGGATTCAGCGTCTGGATGGCCGGTGGCGGCATCAAGGGCGGCACGACCTACGGAACCACCGATGAATTCGGATATCAGGCAGAGGAAAATCCGACGAGCGTCCACGACCTTCACGCCACCATTTTGCATACACTCGGCTTCGACCACGAACGGCTTACCTACCGCTACGCCGGCCGGGACTTCCGGTTAACGGATGTGCATGGCCGGGTCATTCGCGAGATATTGGCTTGATATTCCTTACTGGCGAATTGACGCCTCTTGAAGCCTGCATGGTTAATGATCACGTGATTCCGCACCGGAGCGGGTTTTCGCCGGGCTTCCGTTGGTCGCCCTGTGTTCATTTGCCGCGCGGCGGTCAATAATCCGCTTTTTGTCCCCAGGGAATCGGCATCGTTGGAGGAATGCGATGGCGGCTTTCGCGCTCGTCCTTGGGTCGGTCCTTCAGCCAGGTGACGTATGTCGCGAGTTGCTTGACCGCTTCTTCGTAGGCGACTTTGCCTTTTTCGGCGGTGGCCAACTCCGCATCACCCAAGACCCCGGTTTCGCTGTAGCTGCTGGTCCACGAATTGAGCTGCGCCGGCCCCGCGGCGAACAGATCGACCCAGTGAAAAGGGCTGTTCTCTTCGTTGAAGCTGATCGTTCCACTCTTGATCTTGTCGTGTCGCACGTCGTCACCCGCCAAGTGCAGATAGACCGAGGTTTCCAATTCCCCCGCGTGTGCGCAGCCGCCGGGAAACTTGCTCTGGCGCCACTTGCCTAGAAACTCAGGGTCAACCGTCAGCAGTTGCCACCATGCGGCCAGCACACACTCCGCATCGGTCTCGAGGTTCGTCCGACGCGACACGAGGTCGAGGTTCGGCATGTTCGAGCCGTGGCCGTTGAGCAACACGATTTTCTTGAAACCGTGATACGCCAGCGACTTGGTGATGTCGAGCACATGGTGCATGAAGTGCTCGAAATCGTTGTTAATCGTGCCGGGAAAATCCATCACGTGGCCGGTATATCCGTAGCACACGGTCGGCAGGACCAGGACCTTGTCCGGCACTTGGCGAGCCGCCCCCAAAGCGATCTCGGTGGGGCAAATCAGGTCGACGTCGAGCGGCAGATGATGTCCATGCTGCTCGACCGCGCCGCACGGCACAATGCAGATCTGGCCCTGCTCGATCGCGTCGTTGATTTCCGGCCAAGTCAGTTTTTCGTAGCGAATTTCCGTTTCGGCGCGACTTGTCATCGCTTGTTCCTTTCGTTTGGGTATAGTCGGGCTTGAGTGTTCCCGTGCGAATCTTACAATACCGTCCGGCCGCCAGTAAAGGACACTGGTAAAGGACCGGACAGATTCGACTACCGAACGGACCATGTCGCCAGGCCAGAAAACGTTCCTCATGGACGCTTACGAGTCGCCTTGGTCAATACGCGGACCTTGTGCTCACATATTCCTCCCCCACTTTTAACCCCTTCTTCACCATGATGACCGCGCTCGACTGGATGATCGTTTTCGTTCTCAACGGCGCGGTGATCGGCTATGGCTTCTATCTGGCACGGGGCACGACAACCAGTAGTGAGTGGTTTCTCGGCAGCCGGGCACTGCCCTGGTGGGCCATTGGGCTCTCGATGTTTGCCACCAACGTCGACAGCGGCGATCTGGTCAGTGTCACCGGGCAAACCTACAAGGAAGGGTTACACATTATCACCGTCTATGCGCTCGGAAGCGCCGTGGGCGGAATTCTGGCGGCCTTTTGGCTTGTGCCGGCGATGGCCAGAGCGAGTTTCTATACCAACGCGGAATATCTCGAAGCTCGGTTCGGCGCCGCCGCCCGAGTTCTCAGCGCGCTGATCCAGATTCAATATCGCAGCTCGATGCTCGGCATGATGATCTGGTCGATCCATATTCTGTTGACCGAGTTGTTACATCTCGACTCGCAATTGGCGTGGTGGTTGATCGTGGCCATGGTCGTGTTCTCGGGCTGCTACACGGCTTGGGGTGGTCTGAAGTCCGTCGTCTGGACTGACGCGGCGCAGAGCGTGATTATGATACTCGGCTTCGCGGTTATTTTTGGATCGGTCTGGCACGAGGTGGGCGGTTGGTCCGCCATGCAAACCGGCTTGGAAGAACAGGGCACGGCTGACCTGGTTCACTCCGGCAAGTTTCACACCGACCTGGGGAACGTGCCGCCGACCGTAGACGAGCTTTCGCCTTTTTTGGTCGCTTTGGGCTGGATCATCATCGGCGCAGGCTACTGGACCGTCAATCACACGCAGACCATGCGCCTGATGGGTGCGAGGTCGCTGTGGGACATGAAGATGGCGGCGATCCTTGGCGTGGCGGTCAGTCTGCCGATCATGATTGCTTGCACCACGCTGGGGCTGTTTGGCCGAGTGCTCTACCCCGGTCTGGAATCGGTCGATCAGGTGCTGCCACGGCTGGCGGACGACTATCTGTCGACCGGCCTGAAAGGTCTGTTCGTAGCGGGCGTGGTTGCGGCGGCGGTCAGCACGTTTGACTCGATGGGTTCCGCGCTCTCGGCCGTTTTCATCCGCGACATTTACGCGCGGCTCTTGGTTTCCGACCGCAACGACGCCCACTACGTGCTGGCTAGTCGAGTGGCCACGGTGGCGATCTTGGCGCTTGGGTTTCTTTATTTGCCGTTTATCATTCACCAGAAAAACATGCTCAAGGCGTTCACGACCCTGGTCCCGGTGTTCGTGACGCCGCTATTTACGATGTATATGCTCGGCGTGTTCACGCGCGCTGCGCGGCGCAGCGGAGTCGCGGGTCTCGTCGGCGGTGGAATCTATGGCGTGGTCGCTCTCTACGACCGTGAGATCACAGACGTTGCCTGGCTCGAGCCGTGGTTCACCGGACAGTGGGTCGCGCTGTCGTGGTCCGTGGTGTGGACGGCTCTGTCGATGGGCATCGCCACGTGGGTCTTTGGCCCTCAGCCGAAAGATGAACCACTCGCCTTCCAAGAAACGGGCTGGCTCGCCCACAGCCGCGAGACACTGCCACCGCTCCGCGACCATCCTTTCGCCCACCGCATCCCCGCGCTATGCCGCCCGGGCTGGTACGCCATCCTATTGCTTGTGGTGATGACCTACGTCACGTTTGGCCTGTTCTGGTAAAACCGCGATGTTTGGCTGGCCCAGGATGCCGAATGGTGAAATTTCTCAGCCGACCACAAGAACCTTTGCACAACCGAGTTTGGATCAAATCATCGGCGAGATCTCGACCGAGACACGGGAAACCGTTTCGGCATAAAATTCGATTTCCCCTCTTGAAAAAACCTTAGTTGTCTTCGGGGATTAGGCTCCGCGTATCTGTTCTACCCCTTCGGCGATCTCCTCTACCACCACATCGACCGCGGATCGCAGGAGGCGGCGACGCCTGGCGAGGCGATCGAGTGGCTCGTCGGGTAGCGCGGGGCGGAGCGTGCGTAATCGAGAGAACAACGGGGCCTTTTGTGGGCCGATCGGCTGGGCGATCAAGGTGGGCAGAGGGCCCATCATTGTCGGTTCAGTCGACAGCTCGATGATCGCTGCGTCGATCACTTCGGTCGCTGCGTCACTCGTCGCCGGATCACCGAGCGGTATTTCGGGTAGCGCGTTGCCCCACATCGCTAAGATCTGGACCAGATCTGCGGCGTTGGTGATGCCGTCGCCGGTGATGTCGGTTGAGGTCGCGCTGCCGAATAGCCTGCTCAAATCGCCAGCACCCACCGCGTGATTGCCGTCGAG